>Ga0247839_1007974_pt1 | contig 11350 bp, 10 predicted proteins | sample LaCruzMarch2015__6_FD_192405 | JGI IMG/M metagenome (GOLD analysis project Ga0247839, IMG submission 192405) | Freshwater microbial communities from meromictic Lake La Cruz, Castile-La Mancha, Spain - LaCruzMarch2015_16m | ecosystem: Environmental > Aquatic > Freshwater > Lake | place: Spain...
TCATCATCTTCTGCCCCAACGCCAGCCGCGCCGGCCTGGCGACCCTGGCCGACACCCTGCGCCAGCACATCGCCGCCCATCGTTTCGAGGTCGTCGGCGCCAGGACCGTGAGCCTCGGCGCCACCCTTGCCCGGCCCGGCGAGAGCCTCCAGTCCTTGTTCGCCCGCGTCGACCGCGCCCTCTATGCCGCCAAGAACGGCGGACGCAACCGCGTCGAGGTGGCGGATTGATGGCGTTGGCAGTCTCGGCATGTGCTCGCCGGCGGGACTAAACACCCATCCTACGGGACGAATAATCGTGAGCCGTGCTTCTTCGGTGAACAGGACGACCATGCCTATTCGCGGGTCATTATCGCCGTCGGGCGCCGGTACGTGCCATACATCAACCACAGCGACCGGCGCACGGGAACCCTCTGGGACAGCAGGTACAAATCCTCCCCGGTGCAGGCCGAGACGTCTCTCCTGTTGTGCCAATGTTACATCGAGATGAACCCGGTCCGGGCGGCCATGGTCGCCGACCCGGCGGAGGGCCTTGATCATCGTTCCGGCCGTAGGGTGGACAAGCGCTAGCGCAGTCCACCGAATCCCGCGCCGCCGCTGGTGGACTGCGCTGCGCTTGTCCACCCTACGATGTCCCGTGGCCGGAACCGTGATCAAGGCCCGGCGGAGTATCCTTGGTCGAGCGATCGGCATCACGCTCTTGGTGCACCAAACGGCATCCTGTCGCCACATGAACTGTACATGGCTTTGGGCAATAGCGCCGTCGCTCGGCAACTCGCCTACCGGGAGTTATTTGTCACCGGGTTTGCTGTGGAACCAGGAATTGACGACGCTGCCGCGTCTCGTAGAGTGCAGTCGGGTCTTGCATTCACACATGGGTGATTACAAGACCTGACCCCGAACCCCGCACTACATCACGACCGCGTCTCGGGGTCAGACGGTTCCGGCTGGTCGGCGAGCAAGCGCTTCAGCCGCGCGATCTCGGCCAACGCTTCGTCCTTGGCGGCCCGCTCCTGCTCCGCGTCTGCCCGTGCCTGCTCCTTGGCCGCCCGCTCCTGTTCCGCGTCTGCCCGCGCCTGCTCCTTCGCTGCCCGCTCCTGCTCCTTGGCCGCCCGCTCCTGCTCCGCGTCCGCCCGCGCCTGCTCGACCTCCGCGCGCAGGTCGTCGAATTCGAGCTGGATGCTTTGCTGTTCGCGTAGATAGTCCTGCCGCGCCTGGTAGGCATGGTAGGCGTGTTCTTTCTCGGAGAAGGCCTTCAGTGTGTTCATGGCGCGCCTCATCTCTTGGGTCTGCATCCAGGCCGGCAGGGCGTCCTCATCCAGGCGCTCCGCCTCGTTAAAGAACTTCAGCCAGCGCTGTTGCTCGGTTTCGACCGCGTAGGCGGCGAATTTGCTGAGTTCCAGCAGCCAGATGCCACCATGGTCCAGAAAGACACGTCCATGCGGGTCGTGCATCCGGAATACGTGGGCATAGTCCGGGTCATCCGCCAACAGGGTCTGACCCAACAGCCAGATCGCATAGGTGGGGCGCAGCTTGCGGTAGCTCTCGCCCTCCTTGATCTGCGCGCTGTAGAGGTCGGCCCAACCGTAGAGGATGCGCACCGGCAGGTCGCGGTGATTGAGGAGTCACGATTGGACTCTGCCCCCAGCAGGGCCTTGAAGACGCAGTCAACCTTGGGATCGATGGGATGGCGCATGGTGGCAGTGTAAGCAGGCATGGCCGGTGCGACAAGGGACGGACACTGGTGGCGAATTGCGCCAACGAGGGCGCATCCGCCGCACCGGCTTCGCTCAGACCCGGAATATCTCACGCCAAGGCGCCAAGACGCCAAGGGTCTTCAAGGCGATAGCGAAACCGGAGGCGCTCGCGGAGTGACTGGGGTCACCGCAGCATTGCGCTCGTCTTGGGGTGCTTGGGGACTTGGCGTGAGATCGGTTCTTTCCAGACTCCGCGGTCGGGAGCATTCGCCACCAGTGTCAGGGACGCGGTCCTGGCGCACCGCGCCAGGCGGGAGGCACCGACGGCTCAGCCGAGTCCCCTGCGCGGACCGCATTCCGCGCGGAACCAACCGACGCGCGTTCCGCGTCGGGTACTCGACCGGGTTTGGTGTGGGACCAGGAATTGACGACGCTGCCGCGTCTCGTAGAGTGCAGTCGGGTCTTGCATTCACACATGGGTGATTACAAGACCTGACCCCGAAACCGGCATTCTTTATGCGTTTCTTGGTTCTGGAATTAAGTAAATAATGCATTTAGTAAACTGTCACCGTAATCCTTTCATTGTTTCTCACAATTTCTATTTTAGTCAAATGATCCGCCTAAAGCGGCCCCGCCCCGCGCGATGCCTGGATCGAGCTACGACGGTCAGGGCGGGGCTCGCTTTTGAGGCGGCTTGTTAGGCTCTTTCTTGCATTCATTCCGCAACGAGGTCTGAGCTTGGCAATGTTGGGGTTCGTCCCTCACCCCAACCTACAGCCCTGACGCTGAGCCTATCTCCCTAGCCCTAGGTCATTTCGACCCGCTGGAGCTATCTTGAATCTCCATAAACTTCCGACGAAAATCTATTGGGTTGGATATTCCAGGGACAGGCGCCTGAGGATTCCCCGCACCGGATACGATGATCGAGCCGTAGTTGAGCATTCGGCCAAAAAGCGATTGATTGACTTGAATACTTTCAATTTTTGGAAGCAAAAGCTCAATTGTATCGCGTTTGATGAAGCCGAATTTCGCGATGATCTTCTTGTTCGTGATAGCCAATTCCGTACTGATGTATCGGAGGTAGGCTGCAATCCAGAACAAAAGCCCTAGCCCATACAGCGGAAGAAGAATCAGGCCAATGATGAACAGCGGCATCATTGACCAGATGCTAACCTTTGCTTCGTACTGGATCGTTTCCCCAGAACTCATCACGCTTTGTACGTAAGAAGACATGCTCGTTTCCTTTAGGTGGAGTATTGCGAATACTGGATAGCAGAAAGTTTTGTTTCAGCGACCCGTCTGAGGCTGGGCAGTTGCTGCGCTAACAATTGCCCAAACCCATGCAACGAAAGCGATCGGTATTCCCAGAATGGCCCCTACGCCGCTTACGTTTAACACGATGGCAATGATGACAAGTATGATTTGAAAGAACGCTTGCCACCACTTTTTTACCAACAGCGTACCGATTCCAGGAGCCAGAATGTTGACGATAATCGCTAAGACTTTCATTGATGCGTCCTCGCCCCAAATGGTTTCCCGCAACATCACCGCCCAGGGGCAATGCGGTGACGGCGCTTTGTAAGCCTAACGTTCGGCTTTAACCAGCCAGCGAACGAGCGAGCGAGCGAGAGCGAGTTCGCTGGTCTGCGTTACACGCCGCGTTAAATCATGCCGCGTCTCTTGCGTGGATGGAAACGCTCTCGCAGCATTCAACCCAAGAACACCGCAGCCGCTGAAAAATGATGGCAGCCCTAAAGGAAAAGACGCGCAAGGATTAACTACTGTTGTCCTTGCGCGTCTTTTCCTTAGTGTAAGCCTGCATTAGGACGTTAACAACTCAAATTGCACTAAAATGTTTGGGCGTTAGACTGAATGCAGTCCAACACCCAACCATCCTACCCACTGCTGGCCTTGATCATCGTTCCGGCCGTAGGGTGGACAAGCGCTAGCGCAGTCCACCGAATCCCGCGCCGTCGCTGGTGGACTGCGCTGCGCTTGTCCACCCTACGATGTCCCTTGGCCGGAACCGTGATCAAGGCCCCACTGCTCGAAGCGCAGAGCGCCGCGCTGCCTGATTCCGACTCCGACTCCGGACGGCAGTGCTAGTCGGTTCCTGAGATCTGACGTTGGTCGGAACGTAAGGGACCAAGACCCAACCAGACGCTATGAAAGCCAACACGACGCGTCGGAAACAGATTCTCATCAGCATAGACACGAAGGGATCTTAAAACCGTGATTTTGATCACGTTTTGGTGATCTTCTTGGCGTGTCCGTCTCAGCTCGACCGATGTCAGGGTCGCGCGAGGCCCGCCAATCTGGAACTGCTGGCCTGAGTTTGGCCGGCAGGTGCGTATGCTGACGGGGCTGCCATTCACCGCGGTGATCAGCGCCCGCGAGGCGGTCGCCGGCTTTGCCGATCCGAACATCATCCTGTTGCTCGGCGACGCCGGCCCGCACCCGAGCCTCACCACCCGGTTCGCGATCACGGATGGGAAGGCCGGTGCGCGCTGATTCCTTCGTGGTGGAGACCGATGTCCATGCGGTGATGCAGAAAACGACGGATTAGTCAGCGCCCGTGGGCGTCTGGGCGAGGAAGGCATAGATCGTCGCCGCCATCTTCCGATAGCCCTCGGCATTCGGGTGAATCTGGTCGGCACAGAGCTCCGGTCGGCTCAATATGTCCGAAAACACCGCCTCGACGAGCGGCACACCCTCTTCCCGCGCCAACTCCCGGTAGAGCGGCGCGTCGCTCTTGGCGCCGGACAGGACCCCGAGCAGCGAGACTTGCGGCACCGCCACGAGCACGGCTTGCGCGCCGCTCTGCCTCACGGACTGGATGATACGGCGCACGTCGTCTTTGACGGCGGCTTGTGGTCGTCGTCGCAGGAAGTCGTTGCCGCCGATTTCGATGATGACCAGGGCCGGTTGGTATTGGGTGAGCACCGCTTCGATGCGGTCGCGTGCGCGCTCGGCTGTATCGCCGGGGACCCCGGCGTTGACGACCGTCCAGCCGCTGAGCCCGGCCAACCGACTGGGCCAGTCCTCCCCCGCCGCTGCGCCGGTTCCATAGGTGACGCTGTCGCCGAACGCGACCACGATGGCGTCGGGCGGGATGGGCGTCGGCGTCGGCATCCGCTCGCAGGCAGTCGACAACCAGGCGCAGAGCAGGACGGCAACGAAGGCTCGACGGCGCATCATTCAGGCTCCTTTATCACGTCCAGCGGCGCGATCAGGTCGCGCCGGTCATGCTTTCATCATCGCACATGGACGCTCTTGCGGTATCCTGCCGGCCTGACAGCAGCGTCGCGCCGACACCGCATCGCCTGGTCATAAACCCGGCCACCGCGCGCTCTGCACGGTCGACGGTCCGCGCAGCGGACCCTACAGCGGACCCTACAGCGGACCGTCCGCGGCCGGCCGGAACGATGATCAAGGCCGCCAAGGGTACCACCAGCCCAATGAACAGGCGGCGCGGCGGATCGCAAGGCACCTTGCCCCCACCAGCAGCACTCAAACCCCATGCCCGAGACCCTCATCGACCTGATCCGCCACGGTGAACCGGTGGGCGGCCCGCGCTTCCGCGGCAATGGCGCCAATGACGCGCTGTCCGCCACCGGCTGGGCGCAGTTGCGCGCCGCGCTCGGTGACGCCCATCCCTGGGACCAGGTGATCAGTTCGCCTATGGCACGCTGCTACCCGTTCGCCCTGGAACTGGCGGGGCGCCATGGGTTGCCGCTCGCCGTCGAACCCGCGCTGATCGAAATCGGAATGGGCAACTGGGAGGGCCGCACCCATGCGGAGGTGGCGGCGACCGAGGGTGCGGCCTACACGGCGATGTATCAGGACCCGGTCGCCCACCGCCCGCCGGGCGGCGAATCACTCGACACCTTTGCGGCACGCATCGCCCCGGCCTACGACCGCCAGGTCGCCGCCCATCCGGGACGCCACCTGCTGATCGTCTGTCACTCCGGGGTCATGCGTGCCCTGGTGGGCCATCTGCTGCGCGCCGATGCCGAGCGCTGGTACCGGATGCGGATCGACTACGCCGGCATCATGCGGGTGCGCCACGGGCGCTTCGGACCCGCCATCGAGTGCATCAATGCGCGCACCCTGCCGGGTTGAGGCGTTCGTCCTTGCGTTCTTGATCTGGGACAAGTCGACCCGCCCGAACATGATCCCGGTCAATTTGCCGAGCAGGCGGCCTTGATCCAGCGCAATCAACTCAAGAATAACCGGTCACCCGGAACGCGTCGGCAAGGTCTTGGTCTATACTTATCCGCTTTCCCTTTTTCCAGGGACTCCGGTCTACCCCCTCATGCGACACCAGACAGACGACCTGCGCATTCGCGCGATCACCCAGGTGAGTTCTCCCGCGGAGCTTCACGAGAAATACCCGGTATCGGAACGGGCCTCCAACACGGTCTTTGAAACGCGCCGGGCGATTCAGCGCATCCTGCATGGGGAGGACGACCGGCTGCTGGTCGTGGTCGGGCCCTGCTCGGTACACGATACCCAGGCGGCGCGGGAATATGCCGCACGCCTCCTGCCGGTCCGCGAGGCGCTCAGCGCGGACCTGCTGATCGTCATGCGGGTCTATTTCGAGAAACCCCGTACCACCGTGGGGTGGAAGGGATTGATCAATGATCCGAACCTGGACGGCAGCTTCGAGATCAACAAGGGCCTGTGCCTGGCGCGCAAGCTGCTGCTCGATCTGGCCGAGTCGGGGATGCCGGCGGGAACGGAATACCTGGATCTCATCAGCCCCCAATACATCGCGGATCTGGTGAGTTGGGGGGCGATCGGCGCCCGCACCACCGAGAGCCAGGGCCACCGTGAACTGGCCTCCGGGTTGTCCTGCCCGGTCGGCTTCAAGAACGGCACCGACGGTGACGTGAAGATCGCCATCGACGCTATCCACGCCGCGGCCCGGCCCCATGTGTTCATGTCGGTCACTAAGGAAGGGCAATCGGCGATCTTCACCACCGGCGGTAACGCCGACACGCACATCATCCTGCGCGGCGGTCACCGCCCCAACTACGATACCGAAAGCGTCAACATCGCCGCTGAGCAGATCATCGAGGCGGGTCTCACCCCCAAGATCATGATCGACTTCAGCCACGCCAACAGCCGCAAAAAGCCGGAGAAGCAGATTCAGGTCTGCCAGGACGTGGCCGGCCAGATCGCGCGCGGCGACCGCCGCATCATCGGCACCATGATCGAGAGCCATCTGGTCGGCGGACGCCAGGACCTCGATGCCGTCACCGGCCTGGTTTATGGGCAGAGCGTCACCGACGCCTGCGTGAGCTGGGCCGATACCGAGCCGATGCTGCAACAACTGGCGGAGGCCGCGGCCCGACGCCGGGGCACGGTGTAGGGCGAATGACGGCGGGGCGATCCGCCATGACGCCATGCTGTTTGGTTCAGTCCGAAGCATGATCCGCGACCGACGTTTCGCTGGACCGGCGCCTGCCGCCGCCCCGCGCGATGCGGTTCAGGAGGAACGCCGCCAGGGCGAAACACCCGGTCCCAAGCGCCGTCAGCGACTGCTCCAGCCAATGCAGCGCCAGCGTCTTGGGGGTGGCCATGGCGATCGGCTGCAGGGCGAAGATCATCGCCAGGTTGACGGCGAACAAGGCCGCGACCGACCACCGACGCAGTCGCACGGAGCGGCCGATCAGCAGGACACTCACCGCCAGATTGCTCAGACTCGCAAGCAGCAGCAAGGGCAGAAACCAGCCCCGCGGGATGGCGAACACCCATTGACGGAGTGCGGCGGCCGCGAATGCGAGGCCGATCACCACCAGCGCCGCGGACCACAACCCGCGCCGGCGGACCCGTCCAGCCTGGGGGTCCGGCGGACAGCCAGGCCGGCGGCGGGTCGCACCCCAAAGGGCAGCCGCCAGGAGGGCGAATCCGGGGGCCATCAACGGAAAAAGTGCATTGGACAACCAGACGAGGTCGATCCCGCTGACGGCGGCAATCAGCTTCCAGGCTGCCTTCGACAATCCACCCGCCAGAATGAGCGCACCGCCGGCGAGTGCCAGGGGGTGGTGCACCGCGTCCTGCGACGCCACGTAGCGGGCGAGATACCACAGGGCGATCCCGGTCAGAACGACCGGGAGAACGTTGTAAACTGCGAGGGTCACGGGGAAATCAGGCATGTCGGGGACTCACATGTCAGGTTCCGGAATGATCGCATAACCAACCAGCCGGCAGGTGGAAACGCGTCAATGCAACGGCGTCACAACGCGCTTGGACGTTTTTCGCTATTCTCACAGTCCAGCGGCACCAAGGCAGAGACGCGATGACCAACGGCAACCCAGAACCGGTCAACAACCTTGTCTATTTTCTCGGACACGATGCCTCCATACTCAAGGATTTGGGACGGCGGCTGAAGGAGCAGCAGTTAGCACTGGCGCAGTTCGAACATCCCGCGGCCTTGGCCGCGGCGGCGCTCGATCGGCTGCCGGCAGTGCTGATCCTGGAACTGGGCATGCTGCCCCAAAACAGCGATATCGCCGGCTTCTTGACGAATCTGCTCGGCACGGCGGCCCCTGCTCCGGCCCTGATCTGCATTGCCGAATCCGATGGGATCGACGCGCGGCTGCGCTCCGTCCGCGCTGGGGCCAAGGCGTTCTTCGTCGCGCCGCCGGACCCCGCCGAGCTGGCCGCCAAAACGCTGCACGCCTATGGCAGCGGCAGTCATGAACCCTTGCGCATTTTGCTCGTCGAGGATGAGCAGTCCCAGGCGACCTATGTCGCCCTGCTGCTGACCAAAGCCGGGATGACGGTGCGCACCCTCAGCGAACCACTGGCGATCCTGAGCGTTCTGGCCGAGTTTCGTCCGGATCTGATCCTCATGGACCGCTATATGCCGCACGCCAGCGGTGCCGAACTGACCGCGATCATCCGCGACCACGACCAGTTCTATGACACGCCGATCCTGATGGTCTCCAACGAGACCGACGCCGATAAACAGATCGCCGCCTTGCTGGCCGGCAGCGACGGATTCATTACGAAACCCGTCAACAGTCAACGCCTGATCGCGTTCATCGAGCACCGTATCCGGATGGCCCGCTGGCTGCCTGAACGCCGGGCGGTCATTGCGAAGCGCGGCGCCCCCACCCGCCTGCTGGACAAGGATTTCTTCATTCGCACCCTGGAACGTTGGGTGCGTGACAGCGCCATCGGCGGACCCGGCTCGGGCGTCCTGATCATCGAACTGGACTCCCCCCAACAACTCATCGATCGACTGGGACTCTCCGCGTTCGACAAGCTCTTGGCTCAGATCGAGCAACTGCTCGGTCGCCAACTGGCCGGGAACGACGTCGCCACCCGCTATGGCGAGTTCAGCTACGGCGTTCTGACGCAACGCAAAGACCAGGCTGCACTGGTCGGGCTGGGCGAAAAACTGCGCCGGATCACCGCCGACGCCAGCCTGGCGCCGAGCCTGGCCAACGTCGTGACCACGGCCAGCGTCGGCATCGGCCTATTCCAGCCGCCCCCGGAGGACGCCCTGGCATTGCTCGCCCGCGCCGAGCGGGCGTGCGCCAAGGCGCGCCAGAACGGTGGCGCCCGCGTGGAGATCTGGGCGCCCCAGGAAGGCCGGTCAGAGGATCGGATCAAAACATTGATCGAGCACGCCCTCACGTCCGAGGGCTTCGTGCTCCTGTTTCAGCCCATTGTCGCCCTGAGCAAAGTGGAGGGGACCTATTTCGAGGCCCAACTGCGTCTGCGCTCCCCCGACGGGGAACTGCTGCCGCCACGCGAGTTCTTCCCAATCGCCGAGCGTCACGGCCTGATGACGGCCATCGATCGCTGGGTCATGGAATACGCCTTGGATACGCTCCGTGACCACCGAATCCGTCACCCCGAGCTGCGCATCCTCGTCCATCAGACCATGGACACCTTACGATCGAGAGAATGGCTGCCGTGGCTTCGCGAGCAACTGATCAGCCGCGATTTGAAACGGATTCGCCCGGTCCTGCAGTTTCAGTTGCGCGATGTGCGCACGTCGCTCGAGATCGCCAAGGTGTTGTTCGGGATCCTGCGCAAAGCGGGCATCCACATCTGTCTGGGCAATGTCACCAATTCACCCTCGGAGATCGCACTGGTCGGACAACTGGGGGCAGCGCTGGTCAAATTGTCGATCAACACCTTGGCCCAAACCAATATCCAGGACCTCACCGCACTGGTCGAGCAACTGCATGAGCAGAAGGCGTTGGTGGTCGCGACCGGGATCGAGGACCAGCAAACCGTCACCCTGGTTTGGAGCTGCCGCGCCGATTTCATCCAAGGCAACTATATCCAGATGGCGCGTGATGACATCAACGTCAGCCTCTCCGCCTGACCAGGGATCCGGCACATGACGGACGGATCTCGATCAAGATTCCAGCCACTTGGGCTCGCCGGGTGCGTCGTCAGGCCATCCTGGCCTGACACCCTCAGGGCTGGAAGCCCTGACTACGCACGCCGCTGGCCGGGATTACGATCAAGGCCGACGGACCGACCCGATGACACCCGCCGACAGCGGTGGACGCATTCATCATGACGCAACCGCTATCGAAGCACGATCTGATCGCACTGGTGGACCGGTTACTCCTGGAGCAGGGTCGGCTCGACCCGCTGGAGTTGCTGATCGCCTGCGACTTTCTGGCCTACGCGGACTACGAGGCCTGGCGGCTCGGCCTGACGCCGCACCTGGAAGGCGTGCTGCGCGTCCCGGCGAATGCGGCCAGCGATCTGCTGGCACAGGCGAGCCGCTACGCCGGCGCGCAGGGCCTGGTTGCCGAATCACTGGTGCATCTTGCCTGGGGCGCGGCGCCGCGGATGCTCTCGATTGGTCAGCATACCCAACTGACCCAGGGCTGCGCGCACGCTTACGTCCGGCCGGCCAACCGTATTCAACTGGACCTGTTCCAGGACAATCAATTCCAGATCCTGGAGGATGCGGTCCGCGCCGCACTGGCCGGCCGCCGGATCGACGCCGCCCACACCGCCTTGACCCGACTGATGGCCCTGGACCCGAAACATGCCAAGCTGCCGCGCTATCTGCGCCTCATCCAGGCGGTGGAGGACCTCCCCGCCCGCGCTCCCGCAGAGCGATTGCCGGAACTGGAGGCCTTGGAGCCCGAAGCCCAGGCGCTGCTCGGACATCGCGCACGCGACCTCCTGGCCCCGCTGTGGGTGACCCTGGCGGAAGATCTGGCGCATCATCCGTTCGACCCCACCGCCCCCCGGTTACACGCAAGCACCGCTTGGGCGCGGGCCGGGCGTTTCGCGCAGGCCCGTCAAGCCCTGGAAGCAGATCCTGACTGGCAGCGCCGGCCGCAACACCTCATCGACCATGCCCAGGCCTGTCGGCGCACGGGCGACCTGGCCGCCGCCTGCCGGGACTGGGCTGTCCTGTGCTGGGAACACCCCGCGGAGGCCGCGCGAACACTGGGCGCCGCGGACCTGCCGGACCCCCGGATGGTCCAGTTCTGGCGCCAATTCAACGACACGGATCTGGATCTGACGACAGCACTCTTCCCCGCCTGGCTCCTGATCGCGGACCCCGGCACCGCCGCCGCGGTCCCGCCCGCGTTGGCCCCCGCCGACCCCGCGGGCGACGCCTACCGCGCGCTGCACCCCCTGGTCACCGGCGACGACGCC
>Ga0247839_1007980_pt1 | contig 11348 bp, 9 predicted proteins | sample LaCruzMarch2015__6_FD_192405 | JGI IMG/M metagenome (GOLD analysis project Ga0247839, IMG submission 192405) | Freshwater microbial communities from meromictic Lake La Cruz, Castile-La Mancha, Spain - LaCruzMarch2015_16m | ecosystem: Environmental > Aquatic > Freshwater > Lake | place: Spain...
TCCGACATGGAGGAAAAAGGGCTTCCACCCTTGGCCCTGCTCAGCTTGGTCAACGGAGCCATTCGCCGCGGGGTGGGAATGCGAAAAGAGGGTGCTTCGATACGATTGAGCATGCCGCAACATGGGGTGTTTCGTGTGAGTGTCACGCCACCTGTTTCCACAACAGAGGAATCGGAATTCGCTTCTTGGCCCGAGCCCATATGGGTGGAGCGTCTGCTGGTCGAATCAACCCGGCGGGCGAGAATCGAGGTTCAACGGCAGGGAGAGGCGATAGCCTCGGCCGATTTGGTGATGGAGAGGTGATTCCATGAGGCAAAAAATTCGAGTTTTAATAGCGGATGACGAGGCGTTGGGTAGAAGGGAGATGCGGCGTCTCCTGAAAGCACATTCCGAGGTGGTGATCGTGGCCGAGGCGGAGGATGGGGATCAAGCGGTCTCATTGATTGAGAAGCATGAACCCGATTTGGTGTTTTTGGACATACGGATGCCAGGAAAGGACGGGTTTGAGGTTTTGGATGCGCTGGAGCCACCGCTCCCTGAGATTGTCTTCTCGACCGCGTACGATCAGTTCGGGGTGGATGCGGTCAGACGGGGGGCGTTGGATTACCTGCTCAAACCTGTTGCCCCAGAGGATTTGGCGCGAGCGATTCAGCGTGCGGCGGACCGGGTGCAGGGAGGCGGCCGAACCTTAGGCCAAAAGAACCGATTGCGATCAGGCGATAAAATCTTTGTGCATGAAGGTAAAACCTCACTTTTTTTTGAGGTTGGATCGATTCAGATTTTGGAGTCAGAGGGTAATTATAGCCGGGTGCGGACCGCCACGGCTCATGGATTGGTGCGACGTTCGATGAAGTATTTTGAGGCTCGTCTGGATCCCGCGGAATTCTTTCGCGCCAACCGCAAGCAGATCGTGAATTTAAAAACGATCCTGGGTTGCCAGCCCATTCAGGGAGGGAGATACGTTGCTTCGCTGGAGCAAGGAGACCAGATTGAGATATCTCGTCGCCAAGCCCGAATCTTTCGTGAAAAACTTCGAATTTGATTTGGCCTTGCCTACACCGATGAGTTTCCTTTTTAAAAAAGATCGCATCAGCCTTGAAGTCGATGATAGTACCTTGGTGATAGCAAGGTGCCGAGCTCGAGGTTGGGTGGCAGCCACGCCCCCAGGTAGCCTCCGTGTTTGGATGGGAATCGGATTTTTACTAATTGCGGTTTTGGGATTATTGGTTTGGCCTGAGATTCGGAGGGCTGAGCTCTGCACCCGATTATCCGTGGCGGAGCAAGATATTGCGGCCTACCGAGCGGCAGTTTTAGCATATTATGCGCAAGGGGGTTCGGTCCCGATGGATGTTGAGGTACAGGTGGATCAGGGAACTCCCCAACCGAACTCTCGCGGATCACGGGCGGGTGAACCCCCGGTTTTTGTTTTTGCAAAAAAGAGCTTTGGGGACCGCTTGGTCGACGCAAAACGATTCGAGGAGCTGACCTTTCCTTTAGGGGGACATAGAGTGAAACGCGGATCGGTTCAAAGCAAGCAAGCGATGGATCAGGAATCTACAACCAAGATTTTTGCCCTACCGATGGAATATTTGAGGAACCGTTTTCATCGAAGGAATCTTTTCCCATCCAATAATAGTGATCGGGTGGCGGTTCTTTGGGTGGGAGGGCTTTACTTGCAAGAAGCGTTAGGTCTGCAAAAGATAGTGGGAATTTTATCGCAAGACAAAAACCAACCGATCCAAAGCGACTGCTTTTTTGCGCCAACTGACGATGGAAAAACGTACGATGCCTGGATTTATCTCCAAGACCTGTAATTCTATTTGGACCATTGATCCCTTGAATAAACCGCTCATGTAAGTTTTTATGCCGTTCTTAACTTATCCAAAAAAGTGGTTGAATTGGAATCAATCAGGCCGTAAATTAAAAACATGAAAAAACTAAATTACATATCTTCATCCGCATTCACTCTGATCGAAATGATCGGGGTGTTGGCGATCATTGGCATCTTGGCTTCGGTCGTCTCACCAAAAGTGATTGAAGCGATCCGAGACGCGAAAGTAACTGGGGTGATTGCAAACGTAAATGCAGCGCGCTCTGCCGCGGCCACTTATTATGGGCGTTATAACAACTACCCGCAGGATGGAACGAAAGCGGCTATCCAAGCGGGTTCTACCAATAATTGGAAACGGACTTATGGGGATGCACAAACTGTAGCCTCTAACGCAGCGACTTTTGGAGACATTCTTTGCGCGGAGGGTCTTTTGGAGAATGTTAAATCACCGCTTGGGGCCACGGGAACAAATGCTCCCACCATTGCGGCAGGACAAAGTCACATCACCAACACAATTGTCAACGGAATCAACGGATTTGCCTTTATCACTTGCCGGGCGATCACGAATTCTACGCCTGAAGCAAACTTTACTGGGGCGGCGAATGCCACTCGTACGGTTTATTTCGTCATCCCAGGAGTCAGTATGCAAGAGGCGGCTTCTCTCAAGATCAAAATCGATGGCCCATTTGCGAATGACGCCTACTCGGGTGGCGCATCGGGTTTAGTGGCGGCATCGATTAACGGTGGGGCAAACGTCCCTCCTTTGATTGCAAACGGAAATTGTCGCATGACGGTGGCAACGGGCACAGCGGGTTCCATGGGCAGCACTTACAATATGTTTGTTTACGTTCAAAATGACTAAAAAAGTCTAAACAATACTGTGTTTGCCAAAGGGCCTCCCCACTGGGAGGCCCTTTTTTTAACTAGCTTTTAGTGTGTTAATTTTCTCGATTTTATCCTAAGGTATCGATGTGACATTAGTGGTCGATGAGCATGGTCTAGTCAATGGGGTGGATCCTGTGGAGGATCCGACACGCTTCAGCGCAAAGCGATTGGATCTAGCCGATTGGTTGCTGGTTTGGGGACACGTCACCCCGGCCCAGATCGATTTGGCGAACCGAGAAGCGAAACGAAAAAATCAGTCCCTTGGCCAAGCCTTATCTACCTTGGGGTTTGTCGAGCCTCGCGTTCTTTCCAGCTACATCGCCCAAAAATCGGAAAGCGAAAATGTAGATGTCCGTAAAGTGGTTGTACCCCCTGGAATTCGTGATCTCATCCCGCGCGAATCTGCCCAGCGCTACCTCGCCCTCCCCATTCGGCTGGATGGGGAAAAACTCGTCGTTGCCCTTGGAAATGCCCTCGACCTAACCGCCGCCGACGCCATTGAGCAGATTGTTCGCCGACCAGTCGAAATTGTCTCCTCCACCGAGGGGGATGTACGTGAGGCGATTAACCGCACGTACACGCAGGAGTCGCACTTGGATGAAACGATCGATGAGATTCTGGCAATGGATGCCGTGGCTCTGGCGGCTGCCTCGGAAAGTGATGCCCCCATGATTCGCCTCGTCGAACAGCTTCTCCTGTTTGCCATCTCTAACGGTGTCAGTGATATTCATATCCAACCGGAAGAAAAAATCCTCCGGATCCGCACGCGCAAGGATGGTATTCTGGACGAGGGCATTCTGGTTCCCCGCGAGATTCAGAACGCGATCACCGCACGGCTCAAGATCTTGGGAGATATGGATATTACCGAAACGCGCCTCCCCCAATCGGGACGATATAACTTCGATGCGGGGGCCAAGCCGGTGGACTTCCGTTTTTCCTCCCTGCCCACCGCTTTTGGGGAATCAATTGTTTTGCGTATTTTGGATCGCTCCAGCCTGAATTTGGAGCTGACCACGCTGGGCTTTCGGCCCAGTATCGAATCAAATTTCCTGCAACTTTTGGAGCGCCCGCACGGGGTTATTTTGGTGACTGGACCCACCGGATCGGGCAAGACGACCACGCTGTACGCGGCTCTTTCGAAATTGCGGGGAGACCAGAAGAGTATTTTCACGTTGGAGGATCCGGTAGAATTTCATATTCCCTTGGTTCGGCAAACGCAGGTGAATGAGAAGATTGGGCTGACCTTTGCGGCAGGTCTGCGAACCCTCTTGCGCCAGGATCCGGACATCATTCTGGTGGGAGAGACGCGGGATCAGGAGACGGCGGAGCTGATGGTCCGGGCGGCGCTGACGGGGCATTTGGTCATGAGCACCCTGCACACCAACGACGCCTTGGGGGCGATTCCGCGATTGGTCGATCTGGGGATTCCCTCCTACATGTTGCCGGCCTGTTTGCTGGGCCTACAGAGCCAACGATTGGTTCGAGTCCTCTGTCCATCTTGTCGGGAGCCCAACCCGCAGGCCGAGGAGATGTTAACCAACTTGGGGGTGCCTTTGCCGCCGGAGTGCACCCCTACGCTCTGGAAACCGGTGGGTTGCGAAAAGTGTCGCAAATCGGGTTATCGGGGTCGTCTTTCGATCATTGAATTTATTCAGATGGACGACGATTTTTATGCCCAGATTTTGAAGGGCAACGATCCGATGGCACTACGCCAAATTTCAGCCGAAAAGGGAAACTATACCATGTTTCAAGACGGCTTGATTAAGGCGACGCAGGGCCTGACCACCTTGGAAGAAATTTATCGGGTGACGCATAACTCCTGATCCACTGATCTCTCCTTTTTATGCCAGTTTTTAACTATGTTGCCATCTCCCCGACCGGGAAAACCATCTCGGGGAGAGCGGATGTCGCCAACATGGAAGCTTTGGGAGCCCAGTTGGCTAAGGAGCGTTTGGAGCTGGTAGAGGCCAAGGGGGGAATGGGCGGAAGTTTTGCGGAGCAGGAGGTCGTCAAAGAACTTTCGGGCAGGGAGAAGGTGAGCCGGAGAGATCTGGTCGATTTCTTTTTTCAACTCTCTGTTCTTTTGAAGGCCGGAGTACCCCTGCTCAAAGGCCTCGATTTGATTGCGAACGATATCGGGGACACAAAATTTAAAAGTATTATCCGTAACGTGGCGGCACAGGTGCAATCCGGTTCCAGCTTTGCCGAGGCGGTGGCCGGTTTCCCGAACTGTTTCCCCCCGGTGGCGGTCGCCCTGCTCAAGGTCGCAGAAAAGAGCGGTACTTTACCCGAAATCTGTGCGGAGCTGCGCCGTTATATCGACTGGTTGGACAAGCTGTATGCGGACATCAAACAGGCACTGGTTTATCCCTCCATCCTCATCGGTGCGACGATCGCTTTTATGTTCGTCATCTTCACCTTTGTCATGCCGAAGTTTATCAAGATTTTGGAGGAGATTAAGGTGCCGCTGCCCTGGCTGACGCGGCAGGTCATCGCCTTCACGCACCTCTTTCAGTATCACTGGCACCATCTTCTCTTGGGTGCGGGTGCGCTGGTTGTCATCTACAAGTGTCTCGTGATGTACCACCCGCCCTTTGCCCTTTGGGTGGATCGAAAAAAGCTCCAGATGCCTGTCTTTGGTCCGTTGAACATGATGCTCTGCATGTCCCGATTTGGACAGAATCTGGCGACGATGTACCGTTCCGGCATTCTGATGCTGGATTCTTTGAAACTGTGTCGGGATCTGGTGGGAAACCGGGCATTGTCTGTCGCCGTCGATCGAATCCATGACGGAGTGGCCACAGGAAGAAAAATTCATGAGATGATGAAGGAGAGCGATCTTTTTCCTAACCTCGTGCTGCAAATGGTCACCACGGGGGAGAGCACGGGTAAGTTAGCCGAGTCTTTGCAAAATGTGGTGGACTACTACAACGACATCATTCCTCGAGCGATCAAGAAGCTGTTCGGAATTCTCGAGCCAGCGATTATTGTCAGCTTGATCGTACTGATCGGGACGATCGCGCTCTCTGTGTTCTTACCGATGACGGCCATGATGAATATGGGGAAGGCATGATTCGGCCTAAAGCCAACTCTTTTACATTGGTGGAAATGATTGGGGCGATGGCGATCCTCGCCATTCTGGCCAGCGTGCTGGCCCCCTCGGTGGTTCGACAGGTCCAAACTGCGACCTCGGTCGGGGAGGACGCCAATTTGGCCGATATCGCCCAAGCCTTGACCAATGCGATCCGAACCACCGGACTGATTCCGAACCCCAATTTGGAGCCTTCGGCCACCAATGCTACGGGAGGCTTTGGCTGGGCCTACCTGGCGAGTAACTACACCCGGCTGGCCGGAAGTAACTTGGTTTCCGTTTTTCCTGGGATGACCAATGAGACGGGCCGCCGGCTTTATTTGAGCACCAATCTGGTGGCCTTGGCCGCCCAAGGTGGTTTTGCCAACACGGTGAGCAACTGGGGGGCGACTTTATTCCCGACCAATGCCAAGATGTACTTAGTCTCAGCTTCTCGGCCCGAATTTAATCTTCTTTTAGCGACCAACGGGGCAGGGGCGCAAACAACGAACAACAGCTACGCGAGTGCCGCCGTGAATAGCTTAGATAGCTGGGTGAAACAGTTTTCCAATGGGGTGACGGTGGCGCCAGCCAACATTGTTGACCCTAGCTGGACCAATCGGGGGGAATTTCTGCACGTACGCACGATTGATCTGGCGCCTATCTTTAGCGAGGTGAAAGCCGCCCAGCAAAAGGCGATCGAGCAGGAGGACAAAAATCTGGAGGAGATTGCCAGGGCGCTGATGGCGTCCATTCAGGCGACGGGAACGATTCCGAATCCGAATGTTGTGTGTTCGGATGCTGGAGGCTGGCTACAGCTCGCGGCCCCTTACTCATCCTTAGGTCAGGATTCGTTCCAATTTAGTTTTCCCGGCACTGCTAGTAGTGAGCGAAGGGTCTATCTTGAGACCTCTCTCGCTGCGGCCCCCCTTGCCACGCCGGCAGGCGGCTGGTCAGCTATGCCCGCTTCCCCCGCTTGCCTCTACATCGTAAGTTCTTCCAAGAAAGATCTTGGCTTGAGTTGTCTCCAGAACGGAGTTGGCGCAAATGCGGCTGTGGCTGGCGATTTTAATTGGTTGAGAAGTTGGACGAAAGCAGTTGGAAGTGATGGTTTGATAACTGCAACAAACACCATAGTAAATAATGCGTGGACTAATCGAGGAGAGTTTCTCCACGTAAAGGTAGTCGATCTGAGGCCACTGTTTTGCAGGGTGGAGTTGATTGATACAGCCGCACCAGTAGTGGTTGATATGGCCAATGTTGGGAGCGGGTATAGTAATGTGCCATCTCCAATAAATATTAATGGAACGACAATAAATTATCTGACAAATGGAGCTAGTACCAACGTCAGTATTTTAAACTTCTTTCCAGCTCAAAGGCAATCAGGTTTGAACAATAGAGCCACCAATCAAACTGCTACGGTCAATCGAGTTGATGGTGCATCGACTACTTTTGCCTCAAACAGGATTACTACTCCTGGAGCCCCTCAGTTTGGAATTGGTGCAAATGCCGTTATTACTATACCAAATCAACAGACTAACTTTTATGTAATCCAAGGCACGACTCTTCGCCTTATCTCTCCACCAAATGTGACAACCAACTCATCAACCATACAGAAGGACTGTCAATTTGAGTATTACGGTGGCAACTGGCGGCAGTTGTATTGATCTAACGGATCTAGGTGGATCTATTCCTTCGTTCGAGCATATTCCCTAAAAAAATATCCCAATTCCAGTGATTTAACCTAGAAAAACAAATATGGCCTTAATTGCTGTCAGCTGGATTCAGGGGGTGGTGCGAATTGCGACGACGAGTGCGTCTCGGGTCAGTCGCTCGTCCGAGGCGGGCGCTCTGGTCTCCAACCCAGCCGATTTTCTGGCCACGCTCAACCAGCTCCTGACGACCACGCGGGTGAGCGGAACGGAGGTGGTGATCTGCACCGATAATACGGTGATTAATCCTTTGGTGGAGAGCACCCCTCCGGCCAGTGCCAAGGTCGCGGCGAACCTTTTGGCGCGGCGGGTGGAAAAGGCCAAGCCTTTCCCGGAACCGAGTGTCTTTGGGTTCACCCGAGTGAATCCAGAAGATAAGACGGGGCAACAGGCTTATTTGGTGACGGCTAGTCCGAAAAAGTTTGTCGAGGAGATGGATCTGGTCATCACCCAGCAAGGTTTGGATTTTGTGGGATACTATCCGGCCGCCCTGAGCTTGCGTCCAGTCTTGCGTTCGTTAAAGACGCCGCCGGAGGAGGTGGTTTTGCTGGTGGCAGATGCGGAGACGGGGTTGATGCAGGTATTGGGGCGTTCCTCGGGTCAGGTGCTTTTCTACCGAACGTTAGGGGCCTCGGATGCGAGGGGGCAGGAGGGAGTGCAACGGGAGATCCGCCGGACGATTCTTTTTGCGGAGCAGAAGTTGAACGCCAAGGTGGGCACGGTCTTTGCGTCGGGGGGAGGGGCGGTCTCGATGGTTCAGGGGATGTCGGGGGTAGATGGTTTAATGGTGCATTCGGCTGGGGTGAATGTGGACGCGGAGTTGTATTTGCGGGCGACGGCGGGGTTGAAATCGAGTGCGACGGAAAATATTCTTCCGTCGCGGATCTCGCAGCGGGGAAAGTTGCGGCGGCTGCGCTTGGCCTTGAATTTGATCCTGGGGCTGGTTTTTGCCTACACCTTTTTTGAAACTGCGCGGGTGCAGATCACGAAGCAGACCTTGCGGGGGGAGATCCGACAGATTGGCAATGAGATCGCCACGCGGCAGGGTGAGGTATTGAAAGCGAGGGAGGAACTGGCGGCTTTGACGACAAGGCAGGAGACGATTCGGTTTTTGTCGGAGGAGGCGGATCAACCGGTGATTGAGGTTTTATTGCACGGGTTAGATGGGGCTTTGCCCCCTGGGGTACAACTGGATGGAGCGACGTTTACCCAAGAGGGAAGAGGAGCGGATGGGCGGGCCGAATACATGGTGCTGTTGGAGGGGATTGCCCCGCCGGGGGTGGCCCTGATTCCTCTCTTGGGCAAGGTGACGGAGGCATTAGGAAAATCATCTTGGAAAGCGGAGGTGGTGGAAAAGACGGGGGATCCGGAAGGTCCGCAAACTGTAAAAAAAGAGGGGGGCTCCCGAAAGCCAGGGAGTTATTTTGTCCGTGCCCGCGTCCGGTAATCGAGCGGCCCCGCTCCGGGGTTTTGCCTTCCAGCTGTATCGGCTGTTTGTGCACCCGATCTTCCAAGGGGTGGCGATTTTGGCTTGTGGATTTGTCTTTTACTACAACCAGACGGCGCTGAAACCACTGTACCTGCAACGGAGTAGCGCCGAGCAGACGAGTAACGGTTTGTTACTGGAAAAAAATAAGCTACTAAAAATGATGCCGAACTTACGCATTGAGGACTTAGACCGCCAAATGCAGGCCTTAAAGGCAAAGCTATTGCAAAATGAAAATCAGGTGAACGCGGAGTGTAAAAAATTGGGCAAAGAGATGCAGGAGTTGGAGTGGTTGGGTGATGTGGTCCCGAAAGAGGCGGTGCAGACGTTTCCGGAGATTCCGTTGCTGAAACATTTTCCGGTGGAACTTGTCTTGCGCAGTCCGCCAGAGCTTGCGGCGAAGATTGAAGAGAAAGATATTCTCCGACTTTTTCAGTTTTTGCGTGCAGCGGAAAAGACCCGCAAACTGCACTTTTTAAGGAAGCTGGAGATTCAAGCGGACGGGGTGAAAGGTTGGACAGTTAAGATGGAGTACGACTTTTTTATGATTGAGGATAAGCCCCGTGGCTAGTCCATTAAACAATCCGATGGTGGCGGGCGGTCTGGCACTGGGTGCGGTGTGTTTCATTTTGTACAAGTTTGTCCCAGAGGATTGGCTGGAGAGGTTGTCAGGCCCAAGTGCGCCGGCTTTGCCGCCGCCGATTCCGCAATCAAGTGTAGAGGTCCTCAATCCTGATAAGAGGGTTTTCTTGGCTTATCCCAAAGATTTTTCGCGGCGGTGGCAAGAGGCGGTGAGCAAACAGATGTTCAGCTGGGATGTTTTCCCGGAGGTACCCAAGGATTTGGCGCCCAAGGAGCCATTAGAACTACCGAAGGAGTGGAAATTAGAGGCGGTTTACATGGATCAGAAGCGGAAGCCTCCCCTCTGGGTAGCGGTTGTGTCGGGGGATATCTTACGAGTGGGTAGTAAAAAAGGTGAGTTTCGGGTTGAATCGATTGCAGGGGATGAGGTGATCTTTATCCACTCTACCGGCAGGAGGAGCCTTGCCTTTTCCAAAAATCGAAATACTTCTCCTGTAAGCCGTTAATAGACAGAGCTTTAGTTTTTTAAGAGCGGGTTTGATTGGGGCGCGCTCATTCCTAAACATCAATGGAATAACCATGTGGCATGTTTATTACTTATTTACGTAAAATAAGTATTGACGAATGATTGTGGGTATTTAATTAATCAATTTGATGGGACACACTATATATAGCGCCTTTTGGCTGTGCTTGGCTTTGATTTTGAATCAAGGGCAGCTTTGTGCCCAACCGATTTCGATGACTGAAGTGGTCTCTCCTGGCCCGCGGGAGGAAATGACGACCAAAGGAGTACGACTGCAACCAACAGGAAAACCGGACGAGAAAAAGCCGGAAGTTTCGCTGATGATTGCCGACATTATTAAGAAACAGCGTGAGGCAAGATCGGAAGGCAACGTAGGTGAGGAGAAGAAGTGTTTGATGGAGCTGATCCGGCTTGACCCCAACAATCCAGCTTATCTGAATCGCCTGAAAGAGATCGGAGGAATGTCACCAAAAGCAGAACCGATTGGTCGTCTTAAGATACCTGCCCCGACACCCACCAAGCCGTCCCCATATCCTGTCACTGGGCCCGACCTTACGCGCTACGAGTGGTCCGTGGAAAATATTCCCCCTTCGGTCGCCCTCTCTCTGGTAACGCATCTACAAAGCATGAAGGCGGTCGACGCAAATTGGAACACAGCGGTTGTCGAGGTGATCCCAGCCGAATCGGCGGAAGCCGACATGATGAAGGCCGAGGTATCTGGAAAAAATGAAAGTGGTGGATCTTCGAGGAACCAGAATATTTTTATCAACAATCTTACCATGAGCCAAGGGCAGGCTCTAATGACTTTTTGGAATAACGTCCAAACCAATCTTCCGGATGAGGTGTCTGGGCTGACCCCCAAATTCAGTCCTTGGAAAGATATGTCGAACCCTTCCATCAAAACAGAAGGAAAGCTCAGTGCGATTTTCAATAAGAAAAAGCCTAGGGGGGGGAACAGAGTCAACGGAGACGTTTTATACAGCTTTACGGCTCAGGACATGGAGATTACGGATGCACTGGCGCTTTTTGCGCGACTTAACGATCTCAATATTGTTCCTAGTCCAGAAGTCAAAGGCACCATCACGGTAGATTTCCGCGGACTAAACTTAGATCGTGCTTTGGAAGCGATTCTGGAGGCGAAAGGTTACTATGCGGAGGAGCAAGGGGGGCTCATTCGAGTCAAGGGGCTAGAGACTAAGTTTTACGTCTTGGATTATCTTCGAATTACACGTCAGGGGCAGGTTCAGACCCAAGCGGAC
>Ga0247839_1007985_pt1 | contig 11338 bp, 9 predicted proteins | sample LaCruzMarch2015__6_FD_192405 | JGI IMG/M metagenome (GOLD analysis project Ga0247839, IMG submission 192405) | Freshwater microbial communities from meromictic Lake La Cruz, Castile-La Mancha, Spain - LaCruzMarch2015_16m | ecosystem: Environmental > Aquatic > Freshwater > Lake | place: Spain...
GTTGATTTCGCTACGAAGCCTTTCCATAGCAAAACATGCTCAAACATCGTTTACAAGGCTCTTAGCCGCAAGTTTAGGCATGACATTTTTTCTCTCAGCGTTTGTCAACATGGGCATGGTCATGGGCATTTTACCCGTGGTGGGTATTCCTTTACCTCTGGTTAGTTATGGAGGTACGGCCATGGTGACGTTTCTTGCGGGGTTTGGCATTTTAATGTCGATCAGTTCGCACCGTATTTTATTTAATAATTTAAATTAAAACGTAACGTCACAGCTTCATGCGCTGCCACAGTTAAATTAGCACTCTCAATTTTTGACGTTTTTTTCTATTATTGAATATCATGCCATGTTCAGGAGATCCTTCGCGCAAAAAGACGCGCTCAGGATGACGTACATGGGCAGTTACACTAAAACATCATACGCTTCTTTTACAGGAGCATAGCTTCGTCTGTGAATGGCACATGGGCCTAATTCTTTTAAAGCAGCCCTGTGAAATGCTGTGGGATACCCTTTATGCTCAGCAAAACCATAACCCGGATACAGTTTATCCATCTCTTCCATCTCTTCATCTCGCAAAACTTTCGCAAGGATGGAGGCGGCTCCAATCTCCTTGATTAAACTATCCCCTTTCACGACCGCTTGACAGTAAATAGACACATTCGGAACATAAAGACCATCTATAAACACTTTTTCAGGGCTGATAGGCAACGCTTCTATTGCCCGCTTCATGGCTAACAACGTAGCATGGTGAATGTTTAAGCTATCAATTTCATCAACCTCTGCACGACCATAAGCATAACAAAGAGCCTCATCACGAATTTTCATGGCCAATTGTTGACGTTTGAATGCACTGAGTTTTTTTGAATCATTGATGCCATCTATAGGCTTTTTTAGAATAACTGCAGCTGTGACCACAGGCCCCGCCAGTGGACCACGCCCTACCTCATCAACCCCTGCAATATACATAGCGCCCTTAGAATCATTCACCGAAGGGTTGAATCATACGCATTTTTAAGAAGGTTATAAACGAGCTTAAAGCCAAATATAAATCCTAGGTTCTGTTAAAAATTGACTCTATGGGTCCGCGGTACGTAGGTGCTTTAGGATATTTAACGTAAAATGGTCAACAGCCCCTAAAATTATCCCTATTTACACACATCCCTTCGGTGACCGACGGCAAGAACAAGAATAGTGATGGTTTTATTATGTACTTGGCATATAAGTCTGAAATCACCTACTCTATAGCGCCATAGCCCAGCCTTGTTATGAATCAATGCTTTGCCTTGTTGCCTCGGATCATCCTTTGTACAAATGCGCTTTTCTAGATAATCGAAAATCCTTAATCTTGTCTGCTTATCAAGCTTTTTCAACTGCCTAATTGCTATTTCAGAAAATTCAATCGTCCAACTCACATGCTTTCCTTGCTTCTTCTAATGAATAAATACGACCGGGATTGTCTAGCACTTCCATACCAATGTAATAATCCTCAACGTCTTCCAAATAGCATTCAACAGCCTCTCTTACATAGAAGCTCTTTGAGCGCTTTGTTCTCTTTGCTAAAGCGGTTAACTTGCTCTCCAACTCTTCTGGTAACCTGATTGCAATAGCCATGGTGTACTCAACGTTTATATACCTATAATAATTATACTTTGTTATACATAATTATACAAATGTATACACTGAGCCAGAGTAACGCACCAAGAGAAATTACAAGAAAAAACTTGACTTCAACAAGTGACTTCATTAGGTTCTATTTTTGCTTTTAAATTCCCCAACGACCAACAATTCCCGGATGATCATGCGCATCTTTCTTTGTATTTTCCTCACACTTGCACTCCTTCCATCCTTACATGCTGATACTCGCTTTTTAACCGTCTCTGATATTCACTATGGTGATGATAATGTAGCAGGTGAAGGGCATGATACCGATGGTGCATTATTGTCCTTAACCTTTCATACGTTTAAACAGCTGGTTAAAAAAGTAGATTTCGTACTCACGTTAGGTGACTTTCCCTCCCACATGTTAATCAACTCCCCTAAAAAAGAAGCTTACATTAAAACTGTTTTTCATGGTTTATACAAAGCTGATATCAACAACAAGCCTATGTTTTATATCACAGGAAATAATGATTCATTAGCAGGAAACTACCAACCTTTTTCATCAAAAGGTAGAACGCCCTTAACCTTAGCAACCGATTGGCAAGGTGCATGTGTGCATTGTGAGGGGCTTCTTGTTGATGGTAACCCTATGCGGACTGAAGGGTATTATTCAAGTTATGTTATGCCAAACAACAAGAACATCTTACTCATCGCTTTAAACAGCATACAGTTCACAAATTTACCCTTTTATCGGCCACAATACCCTCACCAAAACCAAGACGCTTTTCAACAACTGGATTGGTTAGAGAAGCAATTAAAAAAACACCACGCAAAGCAACTCATAATCGCCATGCATGTCCCACCAGGAATAGATTACCAAGGCAACTCTTTGTGGAAAAATGACTATTTAAACCGTTTTATTAAGATATTAAATATAACCCATCACCAATACGGTGAAATAAACCTGTTAAGCTCTCACACCCATATGGATGATGTACGTAAAATCACCCTTGCCAATGGATTTAACGTGTACGCTTACGCAACCCCTTCCATAAGCCCTGTGCATTATACCCACCCTGCCATGAAAATCTTTAAGTTAAATGATGAGGTTAAACTTAAAGATTCCACCACCTATTACACGTCTAACTATAAAACATGGGAAAACAAACATTATCATGCCATACAAGGCACCCAGAGCATTTTTCCTCAATGCCATCAAAAAACACTTCATGCCTGCCTTGAGTCAATGTCGTTAGCATCCCTATGCCATAACTACAGTAAAGGTGCTTTTTATGGTGTTAAAAATTTGCATATTGATGGTTCTGCTTGTACTAAAACCTATTTGGTCAACCCCAGGCGCTAATACGAACCAGGCAAATCCGACTTTTATCTGATTTCAGGGTAAATACACCTATATGCATACTATAAAACGCAGAACGTGGGCAAGTACGAGGTCATTTTTTCTAAAACATAAGGTGCATTTGCTCATTATCCCATTTGCCATGGCGACAACAAACCGTTATAATCTCAGACAATAAGATTTAAAATAAAACATTTATCCGTCAGTTATCCTTAGGTCTTTTGCTCTATACGTCCTACGTTCCGCGAACATGCGGCAATACGTAGATGCTTTTATTATGAAATGTTCCATAATGGTGTCAATGCATGATAGCTTTCAATCAAGTAGGTATGGTTTTTGGCCAGAAACTATTATTTTGTGATGTTAATCTTAATCTAAACCCAGGTAACTGCTATGCGCTTATCGGCGCCAATGGTTGCGGAAAATCGACTTTTTTTAAGCTCATCACGGGTGAGGAAGAATTAAGCTTTGGTGACATCATGATCCCCAAAGAAGCAACCATAGGTTGGTTAAAGCAAGATCAATTCCGTTACGAAGAAACCCCTATTCTTGACATCGTATTGCAAGGAAAGCCTAAACTCTGGGAAGCCCTTCAAGAGCGGGAAGAAATCCTCACCTCTACTGAGTGGGATGATGCCAAAGGGTATCGGCTGGGTGAGCTCGAAGAAACCGTGAGCCACTATAATGGATATACTGCCGAAGCCGACGCAGAAACCATTTTAACAGGCCTGGGTATTGCCTTGGAGTACCATAAAAAACCTTTGAAAGCATTGTCTGGTGGCTACAAATTACGCGTATTACTCGCTCAAACCCTCTTTCAAAACCCTTCCATTTTATTAATGGACGAACCCACAAACCACTTGGATATTTTATCCATTCGGTGGCTTGAAAAATTTTTAAAAACAGAATACCAAGGCCTTGTTATCTTTATCTCTCATGACATGGAATTTATTGATAATTTATCAGACTTCATTCTTGATTTAGATTACGGTGAAATAAGACAATACCGTGGAAATTACCAACGATTTCTAGAGGAAAAACAACTGATTTTGGACCAAAAACTTATCGAAAAAAACAGTGCTGAAGCTAAAATTGCTGACATGCAAAAATTCATCAATAAATTTGGAGCCAAGGCCTCTAAAGCCGCTCAAGCGCGCTCACGGGTTAAAATGATTGAAAAAATAGAAATTCCTGATGTTAAAAATTCGTCACGAATTGCACCTAACTTTCAATTTACCCCTAAAAGACCTTCCGGCAAACAAGTGTTAAAAGCCTCAAATATTGCCAAAGCTTATAAAAACAAGCAGTTATTTAAACACCTTGATTTGGAAATCCAACGCGGTGAAAAAGTGGCTATCATGGGGGTTAATGGTATTGGTAAATCAACCTTGGTTAAAATCCTTACCAACTCCATCACGCATGATGAGGGCACCATTACCTGGGGCCATGAAACCCACATGAGCTATTTTTCACAAGACCATCATGAACTATTAAATAAGAGTGCCAGCGTTCTTAATTGGCTGAATGACTTGTCCGTAGGTTGCACTGAACAAACCGTTCGAAAAACGCTCGGCCAAATGTTGTTTGTGAAAGATGATGTCGAAAAAGATATTTTATCGTTAAGTGGTGGAGAAGCCGCTCGCTTATTGTTAGCAAAAGTAATGCTTGAATCGCCAAACGTATTGATTCTTGACGAACCCACCAACCACATGGATCTAGAAACAATCGAGGCGCTTTCTAACGCCTTAACAAGCTACCCCGGCACGCTTGTTTTTGTAAGCCATAACCGCCATTTTACTGAAAAAATCGCTACACGGGTGTTATATTTTGAACCAAACCATGCCGTAAGAGATTTTAAAGGCGGCTATGCTCAGTTTATGGATGAAATCTCTTAACGTTTTCGACCATTGCTACCGATGGTAGGTTATTAAGGCTAAGATGGCTTAGGAAACCTTACAACCTACCATGTCCTCCACCATTGAAGCAGCGTCACTAGCAAGTTCACTGACCCTTTGACAAATATCCTTACGGGGAGGCGCCACTGCTTTCAAAAATGAATGCCGATTGCCCGAGGTTTTATTTATTTTTACTTTTGTAGATGGCATAGGCTTGCCTGTCATTTCGAGTAATTCTTTTGGCAACCCTTGTGTACGGGCCTGAACCATCGATTTAAACAACGCGACACCATCTGGACAATTAGCACCCCAGACCATAAATCGCCCATAGCCGGCCTCTGTGGTGGAATCACAAGCGGCGGCAATGGTACAAGCATCGGCGGTAGAGGTTAAACCTGGAGCGACCCCAATGGAAATAAATTTACGCATTTCATTAAGTTTGGTGGGATCACCCTTTCCTAAATAACCAGCGTATATATCAGCTTCTTCAAACCTCTCTTCAGGTGGATTGCCATAACTCATGGTTTCTAAAATAGATAAACCGCCGCGCATGGTAATGAAGTCTGAAATTTGTCGATAGCCCCGTTCGTACAGGGCTTTATCTACCCAATCCCCATTTTCGTTAATGAGCATCAGTAAAATCGCGGCATCTATATCTCGATTAGCATAAGTCGTGTAAATAAAAACATAATTATCAGGATCGCGCGTTATCCCTTGTAAGAAACATGCTTTCATGATGGTTCCAAGCGCTTGGTAATTGGCTTGAGAATCTTCTGTTTCTGCATCCCACATGCGGCCAACCGGCACATAATCTTCCATCAGTTTATTGGTTATCAAACTCCCATCATCAGCGATTTGGCCTTCGGTGTTTCTAACAAAATTCGTAACGTTAACGCTTTTCCAATGAATATTTGGGGTATCAATATAAGAAACAAAAACTCGCCGTCCAGCAGCTCTCATCTTTGCAGAAAACTGTTTTATGGATTCTTGGTCACATAAATGAGAAATATAAATATCACTGAGGCGGTTTCCATAGGTTTGAGTTTCTTGATTTTCACTCGGCGTAAAAAAAGCAAGATTAATATCACACACCAAATCAGAAGGCGGCGCTTGAGTTAAATTATAATCATCACCTTGGCCTGGATTCGAATCAGCATAAGGCAACACGTAAAAAGAGGGTGCCAATAAAGATGTACCTGTAAACTTTTTTTGTTCGTCAAACGCCTTTGGCATTATTACTCTCCTTGTAAGTGATGTTTATCCTAACAATAATCAACGCAGGTAGCAAAGGGCATCGGAAATATGAGTATGACTAAAACAGCTGTTTTAACGTAGATTTGTTTACTACTATTGCCTCTAGCCATAGCGCAAGAAACCCGGCAGAACAAGGGTTGGTGCATCTATGGTTGCTAAATCATATAGTCACCAACTTACCTCGCTTTATGCGAGGTATCCAGAAATCTAACTAGGCAACGCCCCTAATGTTGGCTCACCACATTAAGCTAAATCAAATCTATCTGCGTTCATCACTTTTGCCCAAGCCGCAATAAAATCCAGTACGAATTGTTCTTTGTTGTCATCCTGCGCATAAAGCTCTGCATAAGCACGAAGAACAGCATTCGACCCAAAAACCAAATCCACTCGCGTTGCTGTCCACTTGAGTTTGCCAGTTTTTCGGTCGTGAATCTCATATAAATTAGTGCCTATCGGCTTCCAGGTAGTGTTCATGTCTGTTAGATGGATAAAAAAATCGTTCGTCAAAACGCCTTTGCGCTCAGTGAACACACCATGTGAACTACCCCCATAATTAGCACCTAAAACCCGCATGCCACCAACAAGAACAGTCATTTCAGGGGCAGTGAGTCCTAACAACTGGGTTTGATCAAGCAACAGCTCCTCAGCGCTAACGGCGTAATCTTTTTTAAGCCAATTACGATACCCATCGTGAAGCGGCTCAAGGACTGCAAAGGAATCTGCGTCCGTCATGTCGTTCGTTGCATCACCACGACCAAGAGAGAAAGGAACGGTGATGTTAAATCCCGCTTTCTTGGCGGCCTCTTCAACACCCACATTACCGGCCAGCACTATCACATCCGCCACACTCGCGCCTGATGTTAGCGCAATACCTTCAAGCACCCGTAAGACCTTCACGAGGCGTTGTGGCTCATTGCCTTCCCAATCTTTTTGCGGGCTCAGTCGAATACGCGCGCCATTCGCGCCCCCACGCTTATCAGAACCACGAAACGTTCGTGCGCTATCCCACGCTGTACAAACCATTTCAGTGATACTAAGGCCACTGGAAGCAATCGTCGCTTTAAGAGCAGCAACGTCATACGTTCGGTTACCCAAAGGCACAGGATCTTGCCAAATCAAATCTTCCTTAGGCACATCTGGACCTATATAACGTGCTTTAGGCCCCATGTCGCGATGGGTTAACTTGAACCAAGCACGTGCAAAAACGTCTGAAAAATAGTCTGGATCATTGTAAAACCGCTCAGAAATTTCACGGTAGACCGGGTCCATTTTCATTGCCATGTCAGCATCGGTCATGATGGGAGTGCAACGAATGGACGAATCTTCAACATCAACAGGTTTATCTTCTTCCCTAATATTAATCGGCTCCCATTGATGAGCGCCGGCGGGGCTTTTTTTGATTTCCCAATCATGGGTGAGCAACATATGAAAATAACCGTTGTCCCATTTTGTGGGGTGGGTTGTCCAGGCGCCCTCAATGCCACTGGAAACCGTATTTCGACCAATGCCTCTAGTGGTTTTGTTGATCCAACCCAGGCCTTGATCTTCAATAGGGGCAGCCTCTGGCACAGGCCCCAAAAGTTTTGTGTCGCCATTACCATGGCATTTACCAACGGTATGACCACCCGCTGTTAAGGCCACTGTCTCTTCATCATTCATCGCCATGCGTTCGAAGGTGACGCGAATGTCTTGTGCGGTACATAATGGATCTGGCTGGCCATTCACGCCCTCAGGGTTTACATAGATTAACCCCATTTGAACAGCTGCCAATGGGTTTTCTAGAGAGTCACGGTTTGTGTCTTTGTAACGCTCAGCGCCTAACCATTCTTTTTCTGCGCCCCAATAAACGTCTTTTTCAGGCTGCCAAATGTCCTCACGGCCAAAACCAAACCCAAAGGTTTTAAGGCCCATGGATTCGTATGCCATGGTACCTGCCAGGACCATCAAATCAGCCCAACTTAATGTATTGCCATATTTTTTCTTGATAGGCCATAGCAAGCGACGAGCTTTGTCTACGTTCACATTATCAGGCCATGAATTCAAAGGCGCAAAACGTTGCTCACCCCTACCCGCGCCCCCACGCCCATCAGCCACACGGTAAGTCCCCGCCGCATGCCAGGACATACGAATCATCAACCCACCATAGTGCCCCCAATCCGCCGGCCACCATGCCTGACTATCCGTCATAAAGGCCTGTAAATCCTTTTTAAGCGCATGTACATCAAGTTTTTTGACTTCTTCACGGTAGTTGAAGTTCTTGATTAACGGGTTGGTTTTAGTATCGTGCTGATGCAAAATATCAAGGTTTAAAGCTTTCGGCCACCAGTCCATACTGGATGTACCCCTGGCAGTAACTCCCCCATGCATTACCGGACACCCACCTTTTGTGGTTGTATCTTTACCATCCATAGCCATGCCCTTCCCTACTGAATTTATTATGCATTTAACTATAGGGGAAGTGCTAGGTCCAAGCAACCTAGAGATGATATTAAGGCAAGAACACCCCAGTAGTGTAAGAGGTTAATAAATGGCGCTTTTTCAAGGGATAAGACAACAAGTTATGCTGTTCGCTGTGTGCGTGTACTCTTCTAAAACCACTCCACAAGGAGCCATTATTAATTGAATGGCTCATTCGCTCATCGGCAGTGAGTTAACAACCTCTCCTGCTCTAGCTCTACTCAGGCTTAGTGTCTTTTTTATGGTTTATAAAACACGCAACTAAAAACACGATTGAAAAAACGCCTGCTATTGCTGCATACAAGCCAAATAAAAGGTTATTGTGTGTGGCATACATCCTATTGGCTACCTCTATGCCCCCCGCTTGAATACACATTGAGAGCATGCTCATGAGTGCGGAGGCGGTACCTTTCGTGACGTGGGTGGAAAAAAGAATCAAGCGGCCTAGAGGGGCTCCTAAAATACCTGCACCAAAAAAATAGGCAACAAGCCCTGGCATTAACCATACAAAATCATTTCCAATAAAAAACGGTAAAATAAACACAAACAGTAAACTACTGCCAATAATGCTTGAGCCCAGCACAATCATTTTTTTAACCGTGCCGCGGTGTGTCATGCGGTGTAAAACAAAATTACCTAAAATGTATGCGCCAAACACTGGCAATTGCCATAAACCATACTCAAAAATAGACAAATGCGCCTGCTTCACTAAAATCACGGGAGATAATGCAATCCATGCCATGCAGGGAAGGTAGCTAAACCCCAACGCAATGGACCCATAAATAAAAGGACGGTTTAAAAGCAACGCTTTGTAATTTTTGAGAACGCTTTGAAAGGATAATGTCCCTTTGGGAGTAGCCATCTCGCTTTTTTGATTTTTGCCGACGGACTCCGGCATAAAACGCCATAACCCCCAAAGGGCCACTAAAGCAAGCGCACCAATCCCCACAAAAATCATGCGCCAACTGTAATAATAAATAAAAATAGCACCTAAAAGAGGGCCAATTAAAGGTGCTAAAATTGAAACATTGGCCATGACCGCAATTAAACGAATGGCGTCCATTTCAGCAAAAATTTCTTGCAAGGTGGCGTAACCTATAACGCCAATAAAACACAACCCCATGCCTTGAAAAAAACGTGCCATTAAAAAAGAATCAATTGAATTAGAACACGCAATTAACACCGTGCACACAAAGAAAAAAAAGGCCCCAAATAGCATCACAGGCCTGCGCCCATGCTTGTCTGAAATTGGCCCCAAAAACAACTGCAAACTAGCCCCCCCCAAAACATAAGCCGTTAAAGAAGTAGCAATGGCCGATTCTGGACCATGAAATGAGCTGACCACTTTGATCATGCCGGGCATTATCATGTCATTGGCAATGTAGGTGAGAAACTCATAGAGGACTAAGAAAACAGCATAAATAAGTGCTTGTTTTCGAGAGATGTTGATTAAAAGCTCGGCCATGGCGTGTCTCTATTTTCTCTGTAAATGAACGGTTTTTTATTAAAATCAATCTATACTTTAGTAAAACGTCCTAGTCGTGAATTTTCACCATGTCAAAATGGGTTGTTAGCGAACACATCAATATAGACCACTGCCCACTTCCAGAGCGCGACGTTAACATTACCGATATTAGCATAGGTGATTTACACAGCAACGCCATAAAGCTCCTCTATTTCTTAGTAAGAAATGCTATTTGCAAGGTCCTACCCTCAGATTATCAACGCCTGGTTGACATTTATAGAACCACAGAACTTACAGCAGCACTTCTCACTGAGTTTAACGTGATTGTAACCCGTATGGAAATTATTAATCAGAATGTTTTGGTAAGACTCATGGGCGATGAAATGGGAGATAGAGGCAGTAACGATTATTTTATATTGTGCCTTCTGCAAAAACTTGTTCAAGGTAAAGCGAACATCATCATTGTATTGTCTAATCATGGGGCAGAATTCATTGATGCCTATGAGCAATACGCCCTGCACGGTCATGTGTTTAAAGCGACGTTGCTTAACCCCCTCACCCTTGCACGATCGTTGACCGGTTTAGGCAATATTGTAACCCAAGGGCTTATCACGAGTAACGACGTGATGCACATGATAGAAACCAGTTACAAGCCTTTGTTAAGGGTTTTAAGCTATTCACTCGATTCAAAAACCCACGGCATCACTGTTTTTAGCCATGCGGGTATTGGTTTGGCCTCTATTCGGGAACTCGCCCATTTTTTTGAAATTCAATACAACGACCATACAAGCATTGAATTAGCTACCACCATCGATGGTATTAACAAAGCCTTTGTACCCTATGTTGCCAGCAACACCGTTCATACCCTATTTTCACGTGATGAAATGAGCACTGGTTACAAAGACCACATTGTTTTCAGCCATCACAATGCATTGGAATTTATTATTTGGAACCGCTCATACTCCTCATTAGAACGCCCCGCGGTTCACAATGGCTACCCACTCAGTTTTGTGCACGGTCACGATAAAGAGAAAATTGCCAATAACATTTATGGCTTAGATACCGAACTGGGAAAAAGCCCCACTCAGCACAGTGAATGGTATGTGAGCTTAGGCTCGAATGAAAAACAACGCACTTAGCGTGCTATTATTTCGTACGTATTATCACAATGCTCACTGTAATGATCATCGCTTACTGCAAATCCCACCACTGCGGCCAATTGATTATCAATATAAAGAAGGGGAACTTCATCCCGCTGCCAGGGGGGGACCTGCCATTGCTGTAACAATTTTTTAAGATCTTTATGTT
>Ga0247839_1007989_pt1 | contig 11332 bp, 8 predicted proteins | sample LaCruzMarch2015__6_FD_192405 | JGI IMG/M metagenome (GOLD analysis project Ga0247839, IMG submission 192405) | Freshwater microbial communities from meromictic Lake La Cruz, Castile-La Mancha, Spain - LaCruzMarch2015_16m | ecosystem: Environmental > Aquatic > Freshwater > Lake | place: Spain...
CATCGCTGCCGGTCATATTAACACTTGATTCAATTGTTGCGCCGTCATCAATAATAATGTTGCCTTTAATTATATCGCCCCAGAGAATTTTTACATTATCGCCGATTTTTAATATCTGATTTTCAAATGTTGATAAATGAACTATGCGCCAAATTTTTATATTCCTTCCGAATACAACATTGCCTTTTATATAAGCAGCACGCCCGATTTCCACATTGTAATTTAATTTAACACCCTCGCCAATATATGCTCCTTTACCGATGTGAATATCTAAAGGCACTCCTTTTTTATCCTGTTCGATCAAATCATTTACAACGCTGTCGTGAATAAAAAAATCATCGGGGTCGGCAATTTCAATAATATCCTTTAGCTTTTCATAAACATTTTTACGTGCAATGTCTTCCATTTCCTTTAACACGGATTTATTATTAAAACCCATTACAACATGCTGGTCTGCGGGATTTATTGCGCCAACCGAATAACCTTTGTTATTAAACAACGCAATCAAATCTGTAATATAAATTTCCTTTTGTGCGTTGTTATCCGAAATATTAAAAATTAATTCTTTCAGCTTATCGTACTTAAAGGCATAAACACCGGAATTAAATTCGTTGGTTTCGAGAAGTTCATCTTGTGTGTAGGAATATGTTTTGCCGCGGTAACTAACCTGATAAGGAACTTCCTTCTGCAAAGCGAGAATATCTTTAAACTCCATAATTTGGATTACATTGCCTTTATCGCCGGAAACATTGCCATCAATATCATTTGCTTTAACTCTAATAATTCTGCCGTAGGAATTTTGAAGCGGTACGCCTTTGTAAACACCGGTCAGTACCATCATATCATTACCGGAAGAAATAAAATCACTTCTAAATTTTTTCATTGATTCATCATCCAGCAAACCCATATCGCCGGGCAGAACGTAAACAATGCCGCCAGTTAAATCATTTTCAATTTCATTTAGGGCAACCTGCACAGCGTGACCCGTTCCGTTTTGAGTTTCCTGATAAGCGAATTTATTAAAATTGTGTTTACCGATAACATCAATAACATCCGCAGCTTTAATACCAACCACAATAACAGTATTTATATTTTCAATTCCATTTATGCAGGCATTATAAACTCGTTCAACAGTAGGAACTTCCCATATTTTGTGCAGCATTTTTGAGGTTTGGGATTTGATGCGCTTGCCGTGTCCCGCAGCCAGAATAATTGCAACTTCGCCGGAATGATTGAATGATGTGGAAAATTCCTTTGCTTTTAGATAGATATTTGTGCTATTGTTTTCGCTCATAACTTCTTTAATAATAAATTAAAATTTGTCTTACAGAAATATAATTAAACGAAGTTGATTGTTTTTTGAATAATGAAATACAAGTTTATATTAACGCCGGAAAATTTCGCAATATTGTGGTGAATAAATAATTATTGGCAAGTGTAAAAAACCAGAGAAGCAGACAATTTGCTACTTAAAGACAAAAAAGAAAAAATGACTACCAACGCACAAAACAGCATAACTTGTCCCGATTCATCGGGAGGTGCAAGTATAAAAAGCCAACATTAAAGCCATAACTTGCTAAAGTGATTACTGTTTCAACCAGTAGCGAAAAAAAGATATTTCTATATGCAAATTTTTATGACTAATAATCTCTGCGAATTATTTTAATTTTACTGCACAAAATTCTAAAAAATTTTAATCAGCTTTTACGTTTAAGTATTTTTAAGCAACATAAAACAAAAGGTATATTTATGAGAATTTATTTGTTTCTTGCACTAATGTTACTTTTTATTTTTTCAGGTTTAACGTTTTCGCAATCAAAAGGATTTGGTTTGGGTGCAATACTCGGCGAGCCAACCGGAATTAGCGCAAAGTATTGGGTTTCACAATCAAATGCTTTTGATTTTGGATTGGCTTATTCTTTTTCAGAAAATAGTAATCTTCATCTTCATTCAAACTATCTATTCCACATAAATAATTTTAATCAGACAAAAGAAAACATATCTTTTTATTATGGACCAGGCGTAAGATTGAAGTTTGATAACGGTTCAGAACTAGGAGTAAGGTTTAGTGTTGGGATATTATGGATACCTCGCGAGACACCCGTAGATATATTTATTGAAGCTGCTCCGATACTTGATATAATTCCAGAAACGGATTTTTCTTTTAACGGTGGAGTTGGCGTGAGGTACTTTTTTTAGGAGCTTGTAAGTGTTTTCCTTTCTACTTCAATTCTATATAACATAGATATGAAAAAGACAAACACAATTGATAAAATTGCGGATGTTATAAATCCAGATGTAATTGACGAAAGTAACTGTGATATAATGGCAACTAAAATAGATGCGGATAAATTTCTTAAATCGGCATCTATTTTTTTGTTTCGGATTTGATTTAGCGAAACAGTAATTGTTGTAATTATTAAAAATATAAAGGCAGTTAACCCGAGTAATCCGCTATCGAAATAGATTTGTAAAAAATCATTGTGCCAGCTTCCTATTCCTTTGTCGGCAAACATATCAAGCAAAGGAAATATTTCTCTGAATGTTCTGGGACCATATCCAAATACAGGATGTTCGAATAAAATACTTATAGCACCTTGCCAGATTATATCTCTATCGGAAAGTTGCGTAATATTTTCAAATCTGCTTTCAACCAATGGAATAGGAAATATTATCAACAGAATGACAAAAGCAGCGCCAAGGAAAAGTATCATTAATAGTTGTTTAATATTTATCTTTTTCAAAAGTATTGCTATAATAAAAACTAAAGCTGCTATTAAAATATTAGTTCGACCGAGCGACAGAATAATACCTATAAAAAGCACTAGTAATATAATAGACCAATACCATTGTGCTTTTGTATTAAGAGTTCCTTTGGGTACAAATAATGCAAGACTTAAGGCAGCTAATAAATAACCCGAAAATACCATATAACCCGATGTAAAAGATTGCGCCCTTTCAACAAATCCCGAAATAAACCGAATACTTCCAACCAATGATATAAAACAAGCACCAAGTATAAAGATATAAATTAAACCAATAAGTTTTTCCTTGCCAAAATCTTTTAAATAAAAACATAAAGGTGGAAGTATTAAATAAAACAAAGCTTCTTTATAAAACGCCTGATAACTAAGTTCGGGATAATGAGAAAAGATAATTGATATTAAGCGGGCAAAGCCAAAAATATAAACACTAATGGTTAGGGCATTAAAAATATTTTTTTTATGATCCCAATTTTCAAATAACCACATTAGAAATATAATTGCAGCCACTAATTGCATTAAGAATATTGAAGCAACAAAGCTAACTGAGAATAATGCGACAAGTGTAAAAATAATTTCAGGTTTAATTTTACTAATCGTCATTTTTAATTGCCATCCCTAAACTGCATTTCGTAAAGTTTTTTATAAAGACCGCTTTCTTCAGTAATTAATTTAGTATGTGTTCCTTGTTGAATTATTTTTCCTTTACTTAGTACTAAAATATTTGTTGCATTTCGTATTGTGCTCAAACGATGTGCTATAACAAAAGTTGTTCTATTCATCATCAGGCGTTCAATTGCTTCCTGAACAAGAATTTCGGATTCATTATCAAGTGCAGAAGTTGCTTCATCAAAAATCATTATATCCGGATTTTTTAACAAAGCCCTTGCAATGGTAAGCCTTTGTCTCTGTCCACCGGAAAGTTTAACTCCTCTTTCTCCAACAACCGTATCGTAGCCATTCGGCATTTCCATAATAAAATTATGTGCGTTCGCAGTTTTTGCAGCAGCAATAATTTTTTCTATTGGATAATATTTTAATCCGTAAGCAATGTTTTCCGAAATTGATGTGTTGAACAAAAAAGTTTCCTGCGTTACAATTCCCATTTTTGCGCGCAAGGATTCGATAGTTAAGTCTGTAATGTCTTTTCCATCAATTGCAATAGTGCCAGAAGTCGGATCATAAAATCTTGGCAGCAGATCAACGAGTGTGGACTTGCCGCCGCCGCTCGGACCAACAAGCGCAATTATTTCTCCGCGCTGTACAGAAAAATTGAGATTACTCAAAACATTTTCATCTGCATCATCGTACTTAAAACAAACATCTGAAAAAATAATTTCGTTTTTGAATTCTTTAAGTACTATGGCATCAATTTTATTTTTAATGTATGGCTCGGTGTCCGTAATTTCAAAAATCCTATCGGCGGCGGCGGATGCTTCTTGAATTCTATTATTAACACCGCCAAGCTCTTTGATTGGAGGCATCATCTGAAAGATTGCAAATAGAAAACCCAAAAACTCACTTGCATTAAGAGTTTTTTCTTGCAGTACAAGCAAACCGCCGTAATAAATAATTACTGCACCGATTATCACACTAAGTACTTCTGTAATAGGCGATGAAAAATTTTTTGTCCTAACAGTTTTCAAAACTAAATTAAAATAACTTTTAGTTTCGTTCATAAACCTTTGGTTTTCAAATTCTTCCATACCAAAGGCTTTAACAATCTTAACACCAGAAAGCGTTTCCTGTAAAACACTTGTTATATCTGCAAGTTTTGTTTGCAACACCCTTGTCTGTTTTTTTAGAATGAATCCTATCCAGGCAATAACCAAACTTGCAAGCGGAACAATTATAAGTGCGAATAAAGTAAGCTGCCAGCTAATACTTATTGCAATAACAAGAAACACAATAATTGTTAAGGGCTCTTTAATAAGATTTGAATATGTTGCCGATATACTTGCCTGAACTGTATTAATATCATTTGTAAAGCGGGAAATTAGATTGCCCACTCTTTCCGATTTGAAATAGCTGATCGGAAGTTTGTGTAAATGTTTATAAGCATCATCTCGCAGATCTTTCATTGCAGCAAATTCAACATAATTCATAAAATAGCTTTGCAGATAAGAAAAGATATTTTTTAATATAAATGCAATCAAAATTAGAAAGCATATTTTGATAAGCACATCGGGTTTATCGCCGCTCAAAACAAAATCATTAAAAGTTTTTGATGCATTATCTTTTATATCATTTACCCAATCCGGCAAAATGGATGATGATCTATCAATTGCTTTGCTTTGTTCTGCAGCCGGTTTAGATTTTGATTCCTGAAAAAGCGCATCGAGCAACGGAATGGTTAGATAAACGGACAGACCGTTTAATACTGCAAACAAAATTGTGAACACAAATGTTAGAACAATGTGCCGCCAATATTGTTTTGTATAGCTTAATATCCTGAAATACGAATTTATTTTTTTATCAGCCATTTGGAATATTACGGAGACCGCAGCCGCCATTTATTTTTATTGTATTTATTTCTTGCAACGGATTTAACTTATAAATAATAACATTTGAATCTTTGCCAAAGCCACTGTCTAATATCAGAAAATCACCAATCAGCACAAAGTATTTCAAACCGTCTCCATCAAATATCTTTATTGTTTTTTTCTTTTGCAGATCATATACAGCTAATTCAGTTTGCCTGTAATTGTTTATTTCTTCCTTTAATTCCAAAGCAGGCTGCAGTCTTAAAATAAGATGTTTATTGTTTTCCGCCCAGCCAATCTGTTTGATTCTTTTATTAACAAATCTTGTTGAGATGATTTTTCTGTTATTTTTTTGCCTTATTTGTATAGAGTCGTTTTTTTCAGTTACAGTAAATAATTCGTTTGGCGATTGATATTCCAGCGGTGGAAGTTTTGAAACCGGATAGCCATCCTTTGTTAAATCAAAAATCTCGTTATTGTCCAAAAGCAATTTACCAAAACGATTATACACCTGCGTGTTTTTATTTATGTACGATGCAATTGTTTTATCTACAGAATTTATAATTACTGTAAATCTATCGTTATCATTCCAGAAAGAAATCAACTGAATTCCTTCTTCAAACTTTGCAATGGGCTCTACTTTTTTAGATTCCAGATCAATATGATAAAGCCTGCCGCGTTCAATTGCGGGCTGTGATGATTTTAGCCTTTGTTTCTGTTTTGTTAAAAAGTAAGCAACCTTTCTATCAGGCGAAACTAAAAGTTCAATTACATGTTCATCATTTTTGTGCCACAATATATTTGCGCTTTTGTCTTGGGAATCAAACGTGTAAATAGAAGGATTACCCGAATAGCTGCCAACAAAAAACAATTCCGTAAAACTGCTAATGTTTGCATCTGCAATTTGCTTATTAAGATTAGCTTCAGACTGTTCCTGATCTTTACTGCAGGACACAAATGCAAACAGTATTGTGAGCAGAAATAATATTTTTTTTATCAGTTTATTGATTATCAAATTATCCTCTCGGATGGAATTGTTTATGAACCTGTTTAATATAGTCGCGGTCAATATGCGTATAAATTTGCGTTGTAGAAATATCTGCGTGACCGAGCATTTCCTGAACAGCTCTTAAATCCGCGCCGCCTTCTAAAAGATGCGTTGCAAATGAATGACGAAAAGTATGCGGATGAACATCTTTGGTAATGCCGGCGGCTTTAGAATAGTGATCAATAATTTTCCAGATTCCCATACGCGATAGTTTTGAGCCGCGCGTATTAAGGAATAAAATATTTTCACTTTTTGATTTCTTCATCAACAATATTCTGCTTTTTAAAAGATATTCGCTCACCCAGTTTATTGCGCTTGTGCCAATCGGGATCAGCCTTTCTTTTGATCCTTTTCCCAAAACTCTAATAACTTCTTCCTGAAAAAATAAATCGGATAATTTTAAGCCAATAAGTTCCGAAACTCTTGTACCGCAAGCGTAAAACATTTCCAGAATAGCCTTATCTCGCAATCCAAACTTATCATCAACATCGGGCATTGCTAAAATTTTTTCAACTTCATTAACATCTAAAACCTGAGGAAGTTTTTTAGAAAGTTTTGGCGAAGATACTTTTTCAATCGGGTTTTTTATTATGTAATTGTTTTTTAGAAGATATGAAAAAAATCCTTTTAGCGATGAAAAATATCTTGCTGCAGAGGCGCCGGATAATCCGATTTTGTTTAACATCTTAAAAAAGCTGTTGATGTTTTCCGAAGTTACATCCGATAAATCGCCCACATTCAAATCGCTTAAAAAAATAATAAAAGCGCTTATATCAATTTTATAAGATGATAATGTATTGCCGGAAAGATTTTTTTCTAACTTTAGATAAGCCAGATATTCTTTTAGAAACAACTCCATCAATTTTCTTTATCTGTGGATATTCCTTTTTCTGCTTCTTCCTGCTTTGGATATTTTATCCTTCTGTGATGCTGGCTGACAAGGATTGAAAGAAACGCCTCTTTCATTTTATCAATATCGCTAAATGTTAGCGGCGATTCCGTTAGTTGATTATCCTTCATTCTTGAGTTGAAAATATTGTTGATCATGTTTTCAACTTTTACTGCATCCGGTTCTGTTATGGAACGAACTGCTGATTCGCATCCGTCTGCAAGCATTACAATAGCAGTTTCTTTTGAGTTTGGTTTTGGTCCCGGATATTTAAAATCATCAATATTTACTTTCTCTTCGCCGTAAAGTTCTTTAGCTTTTTCGTAAAAATAATTTATAACAGCAGTTCCGTGATGCATCGGAATAAAATCAATTATTTCCTGCGGCAGCTTGTTTTGTTTTGCAAGTTCAATACCTTCGTTTACATGCCGGATTATTACTTCCACACTTTCTTTTGGTGCTAAATTTTCGTGAATATTTTCATTGCTCATTTGATTTTCTACAAAGCCCTGCGGCGAAATTGTTTTACCAATATCATGATAATATGCGCCTACTCTTGCCAGCAATGCATTGGCGCCGATTTTCTCGGCAGCAGCTTCGGCAATTGTTCCGATCGTCATTGAATGATTAAAAGTTCCGGGCGCTTTTCTTGCGAGTTCTCTTAACAACGGTCTATCAAAATTTGAAAGCTCTAACAATGTCAGATCGGTTGTTATGTTAAATATTCTTTCAAAGAAAACTAACAAGCCGTAAGTAAGTACCGGACTAATCAAAGCATTTGATGCGGCAAATGCAAATTCAAAAAGCATTGTTTCAAATGTTGCAAACCTTTCAAACCCAAATGCAAGAATTGAGGCGGTGTAACCAAGTAAAATAAAAAACAGAGAACGGAATATTTGAGTGCGGTTTTTTACATCGCGAACAGTATAAACGGATAAACCTCCTGCTATAAAATTCATTGCCATAATCGTATAATCGTTGCCGCGTAGAGCGCCGACAATCAGTGCCATAATAACTGTTGAATAAAATCCTACACGCGAATCAAATACGATTGTAAAGATCATAGATGCAGCAGGTACAAAAATCAAATAATGTATCGGCGCTTTAACAGTTAGTTGATTAATCAAAAATGTTATGAACGAAACAAACACAAAGACTATTGCTATCAATGTTATTTTTGTGTTATCAAAAAATATTTTCTTTCTGAACAGAAAGAGATATATCCCGAAAATTGTAATAAAAAAAGATATGTGTAAAAACTTGCCGATAAATTGTAAAATCATTCCGTCTGAACCGATAGCCTCGCCTTTAGCTTCTTTAAATGATTCTATCTCCAATTTTACCTGTTTAGTAATTCTATCGTGCTTTGCAATTATCCTTTCATTTTCATTTACAATCCCGGAATATTTTGAAACATTTTCCTTAGCCTGTTCAATTTCAAGTTTGGTAGCTGCTTCGTTAAAGTTGATGCTGGGATAAACAAAATGCAGAGCAAACTCTACCAATGCCTCTTTGGTTTCATCGGGATAGTTTAGTTCGCGTATTCTGTTTTTTACTTCATTTTTTGCCGCATCATAAAAATAATACTTTGAGATAAGTTCAATTTTATCCACATTGCCAATACGGACAGCAATACTATCGCGCACTTTTGCATCGCTGTTAAAATTAACTATACCTTTTTTACCAACTGCATCTACAATAGTAGCGGCGGCGGAAAAAACTTCGTTAAGCGTATTATCTCTTTTGCGGTTTACTTCTGAAGTTCGTTTTCTTAATTCCAAAAACCAGTTAAATGCTTTTGAACTAAGAAAAGTAGGGTTAGTGTACTGATCGGTTTCCTTACGAAGATTTGCATCAATTACACTGGTTATATAAGAGGCAAAAGATTTAAGCGAATCGCTGCTGTTTAATTTGATTTCATTAAAAATCGGGAAAACAGAATTTTCAGCTTCTTTAATTTCGGCTTGATAAACCTGAGATTCTTTTATAATCGGAAAACTGAACGGCGCAATTAAATCATCGTTCGTCCAGATTGCGCCTTCGGTAACTTCGGATTCTATTGATTCGCCTTTCGGAAACATCATTACTATCAGGATTGTTGTAATAAGCCCGATAATGATTTTTCTTTTTGTTCCGGTAACGTTAAATATGTTAGTTTGTTGTGTCATAGGATTAGAAAAAAGTGTTTTTACAAAAATATCGCTTTTAACTGCTCTAAGTTATAAAATCATTTAACAATATAAAGCCCGTGGAGATGAGAGATGAGAGACGTCAGAGGTCAAACGTAAGAAGTGAGTGGTAAGTTGTGAGTAATTAGTATTTAGTATTGAGAGGAAAACAATTGAATGACAATCAATGACTACTGAATGACGATTATATTTCTGCTTTGCTCTCTGTGTTTTGCGAGAAACGTCAGACGAGAAACGGAAGAAGTGAGTAGTCTGTGGTGGGTAGTGAGTATTAAGTATTGAGTATTGTGAGGAAAGAGGCGAGTGAATGACGATTGTGATTTGCTTTGCTTTGGCAATGTTTTTCTTTCAAACAATCCGTAAGCTGACGGACGCAAAGACAAATATGTTTGCTAACTAAATTTTAATCATAGAAATCAAATACTGTTACTTCTGTGTCTTCAATTATTATTCTTATTTGATCGTGTGAAGTATGTGATCCATTATTTCCCCCAAAAGAACGATAACCAAACATTTGAACTTTTTTGTCCTTATATGTTCCAGCTGCCTCAAACTGGTGACCTAAAAAACCATAAGATCCCTCTGCTACAGAAACACCATCAATTTTTAGATTAAAAGAATCAATGTTTTTTTCAACTTCTATTTTCCATCCCTGTGTTTCGTCGCTTGGTTTGTAAACTGTAAATTGAGAAACCGAACAGGAGCATAACAAAAGCGCAAGAAACAACATTAAATATTTCATATACATTTACCTTAATTTATTTTTAATTACTATTTATACACAATATAACGATGTGTTTATAAGCCACTGCCAAACATAGCTATGCAGCTTTGAAACACAAACGCAAATAATTTTAGAATAAATTTTTAGAACAATACCGAACAAGCGAATTAAATAAATACGACATATTTATTAATTCCAAACCTGCCGCTACACAAAATCAATTATCTATTACCGCAACTTATATTGCTGCTAAATTATTTATTATACAAATATTTTTCAGTTGTTAAAACAATTATTGTGTCTTTACGAAAAGGAATGTTTATCGAATCTGAAAGCATTAATGTATTTGCAAAATTATAAAGACTATCAATAATCCTTAATTATTTTTTTCAGATTTTTGTGAATCTTCAACCATTTTTTCCGATTGTAGAAAGACTATGTATAACATTAATAAAAGTAATGCTGAAATAACAACTCTAATAAAATATGCTAAGGTAGTCCAGTACCAATGATTTGTAGATACATTTGTTTCGGTAATTGGTTCTCCATATCTGCCTTCACCTTCTGAATATTCAACGCTATAATTTGGTATGAATTTATAAGATAAATAATCACTAACTAAATTAAAGTTAATTACAAAACCAAGGACTACAACACCGGCAATGATTAAAAGAGCTTTTTTTATAGATTTTGCTTTATGAATTGAGATAGGTGAAGATTTATATTTTTTTCTAAGAATAAAACTAATGCTTGGAATAAGTAAATAAAATAAGATAAAAAGCCAATACAATTTCCAAAATAATAAAGAAAGTAATAATGTGATAAGCAAAGGCACAATAATTATAAGTATGTAAAACAGTGGTGTACTTATCCAATTAGGTAATTTTTCAAACATTTCGTTAATATATTTCCAATTTGGTAACATAGCACCTAACGACGTTGCGCCTAACCCGCCGCCCAAAGCAAGGAAGCCGAATAAAACACAACTGATAAATATTCAGCCGTAGGTGCTTAACTTTCTCAGTAAGCACCGAAGGCAAGTTAATTAATTAGAACGAACACATAGAACAACAAACTATAACTAAAATACAATTTCAAAAATCTCAAATCCGCCGAACCAAAACGGCGGTCAGATGTTATGTTTAAAAAGTCTTGTTGATTAATTATTTTTTTTGTTAATCAAAATTATAAAGGAGATTTACAATGAACAACATAACATTTTCAAATTCGTCTTTCT
>Ga0247839_1007995_pt1 | contig 11325 bp, 8 predicted proteins | sample LaCruzMarch2015__6_FD_192405 | JGI IMG/M metagenome (GOLD analysis project Ga0247839, IMG submission 192405) | Freshwater microbial communities from meromictic Lake La Cruz, Castile-La Mancha, Spain - LaCruzMarch2015_16m | ecosystem: Environmental > Aquatic > Freshwater > Lake | place: Spain...
ACAGCCCATTCCCCTTGCTTTAATCCGTTTTCTTTAATTTGTTTTGGTAAAAGATATTTTTTAGCAATTTCCATTTTTTCATCTTCTGTGTAACCAGAGATTCTAATTACTTCCATCCTGTCTAATAATGGACCATGAATGTTTAAAGTATTTGCAGTAGTTACAAACATTACATTGGACAAATCATAATCTACCTCAAGATAGTGATCGTTAAATGTTGTATTTTGTTCTGGGTCCAATGCTTCTAATAATGCTGATGAAGGATCTCCTCTATAGTCATTACCAATTTTATCAATTTCATCTAATAAAATTAAAGGATTATTTTTTCCAGATTTTTTCATCATCTGAATTATTTTTCCAGGTAAAGATCCTATATATGTTCTTCTATGCCCTCTAATCTCTGCTTCGTCTCTAATGCCACCTAGAGACATTCTTACAAATTCTCTTCCTGTAGCTTTAGCTATAGATTTACCTAAAGATGTTTTTCCAACCCCTGGTGCTCCTACTAAACAAAGAATAGGTCCTTTGATTTTATTAATTCTACTCTGCACTGCCAAAAATTCTAAGATTCTATCTTTTACTTTTTCTAAACCATAATGATCTTCATCAAGAATTTTTTTTGCATTGTTAATGTCGGTATTAACTTTTGAGGTTTTTCCCCAAGGCAATGAAACCATCCAATCTAAATAATTTCTAACAACAGTAGACTCCGCAGACATTGGACTCATTGATTTTAATTTTTTTAATTCCGATAAAGATTTTTCTTCAGCCTCTTTTGGCATTTTAGCTTTTTTAATAGCCTCTTCTAAATTTTGAGTCTCATCTTTTCCATCTTCTGTTTCGCCTAATTCTTTTTGAATAGCTTTTAACTGTTCATTTAAATAATATTCTCTTTGAGTTTTTTCCATTTGGTTTTTAACTCTGCCTCTAATTTTTTTCTCAACTGATAAAACTTCAATCTCACTTTCAATAAAAGTTAAAAGAGATTCTAATCTATTCTGAACAGATAAATTTTCTAAAATTTTTTGTTTTTCAACTAAACTAATTTGTAATTGATTTGCCACCGCATCAGCAATTTTTGATGGTTCTTTTGTATCTTTAATTGTTTCAAGACCTTCTTCTGATACTTTTTTTGAGACTTTAACTAATTTATCAAATTTATTTAAAACTGCTTTTGATAATAAAGATAAATCTTCTTTACCAAGATCGTCCGCTAATGTTGAGCAAGAAGCCAACAAAAAATTCTTCTCTTCATTATGATATTGATTAATTTTTACTCTTTCTTTTCCTTCTACTAAAATTTTGACTGTTCCATCCGGAAGTTTTAACAATTGTAATATTTCGCCTAAGCAACCAACTTGGTAGATTTCATTATCTTTTGGATCATCTACATCATGACTTTTTTGTGCAGCAAGTATAATTTTCTTATACTTATCCATGACATTATTTAAGGCGTTAATAGACTTTTCTCTTCCAACAAAAAGTGGAACTACCATTCCAGGAAAAACAACAATATCTCTTAAAGGCAGTACAGGATATTGAGCCTGATTATTTTTTTGCGATTCTTTAACTTCCATAAATGAATAATAGTAATTGTTATATTTATAACAAGATTAACTTTATATGGGGACGTTTAATGCAATTTCAACTGTGAATAACTAGCCTATTTTACTCTCTTTATTATTTACTGAAGCGTTAGAAGTTTGATTGTTTTTCTTTGAATAAGTTAGTAATGGCTTTATTTTTCCCTCTACAACATCTTTATTAATCACGACCTCACTTATGCTTGATTGTGAAGGGAGCTCAAACATTGTTTCAAGCAAAATATCCTCTAATATTGATCTAAGCCCTCTCGCGCCTGTTTTTCTAACCAAAGCTTTTTTAGCGATAGCGGATAATGAGTCTTTTGTAAAAGTAAGTTTTGCTCCTTCAATTTCAAAAAGTTTAGCATATTGTTTTAGAAGTGCATTTTTTGGTTCTTGTAAAATTTTAATTAGAGCCTCTTCATGTAAATCGTCTAAAGTAGCAACTATTGGAAGTCTTCCTATAAATTCAGGTATAAGCCCAAATTTTAATAAATCCTCTGGCTCTAGCTCTTTTAATATTTGACCGGTATTCTTATTGTCATGTTCTCTAATTGTTGCACCAAAACCCATTGCAGTGCCCTTGCTTCTTAATGATACAATCTTTTCTAATCCACCAAAAGCTCCTCCGCAAATAAATAGAATATTAGTTGTGTTAACTTGTAAAAATTCTTGTTGAGGATGTTTTCTTCCCCCTTGTGGTGGAACACTTGCAACTGTTCCTTCCATAATTTTTAAAAGGGCCTGCTGAACTCCTTCTCCAGAAACGTCTCTTGTAATGGAAGGGTTTTCGGTTTTTCTGCTAATTTTATCAACTTCATCAATATAAACAATTCCTCTTTGTGCTTTTTCAACATTATAATCTGCAGCTTGTAATAATTTTAGAATAATATTTTCAACATCTTCTCCAACATAACCTGCCTCAGTTAATGTAGTAGCGTCAGCCATAGTAAATGGAACATCTAAAATTTTTGCAAGCGTTTGTGCTAATAAAGTTTTTCCACAACCCGTTGGACCGATAAGCAAAACGTTAGATTTTGAAATTTCAACATCTTTACTACTTTTAGAATCTTGATTTAATCTTTTATAATGATTGTGTACCGCAACAGATAAAACTTTTTTTGCTTTATCTTGACCGATTACATACTCATCTAAAACTTTGCAAATTTCTTTTGGTGTTGGAACCCCAGCATCATCTTTAACAAAATTACTTTTGTTTTCTTCTTTGATGATGTCCATACAAAGTTCGACACACTCATCACATATAAAAACTGTTGGACCGGCTATAAGTTTTCTAACTTCGTGCTGGCTTTTTCCGCAGAAGGAGCAATAAAGTGTATTTTTATTATCTTTAGCCATGTTTAAAATGATCGAATCAGTAAGGATTTATAAAACAATGACTTGCTTCTAAAAGCAAGTCTAAGTTGAATCTAATCAATATGTTGTGTGTAAATTATATGTATAATTCAACTAATCGAGTTTTTTCTCCACTACTTTATCAATAATCCCAAAATCTTTAGCCTCTTCAGGACTCATAAACTTATCTCTCTCTAAAGCTTCTTGAATTGATTTTATATCTTTGCCAGTATGCTTTGAGTAAATTTCATTAAGTCGTTTTTTTACATAAGAAATTTCATTAGCATGAATTTGGATATCTGTTGCTTGTCCTTGAAAACCAGCTGAAGGTTGATGAACCATTATACGTGCGTTAGGTAAAGAAAATCTATGACCCTTCTCACCCGCTGCTAACAAGAACGAACCCATGGAAGCTGCCTGTCCAATACAAATTGTTGAAACAGGTGATTTTACATATTGCATGGTATCATAAATTCCAAGTCCATCAGTAACAATACCTCCGGGACTATTAATATATAAAAAAATTTCTTTTTTTGGATTTTCAGACTCTAAAAAAAGTAATTGAGCGCAGACTAAACTTGCAACATGAGAATTTACTGGTCCAACCAAAAAAATAATTCTCTCTTTTAATAGTCTAGAATATATATCGTAAGCTCTTTCACCTCTGCTGGTCTGTTCAACCACCATTGGAATGAGAGTATTCATTTGGATATCAATCTGATCATTCATAGAGAATCAGATTCTACAAGCTTTGCTTATTTTTTACTAATCTTTTTTGAGGATTTTGATTTATCCTCTGATTTTGTATATTTTTTTGATTTATCATCACTACTCGTTGCTGACTTTGTTGCTGACTTAGATTTAAGATTAGACGATAAATCTTTTACAAGTTCTTCTAATTCTTTCTTATTTACTTCTTTAGCCTCAACCTTAGCCTTGGACTTAACTAGCTCAACAATTTTATCCTCATAAATGGGTCCTCTAAGTCTTGTAATTTCAGAAGGATTTTTTTGATAATAATCTCTTATTTGTTTTTCCTGCCCAGGATACATGCTCATTTGTTTTTGCAATTCTTGTTGAAGCTCTTGTGTAGTCACTTGAATTTTATAATCTTCACCAATTTGATTTAATACTAAAGCTAGTTTCACTCTTCGTTTAGATATATCTAAAATATCTTCTTCTTCTTCTTTAGTAAGTTTTATGTCTGAATGATCATGTCCGTGTTTATGATCATCATGAGGTTCATTCTTATGAGCTTTTTCGTGAACAAAACTATGTTTAACAATTTCTTGCTCATTTTTTACTAAATCCTCTGGTAAATCAAACTTACAGTTTTTATCTAGATAATCTAAAATTTCTTTTCTAATAATTGTCTCTGTAATTGAAGATTGTTCTTTAGATAGTTGTTTTTCTAATAAAACTTTCAAATCATTTAAATCTTTTGCGCCTAAATTTTTTGCAAATTGATCATCGATTGCTACAGGCTCTGATTTTTTAACTTCTAAAATTTTACAATTAAATAATGCGGTCTTACTCGCTAATTGTTTATTTGGATAATTTTCTGGTAAATTAATCTTAACATCTTTTTTATCACCCGGTTTGCAGGTTAATAATTTTTCATCAAAACCCTTAATGAAAAGTTCTTTTCCTAAAATAATTTGAACTTTTTCGCCTTTATTTCCCTCAAAAGGTTTACCATCAACGCTTGCTTCAAAATCAAAAACTACTAAATCACCTTTAACTGAACTTTCACCTTCTTTTTTATTAACATATTTTTTTTGTCCCTCTGCTAATAAATTTATTCTATCGTCTAGATCTTTTTTCTCTATTTTTAATTTATAATTAGTAAGATTTATTTTTTCTAATTCAATTTTTTTAATATCTGGAGTTTTTTCAACAGAAATTGTGTACTCTAAATCTTTATCTTCGCCAGAAGATTTAATCTCAATTTTAGGTTGGCTAGCAGGCTTGATTTTATTTTCAGATAAAGCTTGATAAGTATTATCTTGTAAAATTTTTTCTAAAACTTCTCCATACAACGCTTGAGCAAATTGCTTTTTTAACAAATCTACAGGTGCTTTTCCTGGTCGAAAACCTTTAATATTTATTGTCTTCTGTAACTCAATAACTCTATCTTCAATTTTTTTATCAATCTCTTGTTTTTTTACCAAAACATTAAGATTAGTCTTTAAGCCTTTAGTTTCCGATACTGTTACTTTCATATTCCTCATGGTGCGGGAGAAAGGACTTGAACCTTCACATCTTTCGATACCAGTTCCTAAGACTGGCGTGTCTACCGTTCCACCACTCCCGCTTTAATATTAATAAAATTTCGAATTGCGAATATATCCACATTATTAAATGCTTTCTAGGATTTATTCTTAAATTTAAGATGCAAAAGAGGAGTATTTACTTATATAAAAAGCACATTTAACAAAAATTTAAATGATACGTTACATTATAATTATCACCGCAATTATTCTACCATTTATAATTTATTATTTGCTCGTTCGTTTCACTAAAAAAATTAATAAAAAATTTCCAATAATTACCCTATCATCAATAAGTCTCTTACTATTAGTTATTGCTCTAGTTTATCTTAGATTTACAAGTGTAGAGCCAGTCGGATTAAAATATATCCCTCCAAAATTTGAAAATAATAAAGTAGTTCCTTCGCAAGTAAAATAATATTAAGAATATTTTTTAGATAATTTATCCAAAGCTCTTGGTAAGTTTTTAATTATATCCTCAGCAATAAGTCCTTTTTTAACCAATCCACCAGCATAAGAATGTATCCACACACCAGCACAAGCGCCATCAAATGATGACATTTTATTTTTTCCAATTAGACTTACAATAATTCCACTCAAAACATCTCCAGAACCAATTACTGCTAACTCTTCTGTTCCAATCGTATTAATACAAATTCTTCCATCTGGAGATGCAATAATTGTATCTGGTCCTTTAAAGACAACTATACAATTTGCTTTTTTAGCTGCTTTTAAAGTTTTTTCTATTTTACTTTTAATATTTTTTAATTCTGGAAAAATTATATCAAACTCACCCTCATGTGGAGTTATAATTTTATGTTTATCTAAAATAGAGAATAACTGCTTAGGATTTTTGGCAAAGGAGGTTAATGCATCTGCATCTATAACTACATTCTTTATAAGTTTACAAATTAGTTTAGTATTTTCTATAGTTGTAAGATTTACTCCTGCCCCTGGTCCTATAAGAAAAGATGTTATTACTGAGGATTTTAAATAATTTTTAAGTTCATTAATTGTATTAATTTCAATTTTGAGTAGTGAAAAAAAATTTTGATTATATTTATCTAAGGTCTCTTTATTTGAAATAATTGTAACTGACCCTGCCCCACATCGAATAGCTGCATTCGAGGATAATAGAGATGCACCTATATAATTTTTTAAAGACCCAAAGATATAAACTTTTCCTCTAGAATATTTATAGGAATTATATTTCTTCCAAGGAAATTTCTTTTTAATCCATAAGCTTGGGTTATTTTCAGTAATTTTGTTTTTTATGGTCTTATTTAAAAACTTTCTTATCCCAATATCTAAAACTTTTACTTTTCCTGAAAAGTAAGCCCCTGGATAAAGGACATGACCAATTTTTTTACAATGAAGAGCAAGTGTTACACTAGCCTTGATTGCCTCGCCCATAATCTGACCATTATCGCTGTTAACTCCTGTGGGGATATCAATAGAAAAAATCTGTGTTTTCTTGATATTTATAGCTCTGATTAAACGTTTAATTGCAGTGCTAACCTCTTTATTTAAACCAGTACCAAAAATACAATCAATAATTATTGGTTTTGTTTTTTTTTTAAGCTCCCGATTTAGATCACTTAAATTTAAAACTTTATAATCTAGGTATTTTAAAGCTTTGAAGTTGTCATTTTTTTTATTCTTTAAATTAAGAATTAAAAATATTTTAACTTTATAACCGTTATCAATAAGACTTTTCCCAATTATAAACCCATCGCCACCGTTATTGCCTGGGCCACAAACAACTAAGATGTCTTTACTTTTGGGTATGCAATTAAAAAAAAAATCTGCACATTTTTCCCCTGCAGATTGCATTAAAGAAAAAGAGTTCTCTCTTAATCTAAATTCCTTTTGCTCAATGGCTCTTATTTGCGATGAATTTAAAATCATTTACAAAAACAATCCTAAGTTTAGTTTACATTAGCTCTATTATGCATACCTGGCATAACTAAAAAACAATGGAATTTGTTGATTAAAATTATATTACATTTAAAAATTAAAAATCAAATACAGTTTATTATTAATTAAAAGGAGAACTTTATGGGCACCGCTGCAGACATTTTAAAATTAATTAAAGAAAAAGAAATAGAATTTGTTGATTTAAGATTTACCGATCCTCGAGGTAAACTCCAGCATATGACGCAGGATTTAACAACAATTGATGAAGAATTTTTAAATGACGGAACATTCTTTGATGGGTCATCCATCGCTGGTTGGAAAGCGATTAATGAGTCAGATATGATTTTGAAACCAGATCTATCTAGGGCTTTTGTAGATCCATTCACTTCGCACAACACTTTAGTTTTATTCTGTGATGTAATGGACCCTATAAAAAAAGATTATTATGAGAGAGATCCAAGGTCTATTGCTAAAAAAGCCGAAGCCTATCTAAAAACTACAGGTATTGGAGATACAATTTATTTTGGACCAGAACCAGAGTTTTTTATATTCGATGATGTGAAAATTTCTAATACTATGCAAAAAGTTTCTTTTCAGGTTGATAGTAATGAAGGACCGTACAATGGTGATAAAGAATATCCAAACGGAAACATGGGTCATAGACCGGTAGTTAAGGGTGGTTACTTTCCAGTTCCGCCAGTAGATAGCTGCCAAGATTTAAGAGCTGAAGCACTTAAAGCTATGAAAGATATGGGTGTAAAAGTTGAAAAACACCATCATGAAGTTGCTCCTTCCCAGCATGAGTTAGGTACTATGTTTGATACGATGGTTCGTAATGCTGATAACATGCAAATTTATAAATATGCAGTTCAGATGGTTGCCCACTCTTTTGGAAAAACTGCAACGTTTATGGCAAAACCAATTAAAGGAGATAATGGCTCAGGTATGCATTGTCACCAATCTATTTGGAAAGCTGGAAAACCACTTTTTGCTGGAGATAAATATGCAGGACTTTCGCAAGAGTGTCTTTATTACATAGGTGGAATTATAAAACATGCAAAAGCTTTGAATGCTTTTACTAATTCAACGACCAACAGCTATAAAAGATTAATTCCAGGATTTGAAGCTCCAGTAATTCTTGCTTACTCTGCAAGAAATAGATCTGCAAGCTGCAGGATACCATTTAGTTCTAGTCCAAAAGGAAAAAGAGTTGAAGTAAGATTTCCCGATGCGGCTGGAAATCCATATCTGACTTTTGCTTGCATGTTGATGGCTGGAATTGATGGAATCAAAAATAAAATTGATCCAGGAAAACCATTTGACAAAGATCTTTATTCTTTATCAGCTGAAGAGCTAAAAGGAGTTCCTCAAGTTTGTGGCTCTTTAAGGGAAGCTTTAGAAAATTTAGATAAAGACAGAGGATTCTTAACTGCTGGCGGAGTATTCACTGATGATCAAATTGATGCTTACATCGAATTAAAGATGACAGAAGTTTATAATATGGAACACACTCCTCACCCAGTTGAATACCAAATGTATTACAGCTGCTAATTACAATATTTTAAAATTAAAAAACCCCGTGCCTAAAAATACGGGGTTTTTTTTTGTTAAAAATTAATTTACGTCTGTATTTTTTCATAAATTAATCTAATGCTTGGTATGTGGTAAAAAATAGTAATTATTCTGCAAAAGACATTGAAATTCTAGAAGGTTTAGAACCTGTTAGAAAAAGACCCGGAATGTACATCGGTGGTACAGATGAGACTGCCTTTCACCACCTTGCAACAGAAATCATTGATAACTCTATGGATGAGGTTACAGCTGGGCATGCAAAAAATATCTATGTAAAATTAAATAAAGATAAATCATTAACGGTCACAGACGATGGAAGAGGAATTCCTTTAGATAAACATCCAAAGAAAAATAAAACTGCTCTTGAAATAGTGATGACAACATTGCATTCGGGTGGAAAATTTAAAGAAGGAACCTACTCCACATCGGCTGGTTTACATGGAGTAGGTCTTTCCGTTGTAAATGCCTTATCTGAAAAATTAAAAGTAGAAGTCTTTAAAAACTCTACTATTTTTGAGCAAAATTATTCCAAAGGAAAACCTTTAAATAAATTAAATAAAAAAGGAAAATCCAAAATTAAAAATGGAACTCAAGTTACATTTACTCCTGACAAGGAAATTTTTGGAAAAGATCTAAATTTTGTTCCAAATAAATTATACAATCTTTGCAAAAGTAAGGCTTATTTAGTTAAAGGCATCACAATACATTGGGAATGCGACAGAGCCTTAATCAATAGAAAAGATGATACACCCAATAGTGCAAAACTTTTTTTTCCAGACGGTATTGTCGAGTATCTAGATAGTGAAATCAAAAGTTTAACGAAAATAAATGATAAAACATGTCATCATAAAAATAACTTTGATGATGATAAAGGAAAGTTTGAATTTGCAATTCAATGGCACAACGAAATATCAGAATTTAAAATTTCATTTTGTAACTCAGTATTAACTACTAATGGCGGAACACATGAACAAGGTTTTAGATCTGGAGTTACAAAATCTATAAGAAAAATTGCAAAGTTTAAAAATAATAAACTTGTAGCAGGGGCCAGCGCTGATGAAATACTATCAAATGCAAGTTACATTGTATCTGTTTTTATTAATAATCCAGAATTTGAAGGACAAACTAAATCAAGACTATCCTCTTCTTATATTCAAAAATATTGCGATGTCTCCATAGCTAAATCTGTTGAGGATTGGTTTAATCAGCATCCAAAGGCATCAAATTCTATTCTTGCATTTATTGAAGGTAAAATAAGAGAAAAAAATTTACTAGATCAAAATCTTGACGTTGGAAGACAAAGTGCAACGAGAAAAATACGCTTGCCCGGAAAACTTGCAGACTGCACAAGTTCAAAAGTAGAAGGAACGGAGTTATTTATAGTCGAAGGGGATTCTGCCGGAGGTTCTGCAAAACAAGCTCGTGATCGAAATTTTCAAGCAATTCTACCTTTAAGAGGAAAAATATTGAATGTAAAAAATTCTAATACTGCAAAGATATTAGCAAACACTGAAATATCAAATTTACTTCAAGCACTAGGATGTCAAAGAAGAGAAAAATATATTGATAAAGATTTAAGATACGAAAAAGTAATTATTATGACTGATGCTGATGTTGATGGTGATCACATAGCAAGTTTACTTTTAACTTTCTTTTTCTGCGAAATGCCAAATTTAATTAAGAATGGACATTTATATCTCGCTGTACCGCCGCTTTATAAACTTAATATATCTAACCAAATTTATTATGTACGTAATGACATTGAAAAAGATAAATTATTAAAAAATCTAAAAAAAGGATCTAAAATAGAAATTAGTAGATTTAAAGGATTAGGCGAAATGATGGCTCAACAATTAAAAGAGACTACAATGGATATTAATACTCGATCCCTCATTAGAGTTATGGTTCCTACAAGTGATTATAAAAAAACAAATAAATTAATCTCGAACATTATGGGAAAAAATGCAGATCTGAGATTAAAGTTTATAGAAGAAAATGCTCCAAAAGCAAAAAACTTAGACTTATAAATTATTTATAAAAATTAATTTTTCTTAAATCTCCACAATTAATACCGTTAAAATCAACTGTAGTATTAATTATTTCGTTAGGTTTTGATCTTTTTTCAACAACAAAAGCTTCAAATTTTTTATCAGCAAAAGAAAACGCTTCAATTGATAATGAATTTCTTTTTTCTTCTTTAGAAATATTTTTAATCTCTAGGGACATTTTGCAAATTTCATTTCTTTGTGAAATAGATTTTATTAAAGTATAAGTAATATCAAATTCATTTTCGATAATAACATTTACAGTTTTTGGGCCATCTTTGCTTACAAATGGAACTTTTACATCCTTGGAACATGATGCTAGAAAAAAAAGAATAAGAAATATCCGCATAATTGTGGTGCCCTCGGCCGGACTTGAACCGGCACTCCCAAAAAGGGCAAGGATTTTAAGTCCTTTGTGTCTACCAATTCCACCACGAGGGCTTTAGTGTTGTAATGCTTATAATGAAATTAAATGGGCTTGTTAAGTAGAAATAAATAAACTTAACCAGATAATTTTCTTTTAAACACAACTAAATCATTTAATGCAGATTTTTTTTGATTAGGCTGCCTTAATAAAAATGC
>Ga0247839_1007999_pt1 | contig 11322 bp, 8 predicted proteins | sample LaCruzMarch2015__6_FD_192405 | JGI IMG/M metagenome (GOLD analysis project Ga0247839, IMG submission 192405) | Freshwater microbial communities from meromictic Lake La Cruz, Castile-La Mancha, Spain - LaCruzMarch2015_16m | ecosystem: Environmental > Aquatic > Freshwater > Lake | place: Spain...
GTTTATACTAAACGCTTAATTAATGTTATTCATCCCAAATGGATTTTGGCATTAGGCTTATCTTTTGCTTTTGCGCTACCTGAATTCGTTGCTTTATATTTACAGTTTGACTTACACCCTGAGAAGATTGTCTTTGGACACACTCATGTTTCAGGTTTACGCTGGTTTTTCATTGATAGCCAATTTGGGCGCTTCTTTGGCACGGGTTATATCATGAGTACTAACCCAATGCCATTTCATGAACTATTCTTCATTCACACCTTCTTATGGTCGTTTTTGCCTTGGTCATTGGTTTATCCTGTGGCAATTTATTACAGTTTACGCTATTTTAAACGCCAAGACTCCAGCACTAAATTTGCCACAATATTTTTATTAGGTAATTTTTGGATTAGCTTTGTCATGTTTAGTGTGACTACCTTTCAAGTCGATCACTATACCAATATTATCTTCCCATTTGCAGCAATTCTCTCTGCCAAATTTATGTATGATTATGCTAAATCGAATCACAAAATCTTTACCATCCAACAAGGTTTAGCCTTATTGATGTTAGCACTCCTTGGGGTAATTATTGGAATCGTCTTCCACGGCTTAGTTTTGGCTCTTTTAGTTGGCTTAGAAATTCTTGCAGTGTTATTAGTTGTGAAATATTGGGGACAAATTCCATTTGTTAAAGCAATTTTACTGCCTGTAGTGGCAATTTGCATGGTGCATATTTGTTATTCAATCATTAATGGCTATCTTTACCATCAATATGACACAGGTTATTTAGCAGCCCAAATTACCAATCAGCACCCTGAAATCGCGGTTGTCGATTATGAGTTTGACTCACGCGCCTTAGAGTTTTATATACAAAATAAATATTATCGCGCAAATAATCCCGCTGAGCTGCCACCACTGCAAAGCTTTTATTTAGTTACTCAAGACAAAAACTGGACAGCAATTGCGGCAAATTTCCCACGAGCGCAACTAGTTGGACAAGTTAAAGGTAATTTACCAGAAAAAGTTTTACCGCATTTAATCAATGCAACTGAACTTGCCAATAACTTGAATACCTATGATATTATTTTAATTCAACGCTAAAATCATGACCAATTTAATTGAAAAAATTGCAATTGCACCGATGCTGGATTGGAGTGATCGCCACTACCGTTACTTTATGCGTCAAATTAGCCAACATACCACCCTTTATACAGAAATGGTAGTGGCGGATGCAATTATTCACGGTAACCGTGATAAATTATTAGCTTTTGACCCTAGCGAGCAGCCGTTGGTATTGCAATTAGGTGGCTCAGACCCAGCTAAATTAGCTCAAGTCAGCAAAATTGCCTATGACTATGGTTATCGTGAAATTAATCTAAACTGCGGTTGTCCATCCGAGCGTGTCCAATCGGGGAGTTTTGGTGCTTGTTTAATGCGCGAACCAGATTTAGTTGCCGATTGTATCAAAGCAATGCAGGACGCCGTAGCGATTCCAATTACCATTAAACACCGCATTGGGCTTGACTATGCTTACGATTATGCCTACCTCAGCCAATTTGTGGCTAAAATTAGTGCAACTGGAAGTTCCAAAATTATTGTCCATGCCCGTAATGCGGTGCTCAAAGGTTTAAGCCCTAAAGATAATCGCCAAATTCCACCCTTACGCTATGATATGGTTTATCAATTAAAACAAGATTTTCCCGAATTAACCGTTATGATTAACGGCGGAATTAAAACCGTCACTGAAATAGAGCAGCATTTACAGCAGCTTGATAGTGTAATGCTTGGGCGTGAGGCTTATTACAACCCCTACCTATTTGCCGATTTCGATGCACGCTATTATGCCAGTCAAGCACCACTTAAAACCCGCAAGGAGATTGCGCTGGCGATGTTAGCTTATTTAGAAAACCTCTTGCGTCAGGGGAATAAACTCCACAACGCAACGCGGCACATGTTGGGGCTTTATCATGGTTGTCAGCATGCCAAACTCTGGCGCCAACAATTAACTACGCAACTAATCAAAAGCAATGATTTAAACGATTATATAAAATTAGTTGAGTATATGCAAGAATAAAATTTTTCCTAATGTAGAGCTAGTAAATAAAACACCTCTTGATTGATTCAAGAGGTGTTTTATTTAAACGTGTTACACGATTAATCTTTAGTGCGATATGGTAAATAAATTGGTTCCCACATATATTCATCAATTAAATTACTCAAAGTGACTTCATCTAGATCAGATTTAAAGTTAGTTAAACCAGCACTAACCGCCTCTTTAGCTACCGCTAAGGCAATATGACGTGAAACATTGCGCACTTCACGTAATGGCGGCAATAAATTTGCCTGCGGATCATTCCGAGCTGGAGAGATTTCAGCCAAAGCTTTAGCCGCAATCAAGAAAATCCTATCGGTAATTCTGCGGGCATTAACCGCACGCACCCCTAAGCCAATCCCAGGGAAAATGTAGGAATTATTAACTTGATCAATCCGGCGTAACGCTGAACCTGTATCATATAATGGAAATGCCGTACCTGTTCCAACAATCGCTTTGCCATCGGTCCAATCCAACACATCATGCGGATTAGCCTCAGCTTTTTCGGTTGGATTTGATAGCGGGAAAATAATAGGTCGTGGACAATTTTCACTCAAAGCTTGTACCACTTCTTTAGTGAAAATCCCACCTTGTGCGCACACCCCAATTAACATAGTGGCTGTTACATTTTGCACTGTTTCAAGCAAATCAATATTTGTAACATCTTTTACTTGCCACTTCGGATAATTAGCCAAAGATTTAACAAATGGTTTTTGGAAATCAAGACTTGTAACTTGATCACTAATCAAACCAAAACGATCAACTAAAAATATGTTTGCGTACGCTTCATCACGCGATAAACCATCATCAACCATCGCATCAACAATCAAATTACTAATTCCAACCCCAGCCGATCCAGCACCAACTACGGTAATTTTCTGTTGACTTAATGGAATTCCTGAAGCATTAATTGCAGATAATAACGCACCAACCACAATTGAAGCAGTTCCTTGAATATCATCATTAAAGGTACATAATTGATCTTTATAGCGATTTAATAATTTCAACGCATTATTTTGCGCAAAATCTTCCCACTGTAATAACACATTTGGAAAACGACGTTTCACCGCTTGGACAAATTTATCCACAAAATCATCATATTCCTGACCACGCACACGTTTATGCCGCCAACCCAAATAGAGTGGATCATCTAACAACATTTGATTATCAGTACCCGCATCTAAAATTATCGGCAAAGTTTTATTCGGTGAAATCCCCGCGCAACCAGTATATAGGGATAATTTACCAATTGGAATCCCCATCCCACCTGCACCCTGATCACCAAGACCAAGAATCCGCTCACCATCAGACACCACAATTACCTCGGTATCATCAAAGTGAACGTGTTCTAACATTTCATCAATATAATCACGATTCGGATAGCTAATAAACACACCCCGCGCACGGCGATAAATTTGCCCAAATTTTTGACAAGCAACCCCAACGGTTGGCGTGTAAACTAAAGGCATAATTTGTTCGGTATATTTAGCCAACATAGCATAAAATAAAGTTTCATTGCGATCTTGTAAATTGCGTAAAAAAATGTGGCGTTCAAGATCATTTGGACTGTCTAAAATAATTTGATAATTCTTATCGACAATTTCCTCAAGTGGTAAATAACCAGGTGGCACAATACCACGTAACCGGAATGAAGCACGTTCTTCAGCGGTAAATGAGCGACCTTTATTCAGAATTGGATTATTGATCAAATCATAACCATTTACGTTAACCTCGACATATTTCTGTCCGGTTTCGTCTCGTTTAATGTTCAATTTCATAAATAAACCCTTTCACTTGATTAATAATTAATAATATTTTCAATATGCGAATTATAGCAATTTTAACACATCTGCTGGTTGTTTTCATTGCTGCATACGCTAACTTAATGCAGTTTAAGCACCAATCCCCATTAAATGCATAATCACCGCCATCGTAAACAAAGCAACCACCGTCCCTAAAACAGTGCTACTACTTGATTCAACTTTTAATACATCATATTTAACCGCAAACATTGTCGTCATAATTGCGGGTGGCATAGCGCACAATAAAATTGCTTCTTTAGCCCAATCACCACTAATGCCAAATGCAATGACAATCCCCCACATGATAAGCGGTTGCAAAAGATTCTTCTTGGCAATATTCAACAACACAGATTTATTCAAGCTAACTTTATCCGCCGACATAATCAAACCTAGCGCAAATAATGAAACTCCTGAAGTAGTACTCCCAATTAACTTCAATGAGTCCAAAGCCAATCCAGGAACTTTTACGCCGATAGCTGACACAATTATGCCAAAGACAGGTGCCAACACCAACGGTTTTTTAAACACCTTGAGAATTAATCTGCTCTGGTTAGTCTTAACCAAATTGGGCTGCGACATTTCTAAAATTGACACGGTTAACGGAATCATAATTAAACTCGTCACGATATTACCAATCACAATTGAAATCAGCGATGACTCGCCGAAGATCACCATAAAAATTGGAATCCCCATAAAAGCCATATCGGGAAAAGAACACACAAAGGAATTCTGGCAGCTCTCACTCAATGAACGACGATGTAAATAGCGATTCAATACAAACGTCAATACATACATCCCCATTAAGCCAAGAGTAAAACCAATTACAAAGCGATAATTAATTAAATCTTCCATCTTAGAAGTTGCCGTTTTGATAAACAACAAACAAGGAAAACTAAAACTCATCACATAAGTTGCAAAGGTATTGCTATGTTTACTATCAACTATTTTGCGCACGCCAGCAAGCCAACCGATGAAAATGACAAAAGTTAGTGGCACAAGCGATTTTAGAATTAACTCCATATTTTATCTCCATAAATATAGGGTCTGATTATACCGTAAAGTGACTACAGCCCAATAAAACATTTCTTAGACTAATATTTTATTGGGCTCTCTCACCCTTGCCTGTTTTCAAACTGCCAGCATTAACCGACAACATTTAGCCACGTTGCGACGAGTTCAACCAGCGCTTCATTAAAAATAAATCCATTTCGTCATCACATCATCACCGTGATTATTGGTTGGATCGTAACCTTTAACATACGGCTTAATCAAGCGCGAATAGGTATATTGATAAAGTGGAATAATTGGATAATCATCCATAGCGAGCTTAATTGCTTGCTTATTAAGCTCCGTTGGCAACTGTTGGCGTAATATATGAAAATAATTCAGTTTGCCCCTGCCCAAAAACCTCATTAACCAGTGTATCACGATCTACCGCCCTTGAAAGAGCTTGGCGTAATTTGAGATTATTTTTCAGCTCTGAACGCATCATATTGAAATCATAGAAATAAATTGCTTCTTGTTGCACCGTATGTAATTCATGGGCATATTTAGCCTTAATCTCTTTATAGCAATCATTCGGAATTGAATACGTTATATCCACATTTCCCGCTTGATATTGATTAAAGTCAGAATTATTATCTGCAATTGCGAGATATTTCACTTTGGCGATTTTCACATTCGATTCATCATAATAGTACTGATTTTTTACCGCAGAAATAGAACCATTAATGATATGTTCAGTTATTTTATATGCCCCTGACGTAATTCCTTGACGTAAATGAAAAGTATAAGTTTTTTAATCTGGAGAAATTCCCCAGCTGCTTGCTAACCCAGGAATTGGTTCGCCAGTTTGATCAAAAGAAACTAAGCCTTCAAAAAAATCATGAACAACGCGTGCTGAAATGCTATCACCAGATAAGTCTGGATCAAGGGTTGGCGGTTCTCCACCAACGCTTATATTAATCGTATCTCGTACTAATGTACTCAAGTGGTTAGCAGAATTATTTTCAGATTTAGAACAAGCCGCCAATAATAAACCGCCGATCTATAAACTAATTATGTTTTTAGACATATCACACACACCAAGTTAAAAAAACGCCACTGTTAGCGTGAAAATTTTTCACGAAAGATGAATTATACAACACTTTAATTGATTTTACCGCTGCAGTGCAACATTAAAACACCTTTTTAAAAACTCAATCTATACTATAATTAACCCCTTGTAAATCAATGACTATGCACTAATTTTCTGAGGAGGGATGATATGTATAAAAAACAACTATTAATGGCTCTAGTTGCTGCAATTAGCTTGAGCGCTTGCAGTGAAAAAAATGCGGCTACAGCAACAACCACTGATGCAAATGGAGTAACCAAAATAGTAATTTGGGAACAAATGGAACCTGAAGGCGAAAAAGTTTTCAAAGCAACCGTAGCACAATTTAATCAAGCTAACCCTAAAATTCAAGTAGATGTAGTCCACTACCCCAATGAAGATCTACGTACTAATTTCCAAAATGCAGCCTTAACTGGCGCAGGTCCAGATCTAGTTTATGGTCCAACGGATACGATTGGTATCTTTCATACTTCCGATTTAATTCAACCAGTTGAAGGCTTCATTGATCAAGCAACTTTAGCAAGTTTAGACCAAAAAGCCTTAGCTGCTGGTAATGTTGATAATAAAACCTATATGCTACCCGATATTAATGGTAATCAAATTGCCATGGTCTATAACAAAAAATTAGTTTCAACACCGCCAACCACATGGGCGGATTTTGTGGCTGTAACCAGTAAATTGCAAGACCCAAGTAAGAAAAAATTTGGCTTTGCATACTTTGAAAAAGAACCGTATTGGTTTGTGGGATTCTACCAAGGCTTTGGTGGAAAATTACTTGATGCTAACAACGCACCAACTTTAGATAATCCTGCAATGGTTAGCGCCTTACAATTTGCTTATGATATCCAAGCTAAATATCACTTAGGCTTCAAAGGCATGGATTATGACCAAACTCATGAATTATTTAAAAGTGGCAATATCGGCATTATCTTAAATGGCTCATGGTCATGGCAAGATTACGTGAAAAGCGGAATTAACTTAGGTGTTGCACCAATGGCAGCATTACCAAATGGAAAAACCCCAATTTTCTTATCTTCGACTAAAGGTTTCATGATTAATAAAAATGATGCTGTTACTGCTAAAAAAGCTGCGATAAACCAATTTTTTGCGTTTGATTTAAGCCCAGACAATAACGCTAAGTATGCCATTTCTCAATCACAGCTACCAACTGTTACAGCAGCATTAGAATTACCAAGTGTTAAAAATGATGCATTAATTCAGGCTTCAATTAAATCCATGCAATACACTACACCAATGCCAATTGCACCACAATTGCGCGCCGTTTGGGATGCTATTCGTCCAAATCTAGATGCGGTAATCAATGGGCAAATGTCACCTGCGGATGCTTCCAAAAAAATTCAGCAAGATGCCATCCAAGGCATTAACACCATCCAAGGAAAATAACTTTTTATTTTCAAAGAGCAACATTTTATATGCTGCTCTTTTTTCTACTAGGAGCACGTTATTTTGAAAAAAATGAGCCTAATCAATGAAATCTGTTTGCTCGCGAGTATCTTTATTGTTCTAAATGTATTATTTACTACCACCGAAACGAGTATTTTCAATGCTGGAGCAACTGGTAGTATCATTGCCACCATTTTAAGCGCAATTTTAAGCTTCAGTCTCTTTATCACCATGCGCAAAAAACAAATGGGCAAAAGTAATACCCATAATTGGGCTGCACCCTATTATTTCATGTTACCTGCCGTACTGGTGCTAGTTCTGGTGGTTGCATTCCCATTAATCTATGGCTTTTATCTCTCAATGACCAATATGAGTTTGTCAAGCTTTCGCAATCCACAACTAATTTGGTTTAATAACTATGTTGCCGTATTTTCGGATCCTAAATTAATTTCAACCGTGCTAAGAACCTTAATTTGGACAGGAATCAACGTTTTTTGCCATGTTGCAATTGGCTTATTACTCGCAATTCAATTGAATCGTCGCCTACCAGGTAAGGCATTCTTTCGTTTGCTCTTAATTATTCCTTGGGCAATTCCACAATATGTTGCAATTGCTACCTGGAAAGGTATGTTTAATGAAAGCTTTGGCGTAATCAATACTCTGTTACAGCATATCGGAGTTAATCCAATTGCGTGGCTTGGTAATCCAAACGACACTTTTATTGCCTCAATTCTCACCAACATTTGGCTCGGATTTCCTTTCATGATGATGATTGCCTTAGGTGGACTCCAATCCATTTCTCGCGATATTTATGAAGCCGCAGACATCGATGGGATTAGTGCCTGGAAAAAATTTACACATATTACGCTGCCATTACTCAAACCAGTTATGATTCCTGCAATCGTGCTAGGTAGCGTGTGGACATTCAATATGGTAAACGTTATATTAATTTTTGCGGGTAGTCAAGGTGGTGATGGCTCACAAATTTTGGTAACCCAAGTCTATCGCTTGGCTTTCTCGTTCTACCGTTACGGTTTTGCAGCCGCTTACTCGGTAATAATTTTTATTCTACTCCTTGTCTTTAGTCTAGTTGTTGTACGTAAATCAGGTGTCTTGAAAGAGGGTGAACTCTAATGTCTAAATTTAAAGCTAACTATTTTGAACGAAATGACTCATGGCCTAAAATCATTAGCACTTATTTAATTTTAAGCTTTTTTTCACTACTGACGGTTTTTCCAATTTTAAATTTACTCACTGTTGCCTTTAAACCAGGTGCTGGAACCTTCGTTGCTGATTTTGCAGGATTTTTCCAAAACTTTGGTATTGCTAATTTCCGCGATGCCTTTGCCATGAATTTGGGAACTTGGATTAAAAATTCATTGATTATTTCCACAATGACGGCAATTATTGGTGTAACTGTTTCCATAACCGCAGCCTACGCATTCTCACGGTTTCAGTTTTGGGGTAAACGCGTTGGTATCATGAGTTTTCTTCTAACTCAAATGTTTCCAGCACCAATGCTGCTCTTGCCAATGAATTTAATCCTGATGAAACTAAATTTAATGAATTCATTTTATGGTCTATTAATTCCTTACATCGCAACGGTTGTCCCATTTAGTGTTTGGATGCTTAAAGGTTATTTTGATACAATTCCAAAATCGCTTGAAGAAAGTGCCTATATTGACGGTTGTAATTTAGTTCAAGCTTTATTTAAAATTGTCTTGCCACTCTCGTTACCCGCATTAGCTATCACCACCTTGTATTCATTCATGCAAGCTTGGTCAGAATACGTAATTGCTAGTGTGATTTTACGCGATCCAAATATGATTACATTACCGGTTGGCTTGGTAAGCTTCGTATCATCATTTGGTGGAATGTGGGGTGTTTATGCCGCTTCAGCCGTTATAACCAGCTTCCCAGTAATGCTCTTATTTATGTTCTTATCTAAATACCTCGTTGGTGATCTCACATCAGGCGGTAGTAAAGAGTAGTTACTGAGGCAATTAGATAAATTGCCCTATAATTTTACGGTATAACACCTAAACTTGCTCTACTTTAATTGGTAGAGCCATCTGCACTTATAGATGTTAATATTACAATCAACAATTAAACCTTATTCACGCTCAAGGAGATACTCATGAGAAAACCCACGCTTCTAACACTACTCTTGCTTACAATACCCTTTAGCTATGCTCAAGAAACCTCCATCACCAATCACGCATGGCAAGATGGTGCAGATGAATTGGTTTTCTTTACTCCGAACACTTTGAACTCTAAAGATATCTCTAAAACAGATTTCAGTATCACTAGTAATGGCAAAACGATTCAAGTTAAACAAATCAACAAAATAACACCACTACCTGATGGAGTTAGTATAACCCTACAATTGGACAGTAAAATTGCCCCCAATGCAAATAATTTAATTAATTTTAAAACTGCCCAACAAAATCTGACAATTTACCCACGCAAGGTTTTAGACCAACAACAATATTCTTTTAGCGGCAAACTTGGGCTAGATTATCATAAAGAGAATAGTCAATTTGCTTTATGGGCACCGAGTGCTAAAAGTGTCAGCATATATCTTTATCCACATTATAATTCTGATTTAACTAATTATAATCGCAAAATTGACCTACAACGCCAAGCGAATGGCGTTTGGCAAACTAAACTCAAGGGTGATCAAGCTGGTAGCTATTATGTCTATGCGATTACTTTATTTGAGAATGGCAAAGAAGTAACCAATTTAGTTGCAGATCCCTATTCAAGTGCATCGAGCCCAAACTCAGAAAAGAGCTATATTTATGATGAAACGGCACTCGATAAACGCGTGGTGGGATGGAATCAGGATAAATATGTTCCGCTCAAAAATAATGTCGATGCGGTAATTTACGAGCTCCATGTCCGCGATTATACCATTGACCAATCCAGTGGAATTGAATCTAGTCTTAAAGGTAAATTTTTGGGCTTAACTCAAAATAACACTCAGACCTCTAGCGGCGTAACAACGGGTCTAGCCAACATCAAAGAACTGGGTGTAACCCATGTCCAATTATTACCAGTCTATGATTATGGAACTGGCGATGAAACCTCAATGAATAATGCCTATCCGTGGTACAACTGGGGTTATGATCCTGTATTATATAGTAATATCGAAGGTTCTTATGCAACAAATCCAGTTGGAACGCTACGCCAAGAAGAACTAAAAACCTTAATCACAACACTACATCGTAATAATCTAGGCGTAATTAAGGATGTTGTGTTTAACCATACTTTCCAAACTGGCAACGCGCAATTCTCGATTTTCGATAAAATTGTCCCGTTCTATTTCTATCGCGTCTCAGATGATGGTGTGTATAGCAACGGTAGTTACTGCGGTAATGAAGTCGCAACTGAAAAACCAATGGTACGTAAATTTATCGTTGATTCAATTCGCAATGACGTGAGTAATTATCATTTTGATGGCTTTCGCTTTGATTTAATGGGCTTAATTGATACTCAAACCATGTTAGCCATTAAGCAAGCCGTCAAAGCCATCAATCCATCCGCATTAATTATCGGCGAAGGCTGGAATATGCCCTCAATTTACCCAAGTTCAGAGCGATTCATTCAAGCTAACACGCAAGGCACTGGAATTGCCGCATTTAACGATGGAATTCGCGATAATTTACGCGGAGATGTGTTTAACAGTTCGGCAAGTGGATTTGTGCAAGGATCTGTACCCTACAACGGCATTGAACGGCTAAAACAATTAATCAAAGGCGCAGTTACAGGGCGTGATGCTGAACCAATTCCAGTTTTTAGCCCCAATGAAACCGTCAACTATGTCTCGGTACATGATAATGCAACCTTAATCGATAAAATTAGTAGTGGCGCACCAAAATCAAACTATGAACAAAAACTCCAGATGGATGCCCTGGCCTTTGGTGCAA
>Ga0247839_1008000_pt1 | contig 11321 bp, 4 predicted proteins | sample LaCruzMarch2015__6_FD_192405 | JGI IMG/M metagenome (GOLD analysis project Ga0247839, IMG submission 192405) | Freshwater microbial communities from meromictic Lake La Cruz, Castile-La Mancha, Spain - LaCruzMarch2015_16m | ecosystem: Environmental > Aquatic > Freshwater > Lake | place: Spain...
GGTTTCATTACCATCAAGGAAATCACCTGACCAGCGTGAGCGTGGAACACGGAACTCGTATACACCATAGAATTCTGGTTTAACGTTATATTCAACCCAATTAGCCCAATGTGCTTCAATGGAACCATCATTGATTGTAGTCATTTGCTGAACTGTTGTTGAGATACTCTCAAGAGTCGTATCAACAATACCAACTGGAGTCACTGCAGTGCGATCAAAGTCAAATGAACGCTTGAGTGGCCACATGATATCTTGGCACTTAGCAGTTCCAATCTCGGGAAAAATGAATGGAACTGGAGTACGTAAGTAATGAGTACCTGTTAAAGTTCCAAGAGTAATAACTGTATCGTTATCAATTTCTGTAAGTTGAACTGTATAATCACCACTTGAATCGACTGCAGATTTATTAATTACTTTATAAACACGTGCTTTTGTTAAACCTGTTACTGCAGAAGTTTCACTTGTAACATACGAAACATGTTGGCCATTACCTAACACCCCATCAGCGTCATTAAGAGAAATAGCATTTGTAGTAATACCGCCAAAGGAGTGATTTGTTTCATTAAGTAACAATGTTGGATCAAATACTGCCGCATGAGTATGCAGTAAACCATCACGCATTACAACTAAGTCACCTGCTGTTCCTGTCGGATTGCTTCCACTTGGCGCAGTACCAACGACACCATAGTCTTCAGTTTGTTGATTAACGCTTATGCCAAATGGCAACGGATTAGATTTAATGATTGAAGTTGTACGGCGAACAACAACTGCTTGGTCGCCAATACCGGTATCTCGAGTTTCCCAGTAGTAACCATCAAAGGAATCAAAACTACCATACTTACGAATGGCAGGATTACGTGTAGTTGATAATGGATCACCTGGAATAACTGATGTCTTAACGCCAAATGTTGATGATGAAACACGACCTGGCTGATAACGAAAGAAACGCTTTGAAGTAAGTACTGCAACTTTATCGGCAGGAGCTTCAACGAGAGCACCTGACTCAGAAGGAATATGTTTAACGCCCCAACCTTGATCGCCCCCAAAGCCCGTATAAGCTGGATCACTTGCAGCAGCTAAGTCATGTCTAATTTCAGGAGATGGAGACCACTCTGATGGATTAACATCGTATGTATTAACGTCAGCAAAGATACCAAGAGCAACTTCTGACCTTGGAATACCAAGTAATGAGAGTGCAACTTCCGATGCAATCTTATTTTGCTCTTCAACAGGAATCGCGGGTTGATCTGTTGCAATTACAACAGGGATTGATTTAGCCGCAGTTTGTTGACCCGGTTCTACCGGAGCAGTTCTGCCTACAACAACAACTGCTGCGTTATTATTAACGTTTGTTAAACTTGACATTATACGATTCTTCCTTTAGCAATAATGAATGTAGTCTTGATTGTTGCGTAACCGGTTGTTGCACCATTCGTTGGACTAGTAACATCAACTGAACTTGGTAATAACAACTTAACCTTTTTCTCTACGCCATCAATCTTTTCTGAAACTGTACATTCAAGAGTATTTATGTTTGGTACTGATGAATGATCGAATATTTTAACGCTCTCGCCTAATATAAATCTGGATAGGTGATCATTGTTTGTTAATGTAATAGTAATAAACTTATTACTACCTGATGTACTAAATACACTTGCTTCAATTCCAATTGGATCTGAACCATCAGTATATGTATAGGTTGTACCCTTTACATGATATACTAAACCAACAATTGATTCGCCTGTAACCAAACTAGATCCATGCGTTGTAATGAGTGCAGGTAAACTTGGTAGTGTTGCTGTGTCTGCTGCAGTAATTCTAAACTGAGCATATCCATTATTGCGACCAAAGTCTCCAGTATCACCATTTACAATATTAATTCTTGGATTACTACTTGAATTAAGTGTATAATTCCACGAAGTCTTAAGAGTATCTATACCATTTGTTTTAGTTAAAACATAAATCTCACCATTCAATTCAACTGATGTACCATTAATGTCAGCATCAAATTCGTCTTTCTTATTTGCAGAACCAATGAAGATTGTTTCTGCGCGTTGTAAATATAGAAAGACTGGAGATGTATAATCAATACCTGGCGTTACAGTGATATTAATTGAATTCCAATCAGAATCCAACGTATCAGGTGTAGGTAACCATTCGTTTGATGGGCCCATTAATAAGTTAGGCTCAGATAACATTGAACCTGATGCGTATACTAATAAACCAGTTCCGCAGTTACGAATAGTATTTCCAACAACCACACCCTTTGTTGACACTGATACGTCAATTGCTGAGATATAGTTTTCAAATAAGTTGCCAGTGATCGTTAAGTAGTTTGACTCACCTGCGTAGAGAGGCGATAACTCAGTACCTGCATATGATGATCCACCATTTGTCACTTCGCAGTTTTGTACACGAAGATAAGTTGAACCATAAGCGTATATACCACCTCCAACTGAGTTTGATATGATTACGTTGTCAATGTCAATGTTACTTACGCCGGCAAAGTTGATTGCATAGTTTGATGCATTTTCAAAATAACGTGGATTATTAACAAAGTTACCATCAACAGAAAAGTCTCGCATAAAAATATCAGCAGGAGTATCAACTTCAGCTGGCATTAAGAGAGCACCTTTGTATTCACTGTAGACGGCATCTTCTACGTTTTCAAAGTTCCAAGGTAATTGTTTAATTATAGTTTGCTTACCAGCACCAAGGAATGCAAAGTTATTTGGAACCTTTAAACGTGATGTGTAGTATGTACCATTTGGAAGAATGATATTACGAAGAGATAAATCTCTGTTATCGTTAATTGCATTTTGCAATCCAATAGTATTATCGTGAACTGCTTCAACTTCTCCACTAGCATTAAGTTCAACTGATGTTGTAAACTTAACACGAGATTTATCAATAACTGATGCAACAGTTAGCGTCGACCAACCGGCACGAGTAGTATTAAGTCCAGACGCTACAAGAGGGAAATGCACCATATTAGATTCTGTTGTATAAGCACCAACAGCATTCTTTGTAGACCAAGGTGTAATAGCATATACACCATAATCAACATATGCAATATTTGCAGTGTTTGAACTTAGTTGACTTGGCCCTAAAACATCAATCAATTTTGCTTGACTTGCATCATTGGCAGTAGCACGATAGATGAGTATACCATAATCAGTTGTCGTACGACCAAGCGTTAAGGTGATATTCTTTTCATCATTAAAGTTAGCAACGGCTGTATGAGTAATAGAACCTGAAATCTTATTTGCAACAGATACTTTACCATTATCGAATCTAAATTGAGCAACCCAATAGTAATAAGTGTTTCCAGTACCGGTGCCAACCTTTGTCATTATTGCAGTTTCGGCTGGATCGATATTAGAAGAACCAGTAAGTGAAGCACCAAATACTTTTAGCTTATGTCCAACTTTAAAATTGTTTGTATTAAATCTTTCTGAAACTGTAGCGTATACAGTACCACCACCAGCTTGAGTAAGGGTTTCTCCTGCAAGGAATTCAGTATTTGAACTTGCTAAACGAATCCAAAGCGTTGATCCACTAATTTTAGTAATGACACCAGCAGTATCCGAAGTGTCTCCAGTAACAGTTGAACCAACAAGGAATACGCCTGTTGCGTCTACAACTGTAACGATTGTATTAAGAGTAATAACTAATTTACTTGAGTCTGTTAAATCAGGAGCACCTAAACCACGATACACTTCCCCAACTTTAGCAACGTTATATTGCCCTCCGAGTTCATCAGAAACGAATCGACCTGTAAGGAAAAGGTTTCTTGCAGAGATATCTCCGCCATTTAAACTAAGGTTTGACTCGCCACCAACATTAATATTACCTTCAATGATAATATCGTTAGTATTATCTCCGCCAAATGTAGCAACAAGTTCGCCATTTTCGTTATAGATTTTTGCGCCTTCGACAGCAGATGTAGCTTGTACACCTGGCGTCAAAAGGACGTCGGTCATTGGTATACTACCATCTTTTTCTAACTTCTGAACGTTTAAGTTTTCAAAGTTATTATCTACCTCAGCATTTGTGAGGGGGCGGCCTACACCACCAGTTCCTTGTCTTTTTGTGATATTTGCCATCTGTTACCCGATTTGTAATTTCCAATTAACAACTAAATAGTCTGTCGCTTGTTTTGAAAACGGCGTTGTTAATACCGTTCTGCAAAGTAATTTTGGTGTAACTGAATTACTAAGCAAGCCAACTTCTCTTATAGTCCCAGTACCAATGTTTTCAGCAAAGGTACAAATATAACGAATAACGTTTGTTTCAACAGTATCTACGAAAGTATATTGAAGTGAAGAACGTGCTAACTCATTTGCTAGAGATACATCAAGAAGAGTAGCCACAGTTGATCCATCACCAATAGCAATCTTATTAATAGTCTCGCTATCACCATTCATTTTACGAACAATGAAGTTTTTACCTGCAGTCGTAACTAGGTTACGTATATCTTCACGGTGCTTAAGACTACCATCGCTAGAATATAGCTCGACAGTAACATCTCCTCTTACGCTAATTACTTCGTTGTCTATCATTTTTTATCCAGCAACTGTTTTAACATTGTTTTGACTTCATCGAAATCTGTTTTTAAATCGACGAGTGTGTTTTCGACTGCTTCAATTCTTTCTTTTTGACTCAACATAAGATTCCGTTGTCTTATGTATTTATCATACTCCGACGACTGAATATTAATGATTGCACCAGAATCTGTTGTCCGGTGCAATCCAGGCTTGTCAATAACTTTTAATAACTTCATATTATATTAAGCAGTAGCAATTACAATTAGATCACTAATACGAGGAACTGCTGCAGAGTTACTTGATCTCATAACCAACTTAATCGCAGCAGTATCAAATGCAGCTAATCCATTGATGCTAAATGCTAAGTCAGTAGCACGAGTGTTTGCTGTAACTGTTTGATGTAATGACCAAAGTTGATTATCAAATGGTACTGCATCAGAAGATAATCCAGTCTTATAGTAAATGTCTACAGCAGCTTGAGCTGGAATACTAGCATTAAAGCGAACATTTAAGTTAGTAGAACTACCTGAAGCATCAGACAATGAGATTTTCTTTGTCAAATACTTAGAAGCAGTAGAACCATTTGGCGCAGCTTCTTCAATAAAGTTATCATAGATATTGATTGTAATATTGCGATCACCTTCAGCTTCTGTATCAAACGCTTTATCAGTTGTAATAGAAGATCCATCGGCAGCAATTGCAATAATGAGACAATCACCATCATTAACTAAATCAATGGTGTTACCTGAAATACTCAAATGTTTACCAACTCGTTGAGATTTAAAGGTTGCCTTAATTGAATCAGAAGACGTACTAATTGTATTACCACTTAAAGCAATTTGGTTACTTGCAGTAACGATTGGATAGATGTCAAATGCACCGTCTGATCCATCAATAGCACCATTATAATTATTCGTATTTGATGCGCCTGCAGAAGCAGTATAGCGTGGATCATCAATACGATTGTTAATGGCAATAAGCGATGTGCGAGCAGAATCAATTACAGGACTCAGATAAGGATTGCTTGTTGACATTGTTGCTTGCATTATAACTGATTTATTACCTGAGTTATAATAAGTTTCATTTTCTGGAGATGCTGCCATCTGCGGAGCAAAGAAATCATTATTCTCATTTGCAATAATTGTCGAGAATGAATCAGCCATCACGCCTGCAGTAAGTTCACCATTGATTGAATTTGAGCTCAATGTTTTAATACCAAAATTAATTGAGGTATCAGAGAATGATTGGTATTGAACAACAGGATGAATAGCATCAAACTTAATGTTATATGTTGCCTTTACGCCCTCACCACCAATACGTCCTGTCTTACCAACAATTGCTTTTGTTGTAACTCGAACAACATATGTATCTTGATCAACGTGCAAAACAGTATGCTGAGCATTAAGTTCAGTGATAGGAATTCCATTCAACTGAGCAGTTGTTAGATCTAGATCTACGTTAGAGATTGTAACCTTTGAACCAGCAATTAATCCATGATTAGGATGGAATACACGAACAAGTCTAGATCCACCTCGTGTAAAGAATGGATTACTATCGAGTTGATATACACCAAGGCGTTGATTATGGAATTCAACTGCGCCACTTGCTTCAAACTGAGCAACGTTAATTCTAAACATCATGTCTTCATTCTGACATGCAGTCCATGTTGAACCATTCTGTGATTTAAATAATACGCCAGCATATGGTTGTTCAGAAATCAATCTTGGAGTTGCAGTTGTTAAATCAATGCCCCCGAGTTCAGAAGTCCAAACGTTATAGTTGTTTGAGTCAGAAAACAATACAACACAGTATTCGCCAAGATCTTGTACATATACTGGAGACTTCATTTTAAACCGTGTAGGTTTATCAGGAGCAAGGTATGTTGTACCTTCAATTGTTCTTGTATTTGAAGACAAGCCAAACCCAGTTGGTTGATTCTCATCGCGCAATTGATATGGATGTAATGTAAGAGAAGAGAACGGTAGAATAACTTTGCCTGGATAACCATTTACAACTTCGCGAACTTGCATTGTAACTGGTTTAATTGGATCTACTGAAGCAAACCAAATGTCAACAGAAGTAATAAACGCTCCACCCTTATTCTGTACTAAGAATGTTTGTGCAAGAGGGTCATACCAACCTGTATCTGATACAACTTGCTCACCAACGACTGAAGTAAGTGTTCTAGCATCTGATACTCGTGTACGAACAACTTCACCATTTCGTACTGAATTGAAAGTTGCTTGCCAAGTCTGTAAAGTACCTTCAGCACGATAATTACCGTGAGCACGAGTCTTAGCAACTAAGTCATTGTTCTCTAAGTTATCAACGAGTTTAAACTCACGATTACCTGTTGAGAAACGTACTGAATCAGTTGAAGGAATAGTAAATACGCCTGCAACGTCACCGCCAAAGTTAGTCTTTAAAGGATCCCCTGCTGCAGTTGCTACATAGGTTACTACAGTCGCTTCAACTCCTGATACAGTACCGCCAATGATATCACCAGGCTGAAAATTACCTGTAGGATTTACAAGCAATGCTGAACGAGTAGTACCGCCAGGTTGAACTTCTTGTAATACGCAAACCGCAGTACATGGAGACAAATCAGCAGAAGCGTATGTGTTTGTTCCACGTCTCTTTACAAAGATTACATCACCTTTGTTATAAGCTGTTTGAACATTGCCATCAAAACGTCTTGCTTTCTCATCATTATCACGACCAACGTTAGTCTCATAATCAAAGAGAGGAGCCGCTGCACTACCTACGCCACTAAATGTTAAACGTGAAGCAGGAGTAATATACTTAGAGATATTAACTTTATCAAAGAATGGATATACAGTTGTTTGTAAACGCATTGATCGAGCAAGGAATACTACTTGGCGTGATCGAATAAATGGAACAACCGATGTTGAGATGATACGATCACCAACAATTTCTTTTGAGAACGTTGCTTGTACAGATGTATTGATACCTGTACGAGATTGTTGAGTTGATTCAACAGTTTGCGCAATGGTTACATTACGAAGTGGAGGGAACTCAGCACGGCGTTGAGTTTCTGTTCGCGTTGCACCAGTTGAAGTGCCTGTCCATTGTGTTTGCCAAGCGTTCCACTCTGTACCAAGAATACCTTGACGCTGAGCATTTGCTAATACGTCCGAGAAGTTACCTTCTACGTTATTAATAACTTCTGGTGCACGACGAGTTTCAATCCACTCATCAGATGGCGGATTCAATTCAGCTTGGCCAATAAAGGTAAAGATCGCAAATGGGTTAATGTTCTCAGGACGTGATGCATACAACTGTGAGATAAAACTCTTTTCAGTATATGGTAATGTTACAATATCACCTGTTACTTGATAACCTGATCGCTGAGCTGGTAATAACTTCTCAATTAAGTTAATGTTATCCATTGAGAATGAAGGGCGTAACTGACGTGCTGCAGTATCAATTGAAGCTTTAAACTCAGGTGAAGTTGCATCAGAAGTAAAGTGACTTGTAAAGTTATCTACAATGAAACCATTCTTAAATCGATTTAAACCAAACTCATCTTGAAGTTGTAATGAACTTGCTTCTTGTTCTAGCAGAGACAATGATGTGTAATACTCTAGGTTGTCAATACGCTTTTCAAGAGAACCAATATCACGCATTGTATATCGACGATTGTCGATCTTTTCAATGTATACGTCTTTTACACCTGCAGTATATGGAGCTAATTTAATAATAGCCATATTCATTGTTAAGTCAGGAGTATCAACTGAAGAAGGTTTCTCAGCAGATGTACCCTTGCTTACAACAAACTTACCATTTACGTCAAGAGAAATCTTATCAATACGACCAAGGTAGTATGTGTAATTAAACCGTGTTGATGCGCCTGGCTTAGGTGCCATTGCAAGTGCTGCACCAGTTCCAGTGAAACCTGATCCATCGTCGGCCATACGAGGACGATAATCAATTACATCAGTTAGATAGATGCTTGTACCATTGCGCACATATGTTGGAATATCTTCATATCGAATACCAATATAAGAATCAACTGAGAAGTAATCTCCAGTTGCCGAATGCTGGAAGTAATCAAATATAATACGAATTGTTCCTGTTGGTGCACCATACGATGGCTTACGAACAATAGATGCTACATCATAATGAGTATCACGTTGGCCATTATCAAGAGTATAATGATCAGTGATATCAACAAATGTTGATGAAGGTGAAATAGCACCAGGCGCTGTAGTCATTAGAATCTGACGAATCTTAAGAACGTCAGCTTTACCTAATGAGATAACTCGCGGCTCATAAGCATCAGCGGTTGTCTTATCAATAATAGAATTCTGTGTAAGAGTTTTTGTCTTTGGCGCAGCAGTTGATGGAGTTTCTTTTGTAACTGGGAAGAATACTGTATATGTAGAAGAAGCAGTTAAACCAGTAATAGTAAACCCTGTCTCATTACCATCAACAGTAATTGTAGCAGGATTAATCATTGCTGTACCAGCTTTACACAGTAATACTTCTTGTGTTTCTGTATTTGGGTCAATCTTAGATCCTAAACCAGTATTATTCTGTGCACTTGAAATATTAATTGTAGCAGTTGTTACGCCTGATCCAGTTGTAACAGTTGCCTTCTGCATGATAACATAAGAAGTATCAACTACACCAACGCCTGATGATTCATCCTTTGAAGACTTAATGTAAGGTTTTCCAAGACTAAAGAACGATTGCAAACGCTGCGGATCTTGAATTGCTGTACGGAATACTTTATATGTTGCACCAGCAGCAACTGTTGCTGTTCCAGAAATTGTAATCGATGTTGCAGAGTTAACAGTACTTACTTTATAGTAAACACTATTTACTTCAATGTAATCGTTTGCAGCAAAGTCACGCGTAAAGTTAGTACCTACGCCTGTAACTGTACTTGTAGAAATTCCAACTGTACCTACGCCATTTACTGTAATAGTGTTTTGTACTGGAGCGCTAAAACTTGCATTACCAATTAACTTTACATTACGATCAAAGTTATAACCAGCATTCATTGTAACATTGAAAAGATATATGCGATATGATGCGCCATCTTTTTCGATTCCACGAATACGTGCAGTACCTACAACAGTTGTTGATGTAGACTCACCAACATATAAATTAACTGAAGTAAGAACAGCAATGTCAGGAATACCGGTTATGCTTGTAACTAATGCATAGTTACCAATTGTTGTTGGAATTAAATCGTCTTTAATTTGAGCAAAATCACGGGCTTTGTCAATGTTAATATATGTTGTTGAAGGAGTCTGAAGTTCATAACCACGAACATAAGCTTTTCCAGGCTCAACTGCAATTGTAATTTGATCATGTGAACCGGTTGTAAGGTGGCCGTTATTATAAACTGGTGCTGGATCAAACGCCCAATATACTGTTCCATCTGTAACAATACCTGTTGTGTGAGAAGGTGTAGTGCCACCCGATGAACCAGCAGTTGTTGCTGTATAGGTATATCCACTTGCAGTTACAACATCTCCAATGAGATAATCTGTGCTTGTTGCCCAATCACCACGATCATTATTACGAGCTTCCTTTGCATTCATGCGGAATTGAGAGATAGCATAATCTCCTGATTCATCGTATGTTCGACGAGCAAATTCCTTTGCAAGTTCAGAATACTCAGTTACAACTACATGTGATTCGAGCGTGCCATCAATAACTTTAAGTAATTCGATAAAGTTAGTATCAACAGTTGTAGTTAAGTCTACCTTTGAGAGGCCAAGATGGATTTGATAACGATGAGCGCCAGGTGCTGAGAAGTTATATGATCCTGTTGCATTATCGCTTAATGAGCTATCAACTTCAGGTGTAATAACTGATTCGTTAACAGTAAACCCAACACGATATGAAGGAGTTGCAGAATACGCATCAAGAATTAATTGTTGTGGTTCAACTAATACGAAATTACCTCGTGCATAGTATACACCTTGAGAAATTTCTACTGATGAGCCAAAACCAATTGCATTAGTAGAAGCTGAGTCAACTCTCCAACCTGTATAGTCTTCGATTGATACGTTATCAACAAGAGAACGAATAGTTAAAACTTCGCTTTCAGTAAATGTTTCAGTTACACCATCAGTGCCATTTGTATCGTATTCGATAAAGAGTGTTAATGGTGTTGTGTTTGTTGCAACATTAACGGCTTTAATAGTACCTTCAACTCCAGTAGTTCCTCCGACAACTCTCTTTCCAACGAAAGATGCAATCACTGATGCTTGAGTTGTTAAATTCGTAATAGAAGCTTCTGTGCGTGTACCAGATGCAACTGTTACGCTCCAAAGGTCGCCTGTGAGTTTAACATATGCTAGGTTGTTACTATATGAAAGGCCGCCAGGAATAACCATTGCGCCTTCTTTATAAACTCCATTACCAAACCGTTCGATTTGTTTTTGTAGAAGAGTTTGTAACTGATTCAGTTCTCGCGTTTGAACGGCATAACCGGGACGAAAGAGAATTTTATAAAACTTTTTATCTTCGCTATAATCGTCAAAGTATGGAGACTGATTTAAATTGATTGACATGCTTTTCCTCTGTTAATACTCAAGTACTAAAGTAACGGTTTCGATTTGATCACTACTTCTATCAATGGCTGTACGGTTATTTATAAACAGAATATCGCCAGAATATGGCTGAACTTCTGGATTTGTGATAGATGTAATGGTTGCAGTTAATCCACCTGCTGCAGTAATAGGCTCAAGTTGAAAATCTATTGCATTTGATATTTCTGTATCACGAATATAACGT
>Ga0247839_1008004_pt1 | contig 11316 bp, 9 predicted proteins | sample LaCruzMarch2015__6_FD_192405 | JGI IMG/M metagenome (GOLD analysis project Ga0247839, IMG submission 192405) | Freshwater microbial communities from meromictic Lake La Cruz, Castile-La Mancha, Spain - LaCruzMarch2015_16m | ecosystem: Environmental > Aquatic > Freshwater > Lake | place: Spain...
CCGTGCGCGATACCGCCCTAATGCGCGAAATAAGAGCCTATGACCCGCCACGCGAAACCATACATTTAGAGCAACTGCCCGAAAAAGCAATTTTTCAGATTGGCTCGCGAGAGTTTGTAAAAGGTGAACTGCTGCGCAAACGTTTTCGCTGCACCGACCGCGCTTCTGGACGCATCTATCTCGTAAGTCCTATTGCCGAAGTGATTCTCGTTTTGGAAGAAGAACTAGACGAATAAGCGTCCGAGTTACTGAGCCAATTCGGCCAACATTCTCCTCAAATCTTCTGGGGTATCTACCGAGTTGCTTTCGTGTTCGGTTTCGGCCAAATGAATGGAATATCCATTTTCTAACCAACGCAATTGCTCTAGTGCTTCGCTGCGTTCTAGGGCAGATACAGGCAAGGCAGCCAAGGTTTTCAAAATCTTTACCCGATAGGCGTAAATACCAATGTGTTTATAGAAGTTGGTATGGTGCAACACGTCATCACCTTTCACACCTCGCAAATATGGTATGGCATTGCGACTGAAATAAAGTGCCTTTCCGTGCAGGTCGCGCACCACTTTAATTACAGTATCGCTGCGCAGGTCTTCGGCATTGGAAATCCGTTTCACTAAAGTGCCTATCTCACAATTTGAGTTGCCAAACAATCCAACCAACATATCAATTTGCGATGGGGCTATGAAAGGCTCATCGCCTTGTATGTTTACAATAATGTCGACCTTATCTTGTAGCAAAGCCGCTACTTCTGCGCAGCGGTCAGTGCCCGAAGCATGGTGAGGCGAGGTCATTACAACCTTGCCACCAAAGGATTTTACATGCTCAAAAATGCGTAGGTCGTCCGTAGCCACCACCACACGCTGCAACGATAAGGCTTGACTAGCTTGATTATAAACACGTTCTATCATCGTTTTGCCCAAAATATCCACGAGTGGTTTTCCGGGAAAACGTGAAGAGTCAAAACGTGCGGGGATTACCCCAATCGCATTAGCCATTGTATAAATCTTCCTGACGCATCTCGTTTATTTCGCTGGAAGATGAAGTGCCGCTTTCTTGGTACGCTCCTTCGGTTGGGCGAGGCGCAATGGTAAAGAAATAGCGGTCGTCTATATTGTACCAATCATCGCACTCTGCCTTGAGGCGGCTGCTGGTGCTATGATCCAAACTTGCTACTTCTACGCGCAGACCATTGTTTCTTAGGTGTACTGAAAGCTCCACAAAATCATCGTTGCCGCTCATCAGGATAATGGTATCCACCTTTTCGGCAAGCTGCATGGCTTTTATGGCAATAGGTATAACGGCATTGCGACCAGCGGGCATCACACTACCAAAAAACTTGCTTTTCAACCTGCGCTCAAACCGTGAACTGATGCTTTTTCCTTCGCGGAAATAGATAAGGCGAGTGAGCGTTCTATCGCGCAGCAAATCTGGAATGAGCAAATCATAGTCAAGCATGGTTTCGTTGTTTGCCAACGACCAAACGCTCTTGCCAATGTTGTTGCCATCTACCAATATGGCTACACGTTGGTCCACATTTGCATGGGTTTCGGTTGTGTTTTGACCGTACGTTTTTTCTTCTGCATTCATAATGTAAAGTTGTTAGGGGGTTCGTCTATAAAATCGGATAACGCAAATGTAAATTTCGATTTCGCACAAATATGCAACGCAGCCCACAGCGAAGTCGTTCTTTTTTGAAATTTTGGCAATTGTCAATTACAGCCAATCAACTGAGATGCGCAAATTTGCGCTCCTAAACCTAATGATAGCAACACATGGCAGATATTATTGACTACACCATTTTGGGAGACGATATGCAACTGGTAGAAATTGAATTGGACCCCGCAGAAGGTGTTCGTGCGGAGGCAGGTGCCATGCTTTATATGGAAGAAGGTATTCAAATGCAAACCGATACGGGCGGAGGTGTATTCAGCGGTTTCAAGCGAATGATTACGGGCGAGAGTTTCTTCATTACCACATTTCTTCATTCCGGCATGGGCAAATCGAAAGTAGCCTTTGCAGCGCCTTATCCTGGCAAAATCATCCCATTAGATTTGACCGCATTAGGCGGAACGTTTCTATGCCAAAAAGATGGATTCTTATGTGCAGCTCGCGGTATCGAAATTGAAGTAGCGTTTACCAAGCGCATTGGGGCAGGCTTATTTGGTGGCGAAGGGTTCATATTGCAGCGCCTTCAAGGCAATGGATTGGCGTTTGTGCATGCAGGAGGCACAGTGGTTAAAAAAGAATTGTTGGCAGGTCAAACTCTTCGTGTGGATACGGGCTGTTTGGTAGCGTTTGCCCCCACGGTCGATTATGATGTACAGTTTATTGGTGGCTTTCGCAACGCCCTATTTGGAGGGGAAGGCTTGTTTATTGCCAATCTTACAGGGCCAGGCACGGTCTATTTGCAAAGCCTACCCTTTAGCCGATTGGCCGATAGAATAATAGCCGCCAGCAATTTTGGCTCCCGCAAAGAAGAGAGCAAAGGCCTAGGAGGCATTGGCGGAGGTTTGGGAAGCTTAATTAGTGGTCGTTAAGCGAGGGCTGTTACCCCAACCCTGCAGTCTGTTCTATTCGCTGCATCACCTCCTCATTTTGCCACGTGGTGGCAATATTGGGCCACGAAAGCACCTCGTTCATAATACGGTCGTGGTTTTGCCCATAGGCCAGTGCATCTGAATAGCGCATGTGGCTAAAGGTGACCATACTATAGAGGGGTATCCATTGGTTGGGAAATTTCTCGTTGAGTGCTTTTTCAATCTTCTTGCGCAGCAAAAAGTTGGCATCTGCAACCAAATCACGCATTTCAATAAAATTGCGCAGGGCCAAATCGGCAATGGCATCGCCATCGGGTTTGCGCTGTTCAGAATAACGCGCAAATAGAGTGGCTTTATCGTTCCAAAGTTCATCGCTCAAGGTATCGAACACCGAGCAATCTTCAAATCCTGCATTCATGCCCTGGCCATAAAACGGAACGATGGCGTGGGCAGCATCGCCCATAAGGCATACTTTATCTTTATAGTGCCAAGACGCGCAACGAATAATGACCAACGAAGAGGTAGGGTTGGCAAAGTAATCCTCTGTTAAGGAGGGCATGTGTGTCAATGCATCGGGAAACACTTCTTGGAAAAAAGCAGTGACCTGACTGGGCGTTTTTAAACTTGCAAACGAGCGCTCGCCTTCAAAAGGAAAAAATAGGGTGCAGGTGAAACTGCCATCTAAATTGGGCAATGCAATGAGCATGTAGTTGCCACGCGGCCATATATGCAGGCAGTTTTTCTCCATTCGAAAAGCACCATCCTCGGCTGCGGGTATGGTTAGTTCCTTATAGCCATGCGCCAGATATTGCTGAGAATAGTTGAATCGGTCAAGAAACTGCATGCGCGCCCGCACGGCCGAAAAGGCCCCATCCGTTCCATAAATCCTGTCGGCAACAATGGTTTGTTCTGTGGAAGAAGCATCATCGGTAAACGAACATGTAGCGGCATCTAAATCCACTGCTGTGCAGCGCTGGTTAAAATGCAGCGACACGTTGGGAAGGCTTTCGACCAAGGTCATCAGCTTGCGGTTCAGCTCTCCCCGCGACACCGAATAAATGCATTGATTTTCTTTTCCGTAGGGTTGAAAATTGGTATTTCCCTGCTCATCATGCACCATACGGCCATACATGGGGATAGAAATATCCAAAATATCTTGTTCGATGCCCACACCCCTCAGACCTTTCAAACCTCTATCAGATAGCGCAAGGTTTATGCTTTTTCCTGCCGAAATAGTGGCCTTGCGCATGTCGGGTCTGCGCTCAAACACCTGAACTTGGGCACCACGCTTGGCTAAATAAATGGCCAATAAAGAACCTACCAATCCTGCGCCTACAACTGTATTCTTTTCCATTGTTTCTGTTCCAAAAAGGGAGCCGCCAAGGTAGGGATTCGGAACAGTGCAGATAACTGACAGCCATCATTTCGCCCCCATTTCAATTCCCTACTTTCGGCCAATCGCTTAAAAGCACTGCACTATGGACAAGGAAATAGAAGGAAAAATCGCCAAGCTGGAAGCAAAGTATGCCTCTATGGGTCAGGATATGAATGCCTATCTGGATGGATTGCTCCTAGCTAACTACTTGCCCTATTGGGAGTATACCAGCGTAGATACCCTGCTTACGCTACAAAAACCACGCACCGATTTCCCCGATGAGGTTATCTTCATCATGTACCATCAAATCACGGAATTGTATTTCCGGTTGATACTGCACGAGATGGAACAGATTGCTGGAAATGGCAAAAACGTGCTGCCCAATGGCCAAGATATGGGCTGGAAAGACAAACTTACTGGCGCTTTCTTGGTAGAGCGATTGAAACGCATCAACATGTATTTCGAGGCGCTTACTCAAAGCTATGGCGTTATGGAACACGGCATGGACAAAGAGCAATTTCTTCGGTTTCGAATGGCGCTTTTGCCTGCTAGTGGGTTTCAGAGTGCGCAGTATCGAAAAATTGAGATTTGCGCCACATCGCTCAAAAACTTGGTACACAAAGACTATCGTGCCAGTTTTGCAAACACAGAAGACAACGAAGAAGGCTTGCGCTCTATGTTCGAGCATATCTATTGGAAAGCAGGTGCTACCGAACTGGAAACAGGCCAGAAAACCCTTACCCTAAAGCAGTTTGAACGCAAGTATGGCGAAGAATTAATAGCCCTAGCCCTCGAATATCGCGACAAGAACATTTGGGCTAAGTACCAAGGATTGAATCAAGAGGAGCACCAAAATCCTGAACTATTGGCCCAAATGAAGTTGCTGGATGCCAATGTCAATGTCAATTGGCCATTGCAGCATTACCGCACTGCTGCTCGATACTTGCTGCGCGAAAAAGACGAAGTGGCTGCCACTGGAGGCACCAACTGGCAGCAATATCTTCCTCCACGTTTTATGAAACGCATATTTTTTCCCGAACTTTGGACGGACGAAGAGAAAGAGGAATGGGGCAAAAGTTGGCTCATATCTCAATTAAACCAAGCCAAATAGTACATGATTCAAGGAAAGTGGGTTACGATAATACTCGTGTTGCTTTTTGCAAGTGCCACGGTAAGAGGTCAATATGTGGTAAACGGCAATGCCGAACAACTTAGTTGCAATTGTTATCGCCTCACACAAGCCATTGATACGCAATCTGGTTCGGTTTGGAACTCCAATCAGTTGAACCTTAATACCCCTTTCGATTTTACATTCAATGTATATTTAGGTAGCAATGATGAAGGGGCAGATGGCATAGCATTCGTGTTGCAACCTATCAGCACCAGTATTGGAAGTACCGGAGGAGGATTGGGCTATCAAGGCATCGACCCATCTTTGTCGGTAGAGATAGATACCTATACCAACGGTTGGGACCCTGTATATGACCATGTGGCAATTATGGCCAATGGTGATGTAAACCATTCTACTCCTAATAACCTAGTAGGACCAGCTTCTGCCTTGGCAAATAATGCCAACATTGAAGATGGGCAGGAGCATTTGCTTCGTGTGGCTTGGAATCCAACTACGCAAACTATGCAGGTGTATATTGATGCGTTGCTTCGTGTAGAGTATACCGGTGATATTATTACGGATATTTTTAGTGATGACCCTATGGTGTTTTGGGGATTTACAGGCAGCACAGGTGGGTTAAACAACGAACAACGATTTTGCCTATCGATACTACCAGGCTTGGAGCAAACAGAATCGCTTATTTGCGCTGGAAATTCGGTTTTGATTAGAGATAGTTCATACAGTGCTTTAGGTTCTGTGGTAGAATGGGATTGGGATTTTAACAACGGCCAAACAAGTCAATTGGAAAATCCAGGCGAAATCACCTTTAGCGACCCTGGACAGTATTACATCATTCAAAGCGTTGTAGATGCCGCTGGTTGTGGCGCTACAGATAGTACGTTAATTACCGTGGCACCAAATCCTATAGCAGATTTTTCAAACACCGAAGTTTGTTTCGGCAACCCCACCGAGTTTCTTGACGAAAGTGATGTGCAATCGGGCAACATAACGCAATGGGAATGGGATTTTGGAACAGCAGATGCCACTTCCAATAGTCAAAGTCCTCAGTTTACCTATCTTAGTTCGGGAACGTTTGAAACCACGCTATTGGTTACCACCGCTAATGGCTGCGTAGATTCTGTAACCAACACAATTTCGGTAGATGCGCTTCCTACCGCAGAAGTAATGCACGAATCCAATAGCTTAGACGCATCATTTTCTACTGCTTTGGGCGATGAAGAATCTGCCCAATGGATTTTGTCCGATACCACAATTTTGGGCGCCAGTTTTAATCTCACTTTTCCAGATAGCGGTTGGTATAATGTTCAACTAGTTGTGACCAACCAAGCGGGCTGCACTGATACACTTTCCTACGATTTCTATTTAGAAGGCATTCCCGAATTCATAGTGTCCAATGTCTTTACTCCCAATGGCGATATGGTAAATGATTTATTTGAGCCTTACACTTATGCCATTACTTCTGTCCAATTCAGAATATATAATCGCTGGGGGCGGCCTGTGTATGATTTTGATGGCCCTTTGCAGGATGGAGTTAACTGGGGCTGGGATGGAAGTATTAACGGTGGCGCAGAAGCAGCAGCTGGCACGTATTATTTTATGCTCGATTTGGTAGGCACAGATGCTGTTCAATCGAGTCGAACAGGGGCTGTTACGCTCATTCGTTAATAATTTAAACAAACGCACTAGGGGGAACTGGTATGGGAGGTTGGAAATGGGGTGCATGTGCGGTGGCAATAGGAATAATTCTTTCTGGATGTGCCGACAAAAATGATTGCGAGGGAATAGTTGGTCACGAACTCTCTACCATCGAATATGGCTTCGTTACCGATTCGTTTATTGTGGTGCGCGATGAGATTCAGAGGCATCAGAATCTTTCGTCCCTATTGAATCAATATCAAGTTTCCGAAGAAACCATTGGCAAATTGTCCATGGTATCGAAAGAAGTATTCGATTTGCGCAAACTTACGGCTGGCAATCCCTACACTATTTTTTGCTCGAAGGATAAAAAAGGTCTTGCCCAATGTTTTGTGTACGAGATAAATCCCGTTGATTATGTGGTGTTCGATTTCCGCGATTCACTCAACATCTACAGGGCTTCCAAACCTATGGAAACAAAAACTCGCCACATAAAAGGCGAAATCTATGGCTCGCTTTACGAGACCCTGGCCGAATTGAATGCCGAACCAGAGCTAGCGGTTTCACTATCCGAAATTTATGCGTGGACCATCGACTTCTATCGCATCCAAAAAGGGGATGTGTTCGAAGTGCTGTATGAAGAGTTTATTGTAGAAGGCCATTCCATTGGCATAGGGCAAATTTTTGTGAGTCGATTCTTTCACAATGGCAAAAATGTGGAAGCCTATTTTTTTGATGGCCCTAACGAAAAAGGGTTCTTTGATGCAGAAGGCAACACCCTGAAAAAGGCGTTTCTGCAAGCTCCAGTGAAGTTCTCGCGCATCAGTTCGGGCTATTCCACAAGTAGATTGCACCCTGTATTAAAAACGCTTCGCCCCCATTTTGGAACTGACTATGCCGCACCAACTGGCACTCCAATTATGGCTGTGGGGGATGGTGTGATAAGCGAAGCCCGCTACACTGCAGGCAATGGCAACTATGTAAAAATGCGCCATAGTAAAACGTATGAAACGCAATACCTCCATATGTCTAAAATTGGTAACGGCATTAGGCCAGGCAAGCACATAAGGCAAGGCGATATTATTGGGTATGTGGGCAGTACTGGGCTTGCCACAGGACCACATGTGTGCTTCCGTTTTTGGAAAAATGGCAAGCAAGTAGACCATCGCAAGCTAGATTTGCCCAATACCAGTCCAGTTTCCGAAAAAAACCGAGCGTTGTTTGAAGCGCGAAAAAAAGAACTCGATGTCTTGCTGAAAGCACAAGCTGTGACCACTACGATTTAATACTGCTGTGATTGTTTTGCAAAAGAATATTCTATTCGGCAAGAAAATCTTACTTTTGGCTTAAGAATTAAACACTCCAACCATGAAAAAACACATTTTTACCTTTGCAATTATTGCTACTTCAGTTTCCTTTGCAAGCGCTCAAACTGCCACAACCACCAAAACGGAAGCTAAAGTTGCTAAAGTAGATGGAAGCTCCGCTAGACCTGTGGCAGCCCCAGCAGATGCCAATTACCCAAATGCTGGAAGCTGGATTTACAACGATTCACGCACGCCCCGTTTTCCCCTAAGCAAAAACGAACAAGAAAACCATGACAACTATGCAAAAGCAAAAGCTGTGTGGATTGAAAATAATCCTGAGGAGTACAAAAAAATGAATCAACATCCTGCGCCTTCAGCGATTCAAGAGCAAGAACGCAAGAAAAAATAGTTATACCAAAAGTTTTGATTTGGCGGGTATGGGAGTCTTCTCTTACCCGCTTTTTCATTTCTAGTAATCCTATTTTTTGCTCTACATCATTATGAAGAATTGAGTACTTTTCGAGCTTATTAATTAACCTAATCGTATCACTATGAAAACATTTAAACGTATTATGGCCGTTGGCCTTTGTATTGGGTTCTACCATTTAGGATTCGCTCAAAGTAGTCAAGCCCCAAGTTCCTCCTCTGATGTAAAAAAATCAGTAGCGAAACCTGCTAATGTTGAACAATCTGAATTACAGAAAAAGCAAGCACAGGTCGCTGCAAATCGTTCTGCATCTGCCGAACAAGCCAAAATAAATGAGGCAAACAAGGCTGCGTTGGCGGAAAAAAACCAACCAGTACGTTCTAAAGCCACACGCATTGATTTGAAAAACACGAACAAGAAAACGGTAGCTCCAGTTCGCGCTGTAAATGCAAATTTGGCTGGCAAAAGGCTTCCTGCCAACTACGAGAACACGAACAAAGAGGCTTTGAAATCAACCAAATAACCCGAAAGATTTAACAATATGAAAACACTTTACACAAAATCAAACGCACTTTGGAGTTGTTGCCTTGTTGCAATAGCAATCCTTTGCGCTGTTCCAACGATGGCTCAGACTACGTTTGGACCTTTTTCTGCCTCGCCTGCTCTTGCTATACCAGATAATGGCTACAACGGAACCCTTGCCTCCATGGGGTCTAGCTCTATCGCAGTTACAGGAGTTACAGGGGCTTCAGTTATCAATATTGAGGTGGATTTGAATGTCAATCACACCTGGGTTGGTGATTTGGTTATAAAGCTGCGCGCACCCAATGGCGATTTGCTTACTCTAGTATCTCAGCCTGGATCTGCGGAAACAGCTGACAATGGTGCAACTGGAACCGTTGGCACTAATTCAGATTGGTTAGGTACAACGCTAACCTTTACCGATTTGGGAACCACAGATGGGGAATTGCTAAACACCCCTTTCACAGGAACCTATTTCCCTAATCCGGGTGCAACAACATCGCCCACACAAACCTTTGCTAGTTTGTTTGGGGGAACTATGAACGGGTCTTGGACTTTATTTCTTGGTGACATTGCATCGCTTGATGCCGGCACCCTAAACAGCTGGGCTATTCGTATTACCACTGTGAACCCACTCATTACAGTGTACAAAACGGTGGCTATTGAAGATGGTAATAATGATTGTTCGGACGATGCTGAGCCGCTCCTCACTTCGAATACACTTACTGTAGCTGCTGGAACCAACGTGTGCTATTTCTACACTGCGTTTAATGATGGTGATGTTGCCCTTGGCTTGCATGACGTAAGTGATGATGTATTTGGTGTATTGCAAACGGCACTTGCCTTTGATTTGCAACCTACCCAAGGTGCGGTTTTTTCTTACGGCCCAGTAACAATTAATGGAACAGTAACTAACGTTGCAACTTGGACTGCGTATAATGCTGGCCCTGTTGATGTGGCAACTAATACTGCTAGTGCTACGGTAACGGTTGGTCTGCCAAACGTTATATGCCAAGATGCTGTTGCGGTATCTTGTGGTAGTGTAACTGCTGGCACAACCATTGGATCAACAGAAGATGTATTGGCCTTGCCTACTTACAATGGAGGTACTAAAGGAGCTGGGGTGTGGTATACCTTTACTGGAGATGGACAAGACGTAACCTTCTCCACGTGTACTAACACAGACTTCGATTCAGAGATTAATGTGTATTCTGGTGTATGTATAAGCCTTGCTCTAGTGGATGGTAATGACGATGCATGTGGCGTAGGTTCTTCGGTAACCGTACCAACTGTTATTGGCGAATCTTATTTCATTTACGTAAGTGATTACATCACTGGTGGAGTTGGTGGCAACTTTGAATTAACGGTAGCATGTGCTCCACCTGTTGAAGGCTGCAATAATGCTACTGCTGATGGGCAATATCCGTTTACTTCCATAACTCCAGATGCTGGTGGTGCGGTTACCCAAATTACTGCCATTCAGTACGCAGGTTCGGAATATTCTGTAATCACCGGCATACAATCTGGAAGCGATTATGAGTTTACCCATGCTAATGGAGCTTACATCACTGTGCGCCAAGGAGGAGTAACTGGGCCAATTGTTGGTGAAGGATACTCTCCACTAACCATTACAGCTGGCTCAGCTGCAGATTTGTACGTGCATTGGACGGTTGATGACCTTTGTACTGTTGATGGCACTGGATCTTTTGAGACAACTGTGCAGCTAATTATTCCTTGCGATGCAACTGCAGGAACATTAACTGCCGATGCTTCACCAGTTACGCTGATTGAAGGTTCAGCCACTATCTCGGCAACTGAGGGCACAGCACCTTTCGTTCCGTCTGGCTATTCAGTGCTCTATGTACTTACAGAAGGTGCAGGTTTGGTAATTATTGATGCTGCTGCAACACCGAGCTTCACTGTTACCGCTGCTGGTGATTACACCATTCACACGCTTGTGTATGACCCAGCCACTCTTGACGTTTCCACTGTGGTATTTGGAACGACCACTGGATTTGATGTGAACGGTTTGCTCATCCAAGGAGGAGGAAGCATTTGCGGTGCGCTTGACGTTACTGGTGCTCCAATTGTAGTGGAGACCTGCGATGCAACTGCAGGAACATTAAGTGCCGATGCTTCACCAGTTACTCTGATTGGAGGCTCAGCTACAATTTCTGCAACTGAGGGCACAGCACCTTTCGTTCCATCTGGCTATTCAGTGCTCTATGTACTTACAGAAGGTGCAGGTTTGGTAATTATTGATGCTGCTGCAACACCGAGCTTCACTGTTACCGTTGCTGGTGATTACACCATTCACACGCTCGTGTATGACCCAGCCACTCTTGACGTTTCCACTGTGGTATTTGGAACGACCACTGGATTTG
>Ga0247839_1008008_pt1 | contig 11310 bp, 9 predicted proteins | sample LaCruzMarch2015__6_FD_192405 | JGI IMG/M metagenome (GOLD analysis project Ga0247839, IMG submission 192405) | Freshwater microbial communities from meromictic Lake La Cruz, Castile-La Mancha, Spain - LaCruzMarch2015_16m | ecosystem: Environmental > Aquatic > Freshwater > Lake | place: Spain...
GCAAAAAATAGGTCAGAATACTATCAAAAAATTCATATTGGATTTAATTATTACGCATTAAAAATGGAAAGGTGTGTGCCATTTCTTTTGATGTTGCCAATGTCATTACGGTCTGCTTAATGCTTGTCCATAACGGGATTGTGCTAGACGTTCGTGGGGCATTTTCTTGGATATGCTTGGTTGCCCCATGACGTTTTAGCGCATGTTAGCAAATCGTGCATTATTTTTAAAAATTAAACCCAATGCCTAATTTTAAGGATAAATCAAAATGACTGGGATATTTTGAAATGCCGTAATAATCTCTTAATCTGTTTCGAGCTATTTTATCGTTTATATAAATCATCCCAAGAAAATCAATTTTTGCAAATAATGACAAAAAACTATACGGGCGATATTCGTATCCTGCAAATCCAGTTATTCCCAAATCCCTTCGCTTGCATAATTCTACAAGAACTTCATTAATGCCAGGTGCAATTTCTCCATAAGCAACACCAATGGATTCATCGCCATGTCGATATCCTAAACCAGCACCATATGTAAAATAATTCTTTTTGGAAAAATTAATAAATTTATCAGCCGTTAAATTAAAAGTCAAATATCCACGACTAATTGCCTGACCATTTATTTCCTCAATAATAGCTTTTCGATAACCGACATAGAAGTACATCGCTTCAAATGATAATTGAAAATCTGGTTTTATATTACGAGAATAGCACAGTCCGACAGAACTTAACAGAATTCCTTTTAAAGGCTTGATATCTTTTGATGGGTACTTTAGGTTCATTAATGGTGAATTATCAAAAAAACAATGTATCAAACTCGTTTGAATCGTAATTCTATTTTTTGATTGAGCCAAAAGAATACTTGGAGCGCAAAGCGCTCCAAGTATAATTAATTTTAATTTACTCATTTTTGAACAACAAATCTTTTATTGAAAACTTCACCATTTATACAAAAACGAATTATATAAACACCATTTTGAAGTTGGCTTATATCGGTTTTAAACACAAGGTTATCATTCTTGAATTCGTTAACTAATTTACCTGTCAAATCAAAAAGTTGTATTTTTTCAGATGTAAGAGTTGGTAACTCAACGTTTAAAATTTCGCTTGTTGGGTTTGGATATATTACTAGATTTTGATCCGTAATGTCGTCAACTGCTAATGTATATTGACAATCATTTAAATTTCCGAGTCCTACGGCATACCATGAATCAATTGTCGCCTGATGCTCTATTGAACATTCACCAAATAATATTTTAGCTGCTTGAATTGTTGCTTGCCGTGAATCGGTATATTGACTCGCACTTTGTAAAATAGATGTAAGTGCATAATAAGAAATACGGGCCGCCTTGGTTATTCCTATACCATTTACATCATAATAATTGTTCAAATCATTTACATCGTCTTCACCGTTCGCTAAAATATAAAACCATTTGTTTTGAACACCGGAATTGATGTGTACACCACCTGCATCACCATCCTCAGTGAACCAATATGTTCCTTCATAGGTGTCTGGTTGGCCAAGTACTAAGTTTCCCAAAGCATCAATATGTGACCCAAAATTATTTGGGGCTTTAAACGAACGTATTTCTTCATTAGAGCTTGTTACAAAATTTCCATATAACCAATCCGTGCTTCCTCCATCCATCATGGCGGCATGAATCACAATGCCAAAAATATCACTAAAGGATTCGTTTAATGCACCTGATTCATATGAATACGTTAGATTGGATGAATGGTGGGTTACTCCATGGGTAAACTCATGTGCAACAACAGATGGCTCTGCGCCGTAGTATCCTCCTAAAGAAGTAGAACCAAATTTTAAGTCGTTGTGATCACTTCCTCCAGGGGTAAAACTTGCATTGCTATTTGCCCATTGAGTTCTAACACGAACTTCTCTACCTTGGTTGTTTTGACCAGTTCTTCCAAAAACATTTTTAAAATAATCCCATGAATTCGAAACATGGTAATGGGTCGTAGTCTCGGTATCGAATGAAGTTCCCCAATTATCATCATTATCTTTTGTGTTGTCCAATAACCACCATGCTGTACTTCCATTGGGATTTTTTTTAGTGTGAATTACTCTTGAAGCATCGTTGGTTTGTAGAATATACTTCTGGGTAAATCCACCCTTCCATTGAGTATCAATTATTTTACTTCCATACCCTTGAATATTAGCGGGACCGTCATAGATACAAGTAGATTGAATTTTTAATATTGACCCGTTATTAGCGTCGATATAATAAATTATAGTTTCGAAAGGATCAATAGTTGTTATTGAAATTTGGTATGCTAATTTATATCTATACCCTGGTATTACTAAATGGACATTTTTTAGTGTATCAATTGCCCAAATCAATTCAGCAGTTGGAAACCATGTTGCATTACTGTCCGCTTGGTCTATTCTAATTTGTTGCTCCCATTCATCGCTTTCCCATGCAAACTTATTCCTTTCATCACGTTGCAATTCAGAAATTAGTCTTTGAATTGCTTCTTTTGCGGTAATTCTAGGAGCAACTTCAGATTTTATAGAATCTGCAATTTTTGCGTTAATAAAAAGTAACGAACCATATTTATCGTAATGTTCAATACAACCAGCACCCTCAATCGGAACATTCATAAATGTTTGTTGGTACTTGAAGTGCGTTAATCCAGCTAAACTATCAACGTGTTGATCAATTAAGATCATGTTATTGTTTAAATCAGGTACACTTTGACGATATAATTGGTAAAGAACACCTGCTGGAAAATTGTTAGGTGTATTAAAGTAAAAGAAACCACTTTGGATTGAATCCGCCAAATATGGTGTTAAAAGTTGTTGATATTGTTGATATTGCCCGAAGCTCAATTTTGCTATGGCAATAAATAGTATAGTAATTATTTTAGTTCTCATTTCTTCAAATTTAATGTAAATATTTGATTTTGTTGTCCTTTTCTTCTTTCAAATTAGGGAAGAATGAACGAAAAAACTTAAAACTTTTAAAAATAAAATATTGAAAGTTGACGTAGTTTTCGCCCAATATTGTTGGTTGTACCGCTCGCTTCTTGCATGTTTGCTAACGGTTTGCGTGCAGGCGATGTAGCCTGTGTTGCGCCTGCGGCAGGCTATATTGCTTGCACGCTGTTATGTGTTGTGGTTCTTTTCAATTTTGTCTTATCAATTGATTTTCCTTTAAATAATTTATGAATTGTTTTGTAATTTCTTCTGTTCTTTTTGTTATATCCTGTTCTGTAAAATCAGTATTATTTGAAGCTAAATTTACAAGCTCTAATATAATTGTACCTGTTTTGTGTTGTCCTTTGTCATTGGTAAATCCTACATAATATTTTATTTTATCACTAAAACGGTAATCAGCCGCTCTAATATTAATTTTATCTTCTAAAAGCACTTTATTACCTAAGGCTTCTAAATTTTTAGTGTTTATTAAAGTTTTGTCGTTCTCTTGACGTTTTCGAGCGAAAATATGTTCAATGTCAAAATTTGTATTAAGTGTTGGAATAGATTGATCGTCATTATTAAATGCCCACCAAGTTAACATTGATCTTGTTATTGGTCTTCCATTCTTAAATTCAAAGTTATTTATAGCAATCCTTAATGTATTTTCTTCAAATTTATGTTCGTCAAAATTCACATCTTTATCTGTAACTACGTTAATCATTTCGGCATATACAGGAGTTCGTAATGCATTTACACCTGGATTGATAAAAGAAAATCCCCAAACAAAAGCAATTATTTTATTTAAAAAATCATCAAGTTTATTCTCATCTAATTGGTCGCTCTCATTTTTGTTATGTAAAAAATACACGGATAAAAAATATGTCCACATACCATTTGGAGCATAATTTAAAACAAATAACTTTCTCAAAACATTAGGTGGAAATCTTTCGGAATTTTGATTATAAATATCATTCCAAAAATCTACTAATATTTTAAGATTAGGTAAAGTTTCATCTTGTTTAAGAATTGCATATTTTCCCTTTTCATAAAATTTTCGGAGTGCTTCTGTTGTACTAGATTTAATTCCTTGTTTTGAGCGAATAAAATACATATACCTTGTGAATAGCTCATCCATTGGAATTCCATTTAAAGGCCTAAAAATCTTTCCTGATATTTCTTCAAGTTCTTTCCATTTTTCAATAAAATCATCTTTTTGATTTTTTGTACTGTAATGCTTGTAAAACTGTGCTTTGAAAATATCGGCATCTGATAATGGAAGTCCTCTATTATTTAAAGTTGAAAAAATTCTTAAAGCCGTATCTTGAGATTCTGCTTCAATAGGCAAAAGAATACAGTTTCCAAGAATTCTAGCAGGTAAGTATGCAAAGTAAGATGGGAATTCCCTCAAAAAATCATCAATTTTTTGTTGAAAAAAAATGTAATTTTTTGCATAATTACTTTTTTGCTCTTTACTCACAAAACCAGTTTTCAAAATATTAAGAAACTCATCTTTGTCATTATCGGTAGCTACTTCTGAATCAATTTTTAGTACATTGAGATCCGCTTTGCCAAATTCATCTGTTTTCCATAAACATTGTGCAATTCTATCACGTGTGCTTTTAGAATTGTCATCTTGCATATTATTAAATTTTGCATAAAATGCCCGTAATAACAACATCAAAGTTGTCAAACGTTGCTGACCATCAATTACTTCTTTTTTATTATATTCATTTTCAAAAGTTACTATCGAACCTAAAAAGTATTCTTCGTTTTTTTCAAATTTTTCGTAATTGTTATCAGGAAAAGCAAATGTAAAAATGTCGTCCCAAAGCGTCTGGCACTGGCTTTCTTCCCAAGCATAAGGCCTTTGATAATCTGGTATTAGAAAATCCGATTTCTTGTCGGAAAAAAGCAACATTATAGTTTTTTGGTCAACATTAAGTTTAGACATATTTTTTAATTTTTACTTATTGGTCAAATTTTTACTGTGAGTGTCGTTACACCATAACACATAACGTTTTGCAGCTACCCGAAGGGCGGGACTTTTACCACAAAACTTGATTTGAAAAACTAATGTTTGATTACCTACAAAACTGTCTTTGGAACACGAAACCCCGCCTTTTGGGTAGGTGCTGTTATGCCTTCGTTGTTTTTCTGCGGTCTTGCTGTGTCTGTCCATAGTTGCAGTGTCTTGGTGCGTTGGCTTGGTGGCTCTTTTGGATTTTTTTAGCGTTGGTCTGAGCGTGGGAAAAAAATACAAATGTGCCACCAAATGCGATGGTTACTCTATTTTTGTTTTAAAGATTCTTACTACTCTAGTCCAGTCACCATTTCCTTTCCATTCTCCCTTTTGATTGTCGATTTTTTTAATATTTGTTGTTTCGAATTTATTGAAATGGCTAACAAAGTTGTCAATACGATTTGTCTTTGTGTCAGTTATATAAGGACTTACGCAAACAATATAATTTACTCCTTTATAGTTTGTTTCAATTCTTTCAAGTAATTGATGCAATGAGAAAAAGTCAATGTCGATAATGTTTGAAAATAAATGAAGATTTGAAATTGAGATATTTTGAGATAAGTCTTTGTTTGTAATTGAATCTAAATCTTTATTAATTGTAATAGTATTTACGTTCTTTTTAAATTTTTTAATGTGTAATGCACCTCTCTTAATTGCAATTTCTGACGGTTCAATAAGTTTAATTTGATTGATGGTTTGGTCTATTTCTTTTAATTGTAAATATTCCAAATACACCATTGTAGCCATTGCTTGACCACAGCCCCAGTCAATAATACTAGTGCTTTCCTTGAAAAATTCTTTTGGTAGATAATCAAATGCAGTAATTAATTTTTGATAATGCATTTTCCCAAAACTATGCATATAAGCAAACAATTGTTTCTCTTCGCTTAGGATACTTACACCTCTTTGAAGAGAATAAAACACATCTGAATCATTAATTTGGAGATGTTTATTAACTGAAATCTGCCTAATTGAATGGAAATTATTTGCTACAGAATCTAATTCAATAGAATATCCCGTATTTTGTTCCAATAGATTTTGAGTGTTATTGGAAACATATACTTTTCTAAACTTTAATAAGTATAAATCTAATTGATTTTGAATATTATGAAAAGCGACAACATTGTCTGCTACATCTAAATGTAATACAGTTACTATTGTTTCATTTTGCAAGAAATGAAAATTTGCTAGTTTACTTTTTTCCTTTATTTCATTTCTTATTTCACATACTTTGTCAAAGTTATTACTTGAAAAATTATGTACTATTTGAGAATAATAATTTACGAAAGTATGTATGACCTTATATTCAGAATCTTCTTCAAGAGAATAAGCAATTGATAATTTTAAAATGAATTCATCCAAGATTTTACGATAATCATCAATGGTTCTAATACCAATTAAAAACAAAGAAGAAGCTTCTAATCTTTCTCCAAAATTATAATTTTTACTTTTTAATGATTTATATATCCTCTGAAATTGAAGAGTAAATTCAAACCTTTCTGATATGTCAAGTAAAATAGATAAGAACGCAAGGTTGTTACTGTTTAATAAATCAATTGATGTAATCGTCCTTAAATTTTGCGAAAGATATTTATCAATATTGCTTTTAAAGCTATTTATAACTATAAAGTCATTATTCAGAAAATTATCATATACGTTGTCAATGTGTACACTTAAATAATTTTCTAATTCTTCTGCATTTTTGCAGTCATTAAGTTCCTTTAAAAGATTAATCATTAGGAAACATTTTCAAGTCATCAGTTGATTTCCCCTTTTTAGCAGCAGGCTTTTTGGCAACTTTCTTTGTAGGTTTTGATTCTAGGTCTTCATTTTTATTATTTTCCCTATAATCTTGGTTTATATTTTCTTCAGTTTGCTTTATACTGTCAATTTTTTCATTAATATTTTCTTCCGATTTCTCTTCAATTGTTATTTCTTCAGTCGGCCTTTCTTCAGCTAATTTTTCAACAACTTCTATTGTATTTTCCTGAATTTTCCTATTTATAATTGGTGATTTTTTTAAAAGCTCTAATTCAGATTTAAGTCTTTCTATTTCATTATTTTTTAAATTAATAGTATCGCTAATAGATTTGTTTTCTTTTTCTAAAAATTCAAGTTTATTAATGAATTCAAGTTTGCTTATTGAATTACTTTTGTCATTTTCGATGTTCAAATTTTGTGTTATTTCATTAGAAAACGCAATAGAATATTTTTCAAATTCATCTTCTAAAATTCCTTTAAAATATTCTACACCTTCCTTAATATTTCTTTCTGTGATATATGAAGGTACTAGTTTGTTTATTTCTGAAAGTATAATTTGATAAATTTTATCCCTTGAAGAGTTTTGAAAACAAGTTTTGAAAAAACTTGGTAATTCGACTTTCTCTTTTTTTTTAGTGATAATAATTTTGTCTAAAACTGTAAATGTTTCAAATTTAGAATTTTTGACATTGTTAGAAAATTTAGGAATCCAGTTATCAAGATACTCAAATTTATCATTACTAGTTTGATCATTAAAAACGTATTGATAAATAGTTTCAATAGTATAATAATCTAGAATACTGTCTAATTTGAATTTAACATCAACTTGAAAGTTGCTTGTTTTATATTCATTTCTAAAAACTTCGTAACCTTTATTAATTCCAAATATTAATCCAATACCCTCGTTTCTTTCTTTCGGAAATTTATTTGACTTAAGGTCTGAAATAAAATTATCGATTGACATTCTTGTTCCTTCGCCATATGATGCTAAAATCGATATTAAATATGTTTTAGTATGTTCGTCTTTTGGATGTAATTTGTATTTTCCATTTTCTTTTTTAATTGAAATGCCTTCTTCACTGGCGTATTTCATTAAAATAGATTCTGTAATAGTAGAAAAAATTAATTCATTGAGGTGACTGTATTTGCCGCCCTTTATAATTGCCCATCTGTATTTATCTGAAATTTTTAAGGACTGATTTTTTAATTCATTAATTATAATATTGTTGATACTTGCCAATGTATCAAAATAGTTTTCAGAATAATTTTCAAACTCGTCTTTAGCGATTTTCATTACAGCAAAACCACCTAAAATTCGATTAAATATATCAAGTTTATTTTGCCAATTATTTTGCGATTTTTCAATTCTAATACTTTCTAATTCTTTTGTGCGGATTGAAGTAATATTTGACTCAACATTAATTAAATTTAAAGGCAAAAATGCAGCTCCATCAGTAATATTAAAAACTGTATTTGTTTTTTGCTGTTCGTCTAAAAAAATTATAGATTTAATTCTTGAAATTGGTAATACAGAATCTAATAAGTAAAAATTTTCTGATATCTTATTTGTATTTTCTGTTTTTAAATCTAAAACAATTTCTAATGAACAATTAGTGTATTCAGTAAATTTTGTTTTGGATAACAAGATATATGAATCAAAATGATTTTGAATATCATCTACTTTATTTTTTATATAAAGAGATGGACAAATGCACCCTTTTACAAAATATTGTGCAAGGTTTGCGGACTTAATTGGTATATAAAATATTTCGTTTTTCATTATCTTTCAATTTCAAAAGTGTTAGCGTTACCTTTATTAGGATTATTTTTACAAATTAAAAACAAATTTGTTTTTGTTCTTGTAAAGGCAACATAATAATCATTTTCTTCAACAGGTATTTTTGGATCCTTTATCATAAAATCAAAACTGTCGAAATTTGGCATTATGACCGTATCAAATTCAGTTCCTTTAGCAGATTTGTATGTAGTAATATGAATTCCACTTAATCCTTCAAATTGTTCCATTTCCCCTTGGAATTTTGTGCATTCAATTCCGTTTTCTAAATTTTCTTTAATTCTTTCAAAGTATGAGTTTACTTGTTTTTGAGATGGTACTAATATTCCAATATTATGCGTGTCACCAGCGAAATCATTAATAATACTCATAATACTTTCAAGTTCTTTTTCAGCATCCCATCCCGTAATTTTTACAATTGGTTTTAAATTAGTAACAGTTGCTTCATTTATCGCATTTTGTGGTATTAATATATTCGGAAAAACTGATCTTGTAAACAATAATATTTCTTTTGAATTTCTAAAGTTTTTAGTTAATGTATATTCTTCATTATTAAAGTTACTTCTAAACCAACTAAATAATTGATTTAGCTGGTCATTGGTTAAGTATAAACTTTGAAATTCATCAGCACCATAGGAAATACTATTTGAATGATTTTTAATAATTTCATAACGGTCTATAAAAACATCTTGCCCTTCATCAATTATTATTTCATCGTATTGACTATGTAAGTTTGGGTGAGATGTCCACCAAAGTGTTCGATTTATATTTGTTGCTGCATTTTGATTTTTTGTGCTTGCGGATAATTTCAAATAATGTTCTAAAGTTTTTGTATAAGTAAGTAGTAAGCTTTTTTTTGAGCCAGTTACGTAATTTCGTATGTGTCGCCATAGGCAAACCACACTTTTTCCAGTGCCTGGTCCTCCGCCTAATGCAAATGCTTCTGTTTCATCTAGAGCAGCTTGTTGATGTTCTGTCAGTTGGGTAATAATTGGAAGATTAAAATAATATGCCATTTATATAATTACTCTAAAAGTTAAATTAATTCGTTCAGTTACATTTTGAGAAGTTTTTGGAACTTGATGTTGCCAAAAATGTTGAAGTTCACCTTGCATAATTAACAAACTACCGTGAGTTAATTCAATTTCTAATTTTTCTTTTGTATGAATATGCCTTAACTGAAATTTTCTTGTTGCCCCAAAATTTACAGAAGCAATAATAGGATTTTTGCCGAGTTCTTTTTCTGCATCTGTATGCCAAGAAATTGAATCATTCCCACTTCTATACCTATTTAGCAATACGCTGTTAAAACTTACTAATGCTTTAGGTTCTATTCTGTTTTTAATTTCTAATAGTTCTTTATTCCAAGGTTGCGGACTTAATTTTATTCCTGAAAAAGAGTAGGGCTTGTCGTTGTCACCATACCAAGCTGTTAGTCTAGGGAAATTTAACTGTTTTCCGTACATATTCATTGATTCTTGTTTCCATTCAATTTTATCTTTAAGCATAGTAAAATACAAATCGCTTTCTTCCTTATTAAAATAGTTTAGCAGAAAAATGTATTCTCCATTTTCAATTACTGTTAAACCAGTATTGATTTTCTCCACACGCTTAGTGTCAATTTCATTACCAAAGAGGTCTGTCTGTTTCATAGGAGAAATTTAGTTAATTCTGTAATTTGTTTGTCATTAAACACCACTAAATATGTCATTGGGTGGTGGGTGGGCTTTGGGTGCGGTTGGGCAAAATTAAATGTGGTGTTTTTGTGTCGGCAAGTGCTTAGGCAAAACACCTCTTTTAATTTTGCGAAGGGTTGGCTATTTTTCATTTTTTCTGTCTATGTTTTGAATGTCTGTTTGGTTTTTTTCAATGAGGCATAACGGTTTGCAAGCAAGCGATCGACCCGCCCTTAATACAAATCGTTTCATCGAAGATAGATTTATTTTTTCACAATAGAACGTATTTACGAAGAAAAAAATCGGGTTGGCGCTTGCTTGCTGTTATGAGAGGGGTCGAACTACAAATCTTCCAGTTTAGCACCTTAAGTCAAAATACAGCGCCCATACAAAACCTTTATAATTTTATCGGTTGTGTTTTAAATAAATGCTCAGTTTGACATTTGGAAATTTACTTCAAACACAGATTTCATATTTAAGCACAAAGCACGAGCACAACATTATAAACACAAAGTTGATCAAATAACGAACTTCTGGTTTCTGCTAAAATAATTTTTAGGTTTTGTTTTTATGGATATGGGAAAATTAGCGCTGTATTTTACTTTTTAAATTATCTATTAGAGGTCAGTTAAGACTTTCATCGACTCTATCATAACGTTTTGCAAGCAGGCGATCGACCCGCCCTTAATACAAATCGTTTCATCGAAGATAGATTTATTTTTTCACAATAGAACGTATTTACGAAGAAAAAAATCGGGTTGGCGCTTGCTTGCTGTTATGAGAGGGGTCGAACTACAAATCTTCCAGTTTAGCACCTTAAGTCAAAATACAGCGCCCATACAAAACCTTTATAATTTTATCGGTTGTGTTTTAAATAAATGCTCAGTTTGACATTTGGAAATTTACTTCAAACACAGATTTCATATTTAAGCACAAAGCACGAGCACAACATTATAAACACAAAGTTGATCAAATAACGAACTTCTGGTTTCTGCTAAAATAATTTTTAGGTTTTGTTTTTATGGATATGGGAAAATTAGCGCTGTATTTTACTTTTTAAATTATCTATTAGAGGTCAGTTAAGACTTTCATCGACTCTATCATAACGGTTTGCAGCT
>Ga0247839_1008033_pt1 | contig 11294 bp, 14 predicted proteins | sample LaCruzMarch2015__6_FD_192405 | JGI IMG/M metagenome (GOLD analysis project Ga0247839, IMG submission 192405) | Freshwater microbial communities from meromictic Lake La Cruz, Castile-La Mancha, Spain - LaCruzMarch2015_16m | ecosystem: Environmental > Aquatic > Freshwater > Lake | place: Spain...
GCGTTTCGCCGTCAGACGCACCCGTAGCTCAGCTGGATAGAGTACTGCCCTCCGAAGGCAGGGGTCAGAGGTTCGAATCCTCTCGGGTGCGCCATCTTCCTTCCCGAATTCTTCGCCAACCTACTGAAATGCAATGATCTTTATCGTTGCCGTGGGGCGTTGGAATCGTGTCGGTAGAACACTGGGTAGAACATTCTCCTCGGCGGCTGTTCGTCAAATGTGGCGTTTATTATTACGTGAGGCGGGTTCCCAAAGCCCTGCAAGCTCGCTTCCAGAAGGCTCGGGTGGTCCTTTGCCTCCATACGCGCAACGAAACCGAAGCTCTGGTCGCAGCTAATCGCGTTTCAGTTCAGCTAGAAATGGCGTGGAACTCAGCGCGGTTGGAGGCGATGGGTTTTGCAATGCCGTCGCTGCAATCACGGCCCATTGAAATTCCAAATTCACAGCTGCCCACACAGCCGATTGTGCGTCTGTCTGATGCTCACCGGATTTACGTTCGGCTGAAGGGACAGGGTAAAACTAAGCTGTTTCACGCATCAACGGATCGCAACATCGGATACGCGAAGGCGTGCCTAGGCGACGCGGACATCACGAAGCTGGGTAGCTTGGATGCCGCGAAATTCAGGGACCATCTGATATCTCGAGGCATGACGAGGATATCGACGAAACGGGTCATTTCGACAGTTAAGGCCGCTGTCAGCATCGCCATAAGTGAAAACGGGCTGACCTGCCCCAACCCATTTTCTCGTATTTTCGTCCCCGAGGTTGGTCAGCAGAAAGTGCGGCCACCAATTCCCGTCGAGTTTGTTCGCGCGGTCCAACAAGAATGCGTGGAGTTAGATGACAACACCCGTCATCTGATTGCTTTCATTTCGGATACCGGAATGAGATTGGCCGAGGCTGTCGGATTGATAAAAACCGATATCCACCTCGATGCGCCGATCAAATATGTCGATCTAAGGCCACACCCGTGGCGGCCACTGAAATCAAAGACCAGCACACGTCAGATACCATTGGTAGGCGCTTCGCTATGGGCCGCACAAAGAGCCCTGTCCGAAACCCGTTCTCAGTTTCTGTTTCCGAATTATGCCAACCCTGCTGGCTGTAACGCTAACAGTGCGAGCGCTAGCTTGAACCAGTGGCTTAGACGAAGATTGCCAACAGGCTGCGTCGTTCACTCGTTCAGACACAGCATCCGCGACAGGTTGAGAGCCGTAGAGTGCGATCCGACGATCATTGATGAGATTGGTGGTTGGTCTCGGAAGACAGTGGGAAACTCGTATGGAGCCGGTTACCCGTTAGACGTAAAGGCCAAGTGGCTAGGACTTATAACGCTTTAGGATTTGCGATCAGAACGGTAATTGTGTATAATAATTCTAGTTGCCGTACATTCGAATAAGCTACCCAGTGTTCTACCGACACGATTCCAACGCCCCACGGCAACGATAAAGATCATTGCATTTCAGTAGGTTGGCGAAGAATTCGGGAAGAAGAATGGCGCACCCGAGACGGTAGTCCCAGTACCACTCTTTGCCTACTACATTTGCAATATCATGAACTTAGAGCATCATAGGCGCATATAAAACGCCAATCAATGTTCTACTGGTTCACATGGAGTTCTGTTTGATCGGAGCACTTCCAGTTCCCATCATCATGGCTATGGGTTCTGGTCCTCACGTGTCGCGATCAAATCCCCATTGATTGAAATGGGATCCATTTGGCCTCTGTATGGGCCTTGTTGGTGGTTGGATTGGAACTGGAACTACATCCTGATCAGTTAGATGGGAATCTAAAGCATCAATAGATTCCCATCAGACTTAATCACCATCACTAAAAGATCAAATATCTCACTATATGTTCATTATTTACTTGACATAATTTTTAATGTGGTTATAATAGTGCTGTAGGCATGATATTATATCATTATGTTGTTTCATGATGATATGACGAAAACAATGAGATTGATCACGAAGTGATCCTTTGCCGAAGGCAAAGTTATTGTTATCGATTAAGCCCTTCAATTGGAATGATCGATAAATCAAAACGGATCAATATGATCAGATCGGATTTAGTCCCATTTGATAATCACAAATGATTTTAATTGATCCATTCAGAGAAACTATTCTGAATGGTCATTTTTGAATCTGTTTGGATTCATATGTCACGATATGAACTCTGAGTGATTGCTCAGAACTCAATCAGACATCCCATCAAAGACACTCAATGCCATTAACTGAACGTCCTGTGTGGAAATCGTTCGGTTTGGATACAGATCTCAAACACGTATCAGAAATTAGCCATATCATTAATTATACAGCTTCGTATAATGATACAGGTTTTTGATATCGGAGATGATGATCAGTTTGAGGACTTTTGCATACTTGAGGGTCTCGACCGCAGACCAGACTACAGACAACCAGCTTCATGAGATCGTTGGAGCTGGTTTCCACATTGAACCTCATAGGGCCACCACTGAGACCATCTCAGGCTCTGTGGCTGCAATGGAAAGACAGGGCTTCAAAAAGCTCATGGACCGAATGGAAGCGGGTGATGTGCTCATCGTCACCAAGCTGGATCGCCTCGGTCGCAATGCCATGGATGTCCGAGCAACCGTTGAACGACTGGATCGCATGGGTGTCAAAGTGCACTGTTTGGCACTCGGTGGTGTCGATCTAACCAGTCCTGCAGGTCGTATGACCATGGCCGTGATCTCAGCAGTGTCAGAGATGGAACGAGATCTCCTGATCGAGCGAACACGGGCTGGGCTTCAAAGGGCTAAGGCTCAAGGCAAGAAGCTTGGACGTAAGCCAAAACTGACTGCCGATGATCGCTCCAAGATTATGGCGTTGAAGGCTGAAGGCGCTTCGTTGGCGGTGTTGGCCAAGCAGTTTGGTGTTAGCCGATCAGCTATCCAGCATGTCGCTCGTCAGGAGAAATTGGCCTGATAAGCCTTTCTGGCTTGGCCGTGATGGCGATGCAGACGGACCTCTTGATAGCCCCACCGAACCTCGATCAGACCACAAAAGCACTCTCCGATCGGCTCGATGAGAAACGGGTGCTACGTCAAGGCCTTGCCCATTTGCGCGATCGTTCAGGCTGAAATGTCTGGGGAAACTTGACCTGTCCGCACCCGATGGACCCTTTACCTAGCCCTCGGCAGTCTGATTGACTTAAATTCGCACTTATGTGTTCTTTGGCGTGATGATCGCAGACAAAGCTTTAGCTCGCTTCAAGGGAGCGCGGACTAACTGTTTTTACAGCATTTTGCTGCCGGTCCCGACCAGTTTCGATCAAAGAGTCACTATAAGTAAATTTGGGCTTTTAGGAAAATGTCATGAATAAAGATGAATTAAAAACTTTCATCATTAATGCTGGCCATTTAATGACCGGAGTCAGCTTTACAGGATGCATAGGTCGCGGCGCTATTGAAGGCTTTGAAGTTCGTATATTTTTTGATCAAAATGAAAAATATATCGGTTATGCCGTCTCTGAAGATAATCAGCACTTTTTGATCGGACGGGCTAGCGCAATTGATCCGATTGAAGACGATCGTTTGCATAGCATTATACCGAATGATTTTTCTGAACAGTGGAAAAACATTCTTCTTTCATCATTTAATACGGAAATATTGGATGAGAGTAATCTGGTTTATAAAATAATTTCGCCCGAAGAATACACGAAAGGGATGAATAGATTTTTTTCGCTTGAGTACACCAAACTCACAAGAGCCAATGTAAATAATCATGTGTTCGTGTGGAGCGTTGAGGCCTTTATGGCCCCAGCAAAGGAACTTGTTTCGTTTTTCAATAGCGAAATAGGTTCTAACGATACACGTATCAAAGAGGACGGCATTGGGATAATAACCCATTTTAACGAAGATTCGGAGAGAATAATCTTTTACAAGGTTAAGAAAGTTTAATAGTCAGATTTGATATAGTTTTATCGCGATATTAATATTAGCGATTGGCGCAAAACAGATGCCAATTTGCTGAGTTTGGCTTCTCGCGTTAGATCTATCAGCATCAAATGTTCTGTCACTCTAAGGCTATCTGGTCTCTACCGCTTACGGGAAAGGCCGGTGGCCGGAGCGCCTCAGGCAGCAAGGGGCTGCCACTCAGCCAGAGGGAGCGCGCCGAGCGTTGCGACTGCTCAGTGTCAACGGGGAAGCTGCTGGCGGTCTAACGAACGGAAGTCTCCAGTCTGGGCATGGGCAGGAGGCGGCATGTTCATTCTCAGTCTCAAGCGCCATCGGTTCCCCCGAGCTGTGATCGGTCAGGCGGTGCGCTATTACTTCCGCCTCACGCTCAGCATTGACGTGGTCGAGCAGTTGACCGCCCGCTGAGGCTGAGCAGAGATTCTACGCAGCCATCCACGACGTACCGATCGCCGAATATTTTAGACCAAAACAGCCTCCGAGAAGCCTAGGGCGGTGCATTGGCTCAGGGTCGCTGGTCAGGCGGGACCCATACTGGCGCAGATTTCGCGTGCTGATTGGCTAGGCGCCGCACAGCCTGCAGCGGCTCATAAAGCTCAGGGTATGGGTTGCCTTGTATATTGAGGGGGAGGCGTGGCCCTGTCGCCAACAACGCCTTCTCGAGGACCCAAGGCTCCGAGTCTGTTTCCCAACAAACAAAGGCGTTCTGATCAAGCCACGCATTGAGTCGTTCTTCGCCCGCCCTAAGATTTGTGCCGTCGACGTCAACGAAGATACGTCTTGCTCCGCTACCCACCCGTCGGAGCTCAATGCCAATTTCATCCGCTAACAGGCAGCCAAGGGAGAGGCGGAGGGTCGAGGCGAACGCGTTTCCGTTAAAGTGTTGTGAGAGCCGATTTCGCAACGTCGCATTTGGCATCGGCCGATCGGACGAGGGCGTCTGCCGGCAAGAAATACCGACATAGAGAAGCGTCAGGTCATCCTCCGATCGGTAGCAGCCACTGGTATCCAACCCAGAAGGAGGAGATTTGAAATACCAAGCGTACAGCCCTGCCGCTCGGGGCGGTTGAGAGCCACGGCGAGCGACCTCGGAGCGGCCGAATAGCTCAGACCGTTCCGAGGCGAAGGGGAATGTTGAATGCGTTGTCCGCATCAATCTATACCGCCTGCCTGTCCATTAAACCATTGTAGTTGCTGGCCGAAACCTCTGCCCTCCATTGGGATAAGGACTTTTTCTCCGTAATCTTCATGCAACTGGTCGATCAGACCCACTCGGTATCGATGTCCGGCTAGTATTTCTATTGAGGTCACTTCGCCAACAACCGGCAACGCCAATTTCAGCTTACTGCATACGTCCATCCCCCACCGTCGCCGATCGTCAGCATTCATATTGTTAAGCGTCAGATTGTAGGGATCGATAGAATCATTGGGTTTCAAAAGGCCGTGCTTTGCCGATAATATAAACCATATTCCATCTCTGGACTCAACGTATCGCTTTGCCTTTAGAAACCACGGGGATATGTAGAGTTCATCTGCACGCGCAGCATATTCGAGTTTTTTACTGACACATTGCACAAGGAATATTCTACTCATGACAAACCACTCCATTATTGGGGCCATCATTATTGGCGTATTGAATTATGATGGGATGCCTTACGAATCCAAGTCGGCAATTTTAGCTCAGGAGTCGTCGATGCAGCGCTAACATAGGCCATTTATCGTGTTCGAAATAACTGGGCAATTCTGTAGCCGCACTTTACCCAGAATGGCCGATCAGCCTTTCTGCATAGAACGTGACGGCTTCTCGCAGCTGCCAATCACCATCGCGCAAATGCGTTATCTGGCCTTCGGTGACAAAGCGTCCCTAATCGCTGAGCCCATCCCCGCCCTAAGCCTTCTTCCCCTTCGGTGCCTTCTCGCCGGTCTTACGGCCCAGTCCGAACGACTTGGCCATGCTCGACCTAGCAACTGCGTATGCCGGCGCGACCATCGGGTAATCGCTCGGTAGGCCCCATTTTGCGCGATACTGGTCAGGTGTCATGCCCTTGAGCGCCAGATGCCGCTTCATGGTTCTGAACTTACGCCCGTCCTCGAGGCTGATGATGTAGTCCGGTGTGACCGACTTCTTGATCGGAACCGCTGGCGTGAGCGTGACCGCCTCAGGCGCTTCCGGTGTCTCGATGTTGGTCAGGGTGTGATGGACAGTCAGTATGAGCGCAGGCAGATCGCGCGCGGAAATCGAGTTGTGTTCGACGTAAGCGGTGACGATTTCTGCGGTCAATCCAACGATGTTTTCGGACATAAGAGCCCCTCATATTTGAAGCAGTTACTGGCGATGGGAATCATTCACGCGTCGCATCCATTGCAATGCGCCAGAACAGACATGGTGATCAAGTGAGTAGGACGTCAGCAGAGATCAGTCTGATCAGCCGGTCTGGGTAGAGCTTGATGGCATATCCACTTTACCGAGATCCTGATCGTCCAGACCACAGGTGACTTCGTCACCTTACGGGGATCCCGAAACCCAATGTGGCTCAGGGAACCGATGGGATAGGGAGTTCACCTTTTCTGGAACGGAAGGGGCTTAAGAGGCCATCCGCATTCGGCCGGTCACCGCACCTTGATTTAATTACGCACATGGGAATAATCAAAATACAAACCATGAGGATCAAGGCATGAGGCGAACTCAAGTCAAGAGTGCTTCAGATATGAAGCGCTTGTTGGATCGGTGCGCCGTAGATTTCAGCGAAGAAAACAACGGCGATCTATACATACAAAGCTACAAGTTTAATTTCTGGGCCGGCATTTCAGAGCAGATTAACGTAATAAATATTCACACGAACTGGCCCGTTCGCTCTTGTGTGGACGACGATGCGCTCAACAAATTCGTAAATACATGCAACGCGCAGCTTCCCTTTTGCCAGTTCTTCCTAAGCCCGCGTCGAGATAAATTTTTGGGCTCCTACCAACTGGTCTGCAAGGAGGGCGTGGACTCAAAGCTTTTGCTTAGATCCATGTCCGCGTTTGCCAACTCGTTTTTTGACGCCATCCACGTGCTCGACGAGGACGACCTCATCGGCGTTGATCCCGAGATTGAAATGGCGTGCCTGCAGCAGGATGGTGCTTTCCTGCAGTGAATAGCTCAGTCGGAGGTGGAGTGACCTCCCCCTTTTTGATCCAGCGGTCGCAATGACTTTTCGCTTCGCCTCTGCGAGCCCTATGTATTCCTCACAGAGGTTTGGGGCTCTATGTCGATATTATCACCGCCAATATAATAAAGTGAGATGCCAAAATAATATATTGAAAAGGCCCATCTATATTATGGCCGCAAAATAACGACGATTATAATTAAAAAATTGCCATTTTGTAACCCCGTATAGGACACGAAAACATGCCGCAGATTTTTGCTATTGTGCCAAATACAAAACTTAAGGTTTTTTTATTTCCTGAAGATATGAGTCCCGCTATTGAAAAGAAGCTCTCTTCCTTGGGTTGGCCGGAACCGTCGATTACGTTTTCGCTCGACAAGGATCTAAATATGGAAGGTCTCGTCGACGGTAAATTCAAATACATTGATGGTGAATTTGGGGAAACTATCCCACTCGTTGAACCTACCGAACGAGGCCGTTATTCTGTGACTTACAATCCTGCAGATAATTCAATTGATTATGAGTTTGAGGGGGAATTTCTGGTCTACGGGCTAACAGATGACGAGTCCGCTAAAATGTATAAAAAAATTACTATGGGCTACATTTCCAGTCTAAAAGTTGCCGACGCTAAGGGGAAAAAAATCAAAAAACCCAAAGATGAATATGGCATGGCACTTCCTCTTGAGGCGACGCTGCTTCCCGGTGAATACGGTGATGTTCATCTTGGAGTGCCCGTTGAGATCAAAGCTGTGGGGTGAGGGTTTGTGCGGTCTCACTGGCACCACGCCGCCGGCAGACCTCCGCCCTCGCAAGACCGGCTTCCCGCTCACACGGGACCCCCATGAGTTGCGCTTCCATGAATTTTGACCGCTTCATCATGACCGTCCTTTTGAGGGGCGGACCCAAGCGATTTTTGGTTGAACAAGGCGGCGTTGTGACCGATGCAAATTTCTAGATCTGCGCTCGAACAGCACATCCGCTGCCCAAGGTGCTTTTACATGCACAGACGGCTAGGTTTGAAGCCGCCTTCAATGGTGCCTTTGACCCTAGCCGTTGCGACTGACGCCCTGCTCAAAAATGAGTTTGATGCCGTTCGCTCAGAGGGGGCCTCTCACTCGGTATGGCAGCGTGAGGGCTTACCCGTATGCGCCTACCAGCATGCTGACATTGATCTGTGGCGAAACAACTTCAAGGGCATGAGGGTGACGCATTCAACAGGCGCCACGATCTATGGTGCCGTTGACGATATCTGGCAGAACCTCGAGACAGGCGATCTGCATATCGTCGACTACAAGAGCACGTCAAAGCAGGGTGAGCCGTCCTTGGATGGCGGCTTCGGTGACGGTTACAAGCGCCAGATGGAAATCTACCAGTGGCTCTTTCGGCAAGCGGGTTTCACTGTCAGCCGCACTGGCTACTTCCTCTATGTGAATGGCAGCAAGGCTGGCGGCTTCTTCGACAGCGAAGGCGTCGGCCTAATGCGCTTCAGCACAACACTCATTGCCTACGATGGGGACGACAGCTGGGTTGACGCTGCAGTGAATGTGGCGGTCTCGTGCTTGCAGTCTGACGCGATCCCAGAGAGCGGCCAGAACTGCGATAGCTGCAGATATTACGACCAAAGGGCTCAGATTGAGCTCGCTTGAGGTGGTGAATGGCGAGGATGGCTCGCATCGAGGTTCAGGACCAGTTTGGTCATTGGCGGCGTTTTACAACTGTCATGGCAACAGACACGTCCATCAAATTGGCCCTTCAGAGAGCCTTGAAGACGCAGCTCGCATCTAGGCTCAGGACCCATTAAAGGGATTCACAAGGTGTCTTCGATCTGATTCACTGTTGGCAGGAGGAGCCTGTCATGAGCGATCTGTTCTGGCTGACGGATAAGCAGATGCGGCGGATAGAGCCGTATTTTCCGCTGTCGCACGGCATTCCACGTGTGGACGACAGACGGGTACTGAGTGGCATCATCTTCGTGATCCGCAATGGCTTGCGCTGGCGTGATGCGCCCAGGGACTACGGGCCCCACAAGACGATCTACAACCGGTTCATCCGCTGGAGCCGGTTGGGCGTGTTCAACCGGATCTTCGCTGAACTGTCGGCCAAGGGGCCCCGGCCCGAGCGATTGATGATCGACGCCACCCATCTGAAGGCCCACCGGACGGCGGCGAGCCTGCTCAAAAAGGGGCTCTTCCCAGACGTATCGGGCGCACCAAGGGCGGGTTGAACTCCAAGCTCCATGCCGTGTGCGACGACCAGGGCCGGCCCCTGGTCATGCTGCTCTCCGAAGGCCAGATGAGTGATTACAAGGGTGCCGCCCTGATGATCGACGCCCTGCCCAAAGCCAGGGCCATGCTGGGCGACCGGGGCTATGACGCCGACTGGTTCCGGGCCGCCCTGATCCAGCGGGGCATCACCCCGTGCATCCCTTCAAAGGCCAACCGCAAGGTCCAGATCGATCACGATCGGACCCTCTATCGCCATCGCCACAGGATCGAGAACATGTTCGGCAGGCTCAAGGACTGGCGACGCATCCACACCCGCTACGACCGATGCGCCCACACCTTCATGTCCGCCATCGCCATCGCCGCAACCGTCATCTTCTGGCTATGACCAATGAGTCCTGAGCCTAGATCGAGGGATCAGGAACGGGCGATTCCTTATCTTGGATATTTCTACGGCTGGATTGCTACAAACACAGCGGACCCGGTTCGAGCACACCATCACCTCGTCATATGATTTTAACTTGAGCGAAATTCGCGCCGCATCTACGCTAATTCCAGTGACGCGTCCGATTACATGAATTGTATCTCGATGCTGGCGCTCAAATAGAATTTTTCCCTTGAATATATGGGGTTACTTAAATGCCTGTGGAATGGCTGGAGTTCGGACGGGCGGCGCTTGGCGCGTCTGCGCTCTGGTTGGGCGCTTACGCGAACGTTGCGATCGCAGCTTGCTTGATTGCCATAACAGTGACTGTCTTTGCGCGACAGTGGGATCGGCTATTTTTGGCGAGCGTTTTTGTAGCGTTGGTCGGCTTGGCGCTTTGCGCTTTGACCGCCTACATCCACAACCAACTGTCATTTGAAAGTGATTTTAGACAGGGCGTTCTGAAGGTTATCGCACTCTCAACGGCGGCACTGGGCGTTTCATTTACACTCAAATTCAAGGTCGCCCCTCTCATCGTCTTCTTGTGGCGGTTCGTCTTCGACCATCGAGTCAGCCCGCTTCGGCATATCCCCGATGTTTCCACGCGCCATCTGATCCTGCAGGTCCTTGGCTGGATGTGGGCGACAGCTTTCTGCCTGTCCATAGGCAGTTACGCCTTTCTCGGCTTCAGCATCGTGATGCACTCGGCCCTCATTGCGGCGGCGGCCGTGACGGTTGCGACCTACACAACGGCTCAGGTTAACCCGACACTTCTTCCGCGGATTATTGGCCGTGACCGGAATGGCGAGCACGCGTGAGGAGGCGTGTGTTCTGCTCCCCTGGAGCTCTGTCAGTTGCAGCTAGACTCCGACGCCGAGTGATCCAGTTTCTGGCGAGCAGATCACCTGCCCTTGAACCGCGGTCGAGCTGGCCAGAATTCCGCTCATCCCCGCGTTCGTCGGGATGAGCGGCTTTTTTGGAGGGAGCGAAGCGGAAACTACGCCCGCAACACCTTCAGCAGCTGCGGATGCAGGTCCGAGTTCGTGGCCAGGATCTGGGCACCCGTCTCGGGGCGGCCCTCGCCGTCGATGGTGGTGACGATGCCGCCGGCCTCGGTGACGAACAGGATCCCCGCCGCCACGTCCCAGGGCTGGAGGTTACGTTCATAGAAGGCGTCGTAGCGCCCCGCCGCAACCCAGGCGAAGTCCAGCGCCGCCGAGCCCAGACGGCGTATGCCGGCGACGCGCTGGCCGATGGCGTGGAGGTCCTTGATGGCCTGGGCGTGGCCGGTCTTGCCGATGAAGGGCAGGCCTGTGGCGATCAGGCTTTCGGACAGGTCACGGCGCGCGGCGACCCTGATCCGGGTGTCGTTCAGATAGCAGCCCTTGCCCTTTTCGGCCCAGAACAGCTCGTTCATCACGGGGTTGTAGGTCACGCCCGCCACGATCTCGGAGCTGCCGTCCGGCGCGGTGCGCTGCAGGCCCACCGTGATCGCGAAATGCGGCATGGCGTGCATGAAGTTGGTGGTGCCGTCGATCGGGTCGACGATCCACATGTGGGACTTG
>Ga0247839_1008034_pt1 | contig 11294 bp, 8 predicted proteins | sample LaCruzMarch2015__6_FD_192405 | JGI IMG/M metagenome (GOLD analysis project Ga0247839, IMG submission 192405) | Freshwater microbial communities from meromictic Lake La Cruz, Castile-La Mancha, Spain - LaCruzMarch2015_16m | ecosystem: Environmental > Aquatic > Freshwater > Lake | place: Spain...
CCCGAGCCCCCCAGGTAACCCCTGGTTGTGCCGAAGGCCGTGAGGGCGGGCCTCTCCTGAGCCCTCTGGGCCATCTGGCACCCGGGGCCCGGGACCATCGTGCCACGCGAGGTCCCGGGAGGGAGTCGAGAGGGATAAATGGCCGGGATGCCTAGGATCCCGTTGGGCCGAACGGCCCCGCGCCGAGGCCGACGGGAACCGTCTGGCACTCTGGCTCGAAGGGATCACTGTGGCCCCCTGGCCGTTTATGCTCACGGCGACCTTGGGGTGGGTCTCGGGGCGTGCGTTAAAATTGGAAAACCACAAACGGAAAGAACATATCAGGCATTTCCCCGCGTTCGCGGGGTCCTTAAGAGGTGGCGTTAGCCACCGACGGGGCTGTCGAGTGAACATCCATGCTTTAAACGATTTGAGGGGTAAGCGTTGGGGATTGGGGCGGAGCCCCAGGAGAAGGGGTAGGCGATGCCGGCCACGATTCAAGGTCGGCTGAGACTCAGGGGAAGGCATTCCCCACAGAAAAACGGGTTGAGAATTATTTGTTCAGATTCTGCCGATGCTTTAATGAATTCAAGTTACGAGACCACAGAGTTTCTCGACGAAAAAGGACATATTCTTTATGTGTGACAAAAACGCCATGAATCAAACGGATACGATTAACACGTTTCTTCTTCAACGCATCCCAGCAAACCTCTGAACACCGACGTATAAAATACCCTTGCTCAGTTTCAGGCTCATCAGCGATATGATACGAAGGTTTATTCATTTTAAACGCAAAAGACGCATCCTCATTCATATCATCAAAATAAGACAACAATTCATCAACGGATTTTGACAAACCAACAACGGCAGGTTGCAGGTGCGCCCCAAGATATTGGTACAACACAAAACAACCATGAGAATGCTGACCAAGTGCAGCAACCAGAGAAAGAAGGCCCGGAGGGGTTCTCCCACCCGGGCCTTTTAGGGGTGTCACCTGCGCTGAGCCAAAGAGAGACAAGCAACGATCGGATAATGTTTTATCCGATATTTCAAGGAGCGCCAAACGAAAGAGCCGGCGATTAATTGAAGCGACCGTATCTGTCGCGACAATTTTCTTCTGTAACCATGTGCGGACAGCACCATGGGCATCCTTAGACAACGGGTCGACACGCAGGCGTGCGGCCAGAAGGGCCGCCAGCCAAGAATCGAGTGACACGGTTGTTCGAAATTTACCAACCGTAACGTGGAACCGCTGATGTTTAACATCGGCAATGAACATAGCCGCCCCCTTTGGATAAAGTATTATCCATCATATAAATATTTCGGTGATGCCAACAAGGGACGGGGCCCCCGAAGGGCCCCGCCCCGCTCCTTCAGCGGGCCGCGAAGACAAACCATTCGCTGGTCCGAAGAGTTTTACCGTTTCGCGGATCGTGATCAGTAAGATCAGCGAATGTTTGCCATCCTCTTAATCTGAAACAACGAACATCTCCTGTCCCGTTGTATCGTGCCACTTTAACAGCGTGTGGCGTGAACCCAAAACATCCCGGCACAACGTCATAGGGTGACAGGTTTGTCCATTTCATTAGGACCTCCGGTGGATTCATCAGTCGTAAGTTTCGATCGTCCCAAGATGTAATCAGTTGCTCGCTGGGCTTGTGCGGCGGCACATATGAGCAGTTTCTTGTCGTTGGAAAGTCGGTTCAGCCAAGTGGAGATGTATGAAGCAGAGTTGTCGATGGTGCTGTTAGCGATTCCTGCCGTGCCGCACAGAAACGCTGCACCCATTTCTGCTACAAGCTCTTCTTTACTGTAGTTCGTTTCACCGAAAGGGCAGAGGTCGGTGATACCAGTGCGGGAGAGGCGGGTAGCATGTCCTGTGGAATGAGTAAGCTCGTGAAATATTGTGGAGTAATACTTTTCTGGTTCTTCGAAGGATTCTGGGTCCGGCATGTTGATGTAATCTTTCTCTGGGTGGTAGTAGGCCCGGGACTCAAGGTGCTGAATCTGAGGGCGGTTAGGCATACCTGCAACAATTTGTTCGCATTCTTGAATTGGACTAAAGACTTTCTCCAGTTCAGCAGGGATATTAATTCCTGTTGTTTGTTCGAGGTTGAAAACGCTGTAGTAACGAAGGAGTGGAATAGTTTCCCCCCTCTCAGCCTTTTCTGAATCTAACTTCTCGGTCTCTGACTTTCCCTCCTTTGAAAGGAGTTTCCAGAATACAACTGGTGTCGCCTTGGCCCCCGCTTTTACGCTTCCTCCAAGATTTGAAACTTGTCGGAAAGTCATCCAGTAGGGCGATTTGAACCTCTGGGTAGCCAACAGGAAAACGTTAATCCCCCGGTATGGCTTCTTGGTAACGAGATTTGTTGGAATACCCTGTTCCCATGGTTTTTGCCACGGCACAGTCCCTTTCTCGAGCATGTCAATAATACGATCGGTGATGATTTGGTAGACGTCCATTTTGAATCTCCTTTTGTGAGTCGCTTTCCGCGACTTTTAAAAAGGAAAGGAACGCCGAGAAGGGCGGCCGGGGCGGCAAGGCGGGTCGCCCAGGCAACCGAGGGCCTCCGAGCGGGGTGTGGGCCCCCGCCGGCGGCCCGGGATCGGTTAGCCCTGCGTCCCCGAGCCCCCCAGGTAACCCCTGGTTGTGCCGAAGGCCGTGAGGGCGGGCCTCTCCTGAGCCCTCTGGGCCATCTGGCACCCGGGGCCCGGGACCATCGTGCCACGCGAGGTCACGGGAGGGAAGTGCGAGGGATAAATGGCCGGGTTGCCCAGGATCCCGTTGGGCCGAACGGCCCCGCGCCGAGGCCGACGGGAACCGTCTGGCACTCTGGCTCGAAGGGATCGCTGTGGCCCCCTGGCCGTTTATGCTCGAACGACCTTGGGGTGGGTCTCGGGGCGTGCGTTAAAATTGGAAAACCACAGACGGAAAGTAAATAGTTGGGGCCCCGCGGAGTTGTTGCGGTGGTTGGCTTGAGAGACAACGACCGCACCGTGGGGTCCTATTAGGATGTGACGGGAAGATTCTGCTTGTTGCCTATCGAGGTGATTTAGGACATGGTTTTGTTCACAGCATCTTTACATTCCGTGGGGAGGCTCTGAAAAGGGATCTGCTTTCCGTTCACTTTGCCAAGTCTCCAAAAACCGATCGCTTTGATTGCACCATCATTTTGGAGAGAAAAATATAAATGTTTTTGCGTTCCCGGTTTCACAGTTCTTAAAAAAACCGTATAGCAATCTGAACGTGTCCAATCGAAGTATATGGCTTTTACGTGTCGAGAATAATCTAATTTCATCTTGTTTCTCCTTTAATTTCAGTAAGCCGCTTTCCGCGACTTCTAAAAAGAAAGGAACGCCGAGAAGGGCGGCCTGGACGGCAAGGCGGGTCGCCCAGGCAACCGAGGGCCTCCGGGCGGGGGATGGGCCCCCGCCGGCGGCCCGGGATCGGTTAGCCCTACGTCCCCGAGCCCCCCAGGTAACCCCTGGATGTGCCGAAGGCCGTGAGGGCGGACCTCTCCTGAGCCCTCTGGGCCATCTGGCACCCGGGGCCCGGGACCATCGTGCCACGCGAGGTCCCGGGAGGGAAGTGCGAGGGATAAATGGCCGGGATGCCCAGGATCCCGTTGGGCCGAACGGCCCCGCGCCGAGGCCGACGGGAACCGTCTGGCACTCTGGCTCGAAGGGACACTGTGGCCCCCTGACCGTTTATGCTCACGCGACCTTGGGGTGGGTCTCGGGGCGTGCGTTATAATTTGAAAACCACGGACGGAAAGTAACGGTTGGGGCCTCACTCTCCTAGGATCGATACAAAAGGTTTCAAAAAAGCACCCATTGTAAGAAAAATCTATAATTCCACTACATATTAGTTACAAAACAACACCAATCCACCGAACAAGATGTTTTTTATATCGAACGATAGAGTCGCTGATGTGGACAGACGAACATTTGCCTCTAGATTTTATTTTATTTGTTTCTCCAGAATTTTCTTAAAAAGGCCGATCCTATTTTATGACCGCCTCTCTTTTTTCATCTTATCTCGCCACCATTCAAAAATCCCTGGAACGTGGCGACGCCACAGAACACACGCACCGTGCGGCCTTGCAAAAGCTTTTGGAATCCATGGGGAAAGACATCCACACGGTGAACGAACCCAGGAAATCATCCCACGTCGGAAAACCTGATATTGCCGTGTTCGTTAAAGAAGCCTCGGCCGGCTACGCCGAAACCAAAGACGTGGGGCTTGATCTGAACGACGAAGAAGAATCCGAACAACTGAAACGCTACCGAAAGGGGTTGCCCAGTTTAATCCTGACAGACTATTTGGAGTTCCGTTGGTATGTGGACGATACCCTTCGCCTGTCCGCCCGCCTCGGCCGGGCCGACCGAACGGGGAAAATAAAAACAGACCCCCGGGGCCCAGCAGATTTGGAAGAACTGCTTCGGGCCTTTTTGGCCCACCGCTCCCCGGACGTGTCCACCCCGCAAGATTTAGCCAAACGCATGGCCCGCTTGGCCCACCTTGTAAGGGATTTGATTTTAGAAGAATTTGAAAAATCCCCAGACCGGGGCCCCCTTCACCAACAATTCAAAGCCTTCCAAAAGATGTTGGTCCCGGACTTAAAACCCGACACCTTTGCCGACATGTTCGCCCAAACCATCGCCTACGGCCTGTTCGCCGCCCGGGCCGTAGCCAAACCGGGCCAACCCTTCACCCGGGAATCGGCCCGAAGCCTCATTCCCAAAACAAACCCATTTTTAAGAAAAGTTTTTGATCGCATCGCCGGGGCCGATTTGCCCGATTCTCTTGAGTGGGTGGTGGACGATCTGGCCCGCCTGTTGGACAGGGCCAATATGTCTGCCATTTTAAAAGATTTTGGCCGGGTCAAACGCCAAGAAGACCCCGTGGTGTATTTTTACGAAGATTTTCTAAAAGCCTACAACCCCGCCCTCCGCGAAAGCCGGGGCGTTTACTACACTCCCGCCCCCGTGGTGGGCTACATCGTCCGTTCCGTGGACCACGTGCTGAAAAAATCTTTAACCCGTCCCGACGGGTTGGCCGACCCAACGGTGCTTGTTTTAGACCCAGCCACCGGCACCGGCTCCTTCCTCTACGCCGTGATCAACTCCATCCACGACGGCATCAAAGCAAAAGGCCAAGCCGGCGTGTGGAGCGACGTGGTAACGAAAGAAATTTTGCCCCGTGTGTTCGGTTTTGAATTGCTCATGGCCCCCTACGCCGTCGCCCACTTAAAATTGGGCCTTCAACTGAAAGAATTTGGCCACGAAGCCGAAACGGACCAGCGTCTGGGCGTGTACCTGACCAACACGTTGGAAGAAGCTATTAAAAGGTCCGATGAACTTTACGAATCTTACATCGCCGAAGAAAGCGACCAAGCCTCGGAAATCAAACGTGAAAAACCCCTCATGGTGGTGTTGGGCAACCCACCCTATTCGGGGCACTCGTCCAATAACGGAGAGTGGATTACCAATCTGTTAATGGATTATAAGCGGGGGATTCCGGGCCTAAACAAGCCAGGTCAAGCCAAGTGGCTGTCCGACGATTACGTTAAATTTATTCGTTTTGGTCAGTGGAGAATTGAAAAAACAGGAGAAGGCGTGCTGGCCTTCGTCACCAATCACGGCTATTTAGACAACCCCACCTTTAGAGGCATGCGTCAATCGTTAATGAACACGTTTAATGAAATTTATATTTTGGATCTCCACGGCAATTCTAAAAAGAAAGAAACTTGCCCAGACGGAAGCCCAGATGAAAACGTGTTTGACATTCAACAGGGCGTGGCCATTGGGATTTTTGTAAAAAAAGAAGGCCAGTCTGGTCCTTGCAAAATATTTCATGGGGATTTACAAGGGATCCGAGAAAAGAAATACGAAGTCCTTTCTGAAAGAGACATTTCAACAACAGAGTGGACAGAACTTTCTCCCACCAAACCGTTTTGTCTTTTTATCCCTCAAAACGAACAATTGAGAGCCGAGTATGAGAAATTTTGGCCCTTGCCTTCCATCATGGACCAAAATGGTTCTCCGGCTCCTGGCATTGTCACCACACACGACGAATTTTCCATTTCATGGAGCCGAGAAGAAGCCACGGAAAAAATTGAACGGTTTTTAAAAACAAGTTCGGAAGAAGAGGCTAGAACCCTTTGGCGATTGTGCACTCAATCCCAGTGGAACTACGAACGGGCCAAGCAAGCCCTATCTGATGGCAAATGGAAAAATTTAATTGTCCCTATTCTCTATCGGCCTTTCGACGTTAGGTGGACTGTTTATGATTCCCATGTTGCGGTCCATCGTCGTGAAAGAGTTATGCGTCATATGCTGGACGGAAAAAACTTAGCCTTTTCCACCACAAGAAGTGTTGAAATTGAGCGATTTGAGCATGTTTTTTGTACCAGAAAAATTGTTGGACATCATTCCATTTCTTTGAAAGAAGTGGATTTCCTCTTTCCTCTGTATCTTTACCCTGAAGACACAACAATACAAAAAGATTTTCTTTCAAATAAAATCATAAAACCTAATCTCAACGCCGACTTTATTGAAGCGCTTCAAAAGTCCTTGGGTGTTATTCCCTCCCCGGAAGAAATTTTCTATTACATCTACGCCATTTTACACTCCCAAAATTATCGTGACCGTTATAAAGAATTTCTAAAAGGCGATTTCCCTCGAATTCCACTCACTTCAAATAAAAAACAATTCAAAATCCTTGCAACCTTGGGCGAAGAGTTGGTGTCCTTGCACCTCATGGAGTCCGATTCTTTAACCGGCCCCATTTCCGCTTTTGATGTGTCCGGTTCCAGCGTGGTGGAAAAAGTGGTTTACGACGACATAAAAAAATGGGTGTTCATCAACAACACCCAATTCTTCGCCGATGTGCCTAAAACCGTATGGGAATTCCAAGTGGGCGGTTACCAAGTCTGCCAAAAATGGCTCAAAGACCGCAAAACCCGCAAACTCTCCCCAACGGACGTCCGCCATTACCAAAAAATTATCACCACCCTCCATCACACCCAACAGATCATGAGTGAAATAGACAAATCTATCCCCAACTGGCCCTTATGCCCAGCTGAATAGGCATCAGTTGGAGTCGAAAACACGTGTGCGTTACTCTGTCGGGCAAGCTGGGCTTAATGGCCCAACCCCACCATCGAACCAATCTCTTTAAACTATCTCGTGAATTCCGTCGATACCATCACTCGATCTAATTCCGTGGAGATCGCTGGGCTTAAACGGCACAATAAAATGGACGACACCCGGGGCCCCATCTGCTCAGCCGTGCGCCAATTGGCCGAACGGTAGCAAGCCAGATGATTACCCGTGCAGAGGGAATGTCTCTGCATGCTCCCAATGATGTTGCCAATTTGCCATGTAAGTTTTGGCGATGTCGGGGGATGACCAGAACACAACGACGTTTTCGGCGTTTCTTTTGGCGGCTTTGGTGTAGTTGAAACTTCCTGTTTGGACCGTTGTTCCGTCAACCACCATGTATTTTGAATGTGCGATTGGGTGTTTTCCATCAATTCTTGTTGGGATGCCTTGGTTCGACAAGAAAGTGGCTGAGGTGTATTTTGATGTCTTGTTGGATTTATCCAGAACGGCTTGGACGTCCACGCCTCGGTTATGGGCCGCTACCAATGCCTCGGCGATTGGTTTAGACGTAAAGGAGTATGCCGCTAATCGGATCGACGTTTTGGCCGAATCTATCACCTGAACAATTAGTCGGGTTGACTCTTCCCCTGGGGAAAAGGCCACGTCGATCTTTCCCACACTCGAAAAGGAAGATATTTTCTCCTCTGTCCAATCACGAGTTGAATGGGGATTTTTCGTAGCAGACGATAAGTGGAAGGCTGGGACGATTGTAAAAAAGAACATTGCCAAGACAATCGTATTTGTTCTAATTCTTTTCTCATACCATGATTTAAAAATCGTCGGATTACCCAATGTATTTCCTTTTTTTTTGGTCATATCTTCTATGCCCTTCTCTTTGTTTTTTTCAAATACTAATCTGTACATTAGAAGCCAGTCTAACAGTTAGACTTTTTACAGGTGCTCGATTTAAAGTGAATTTTGTGAGCCACGCTCCCGACCGCGGGCTTGGGCCCAGGCCAGCGCCCGGATCACGTCCCGCTGAAGATCAGGAATGTTTTTGACCGCTTCTTCTATCGCCGACTGCCGCGACAAAACGCGAGCGGCGGCAATCCGGCCATCCTCCCCCCTTCAGATTCCTATAATCGTAACTTGTTCATGCTCAGTAATAGTTCGCCGTAACCAAACGGCAAATTCCACGATGACCTCGATAAGAGCCTCCTTTTTCTCATCAAACGACGTATCAAACGTTAAATCTGTGTATCCATCATATACGCAACATATCACTTTGATTTCCTTAAATGATGCAGCGCCTGCGAGCCGTTTTTGAAGGAGGTATAAGTCCTCGATTATTGTGAGGCAAATTTCCCTTTTGACCTCACTATTTTCGTAGTGATCATACTTGGGCACGTGCTTCCGAAGAATTGGCTCCAGGTAAACAAAAGTTTCCTCGGCAAAAAAAATAGAGCCGTTGTTCCAATGTTTCTGTTTGAATTCTCCCGGAAGAATCTCCATAAAACACGTGCCATCGAGTTCCCGTGCATCCGAGATGATTCGGAGCTCGTTCATGCGACTTTCCGTTTTGGCATAGGTGGCATTATCCAATGTTTTTCCTTTTTTTTGGTCATATCTTCTTTTCTCATCACTTATGAACTTAAGAATTGATTGCCCAGTCATGCAGTTTCTTTTTCCATCCAGCGACTCCGTGGATATTCGCCCTTTGTGGATCCAGCGAAGAACCGTTGATACAGAAACATCCAGTTTCGTGGCTACGCTGGCTGGAGTATAGATTTTCTGAATCATGATGGATTTTCCAAGTTCACTTACATTCCACTTAAAAAAACGTCCCCTAAAACTATTTTTTGGATTTAAAGTCACAGCATAAACCGACAGATTCTCTGGCTCATTTTGTTTTTTCACAATTATCAACGATCCTGTCAATATGACATTGCCTTAGAACACCGTTTTTTCGGACTTTTATAACACATCTGGCTATTTAATATTTTTACCAACAGTTCCGCTATCGGATAGAGCACAAACAGGTAAACAATGTTAAAGTCTAACAGTTAGACTTTTGTTTAGCTTGGACATTTAATGAGTATTTTGCGGACCCTGAACAACACGCACCTGTGCCCGTCCCAATGCGCGAATAACTCCATGTTGAATCTCAGGAAGCCCCTTGGTGGCATCGTCAAAAGTTGCTAAACCGCCAAGGACTCGGGCGGCGGCGATCCGGCCGTCTGCGTCAAGAGTCTGAGACTTCCAAATGTGATCTGATTTCTTCAGATTTAAAAACTCCTGCACACCAACCTTCTCCTCTTTTGAGATGTCTTCCCTCTCGAAAAGACGGGATTGCGTCTCCTCCCGTGCTTTGATTATGAAGTCACCTTCTGGAACCGTTTTTTGTGGTATACTGGCCTTAGGTGTGGACCCCTCACCGGGCAATTGAAGCCCGGCGTATTGGGTCTGCACTTTTCTTGGCCCCTGGCCGGCCTGCGGATTCTCCCCAACGGCATCCGACAGGCTATTGACATTTTTATTTCTCCGTGGTATAGTCACTTTAGACGTGGATCCCTCCCCGGGCAATTGAAGCCCGGCTGACTGGATCCGCGTCTTTTGTTTTTCAGTGTCCTCAAACACAACCAAACCCTTCACTTTCCACAATTCGACCTGTGCTTCATTCCTCTCGGTAATCGTCGCAACCTTATGTGCTTTGTCACGCCCAAACACTGAATTTAAATCAATCGCAATTGTGACCGGCTTACCATCTCGATTCCGAAAATCAGTCAAGATATTAATCGAATTCGGTTGGGTATCTGATTCAAAAACTGCCACAGGATCCCGCAACTGACGAGGGATAGACTTGATGTCATCAATAGAAATCCCGTGTTGTTCTCGGGCCTTATGGACGACACTGGAGGGCATAAGAACTGGGCACGATCTATATCCGAGCGATTGAAGAAGCTCGGGCGTTGGCCCAACGACAAATGGAGCACGAAATAATCTCTGCTTAAGTGCGGCTTCATCCACCAACGAAGCAAAAGCTTTATCAAAATCAACGATTTCCATTAAAGAGTATTCTGCGGGCCTCGCTCCTGACCGCGGGCCTGGGCCCGGGCAAGGGCTCGGACTACATCTCGCTGAAGGTCGGGTATGTCCTTGGACGCTTCTTCGATCGTCGACTGCCGCGACAGAACTCGTGCGGCGGCGATCCGACCGTCCACATCGAGCGTTTGTGATTCCCAAACCTTTCGTGAAGTTGGATCGATAAGATACCTCGCCACACCCTCTTTTTCATCGCTACCGAGATCCTCTCGCTCATTAAGACGCCCCTCAGTCAACGCAACTCGCCGGACCATCTCCTCCTGTTCCGCACTGGGGACGTCACGACGAAGGATAGCGGCTCCCGAAAGGACAACACGGACCATGGGCCTCTCTATCGTAGACACAGCCCTACCAAATACAGCTTGTTTCACCAACTCTTCGCGACGCTGGGCTTCTTCCAACGTGACCTGGCTGGCCAAGGTGTCCCTCTTTAGGCTTCCTATCTCGGCTAAATTTTTTAATTCTTCTTTGTCGTCAGTGTAAATTTGGATATCGTTCCGTGCGCGGGTAATGTTCACATATTGGTTCCGCATGTCGTTTACAGTCGGCACAGATGTGTCCGCCTCGACCACCACGCGGTCATAAGTTTGGCCCTGAGCCTTGTATGTCGTCATGGCATAGCCGAAATCGATGGCTTTGTAAATTTTTGTGTCGAGCTGAATTTCGCGTGCATCTTCCAACTTTACCCGCAAAACCGAATTCTGGATGCCCAGCACCGTCCCACGCTCCCCGTTTCGAACGTCGAGGTGCTTATACTCATTTTGCAGGAATGTGATTTTCTCCCCGGGTGCGATAGACCGGTGCATAGAATGCCAAACCCCATCCTCGTCCATCCGGGCAAGTTCAAGGGAAACAGCTTCCCGTTGGTTAAGTTTCCCTTCGCATAACAACCGGGTTCGAATCAAGCTGTTTAGCTCGTCACGGGCCGCCGTCGTGCCGGTTATTATGAGAGTTTCTTCATTGTAAAGTTCCGCCACAGTTTCACGGCGTTCAACTGTTTTTGAAAGTTCCCCGATTCGTGCCTCCACATCCAAAAGGTCCAAACTTCCCCGCATGTTCCCCTGTTTTGCCATCTCGACCGCGTCTCGGAGCTTTTCGTCCCG
>Ga0247839_1008036_pt1 | contig 11294 bp, 8 predicted proteins | sample LaCruzMarch2015__6_FD_192405 | JGI IMG/M metagenome (GOLD analysis project Ga0247839, IMG submission 192405) | Freshwater microbial communities from meromictic Lake La Cruz, Castile-La Mancha, Spain - LaCruzMarch2015_16m | ecosystem: Environmental > Aquatic > Freshwater > Lake | place: Spain...
TCAACAAGCCGCTTGCGGTGATCTTCAACGAGTTTTCGGACGATTACGTACCCGAGCACACGATGGGCAGCGGGGATGTGAAGTATCACCTCGGCTTTGAAACGACCCGCCGCACGACGGGTGGGCGCGACGTGCTCATTCATCTGGCCGCCAATCCGAGCCACCTCGAAGCCGTCGACCCGGTGGTGGAAGGCAAGGCCCGTGCCCGCCAACGCATCCTCAGCGACACGGTGGAGCGCAAGAAGGTGCTACCCGTCCTCGTACATGGCGACGCGGCATTCGCCGGTCAGGGTATCGTCGCGGAAGTCTTCAACATGTCGCAACTCCCCGGGTACCGAACCGGGGGAACCGTGCACATTATCGTGAATAACCAGATCGGCTTCACGACGCTGCCGGAAGACGCCCGCTCGACCCCGTATTGCACGGACGTCGCGAAAATGGTGGAGGCGCCGATTTTCCATGTAAATGGGGATGATCCGCTCGCCGTGATCAATGTCGCGGAAATCGCGCACGATTTCCGTCAGGAGTTTGGGCGCGATGTGGTGATCGACATCATCTGCTACCGCCGCCACGGGCACAACGAGGGGGACGAGCCGACCTTCACCCAGCCGAATCTGTACAGCAAGATCAAGACCCATCCGACCCTTGCCACCCGCTTTCTAAAGCAGGTCAGCGAGAAGGGAACGGTCAGTCCGGAGGAGGCCGCAGAGGTCAAGTCGCGGGCGCTGGCCGAATTGGATGCCGCACTGGCGGACGTCAAAGCGCGTCGCCAGCCGGGCGCAAAAAAGTCGCAGTTCGCCGGCTCCACCGCCGTTTTCCAGCCGCCGTATTCCCACCAAGCCGTGGAGACCGCGATCAGTCACGAAATGCTCGCGAAGATCGTCACGGGACTGACCCGCGTGCCAGAGACATTCAATGTCCTTCCGAAGGTAAAGCGGATCCTGCTCGAACGACGTTCGCAGGTTTTTCAGGAAGGGGGGCCGTACAATTGGTCCTTTGCGGAAGCGCTCGCGTTTGGATCGCTTCTGCTGGAGGGCATGCCGGTGCGGTTAAGCGGGCAGGACAGCCGCCGTGGGACGTTCAGCCAACGGCACAGCGTTCTCTACGATGCCAAAACGCGCGAGCGGTACATTCCGCTCATGAATCTCGATCCCAGCCAGGCGCGCTTTTGTGTCTACAACAGCCTCCTGTCGGAAGCGGCGGTTCTTGGTTTCGACTACGGGTACTCCATGGACTTTCCCTCGATGCTCTGTCTTTGGGAGGCCCAATTCGGGGATTTTGCCAATGGAGCGCAGGTGATTGTTGATCAGTTCATCGCCTCCGCCGAATCGAAATGGCAGCGTCCGAGCAGTCTCGTCATGCTCCTGCCTCACGGATACGAGGGTCAGGGTCCGGAGCATTCCAGCGCACGCCTCGAGCGTTTCCTTCAGCTCTGCGCGGAGGACAATCTGCAGGTCTGCAATCTCACGACGCCGGCACAGTACTTTCACGCGCTGAGACGTCAGATCCACCGCGGGTATCGCAAGCCGTTGATCATCATGACCCCGAAGTCGCTCCTGGGGTCGGACAAAGCGGTCTCGCGCACGGAGGATTTCACCAACTCCCGATTTTTCGAGATCCTGGAGGATCCCACGCAACCCGTTGCCGACCGTGTGGAGCGCATCATCTTTTGTTCCGGCAAGGTGTACTACGATCTGGTGGCGCACCGCGAATTGCCGGCTTTTCAAGGCAAAGTGGCGCTGATCCGGTTCGAGCAGATCCACCCGCTGCACGAGGAGAAGGTAAAGCGACTAGTGGGTCAGTATCCCAATGCCCGGACGGTGGTCTGGTGTCAGGAGGAGCCGCAAAACATGGGAGCGTGGAGTTTTGTGTCGCCGCGCCTTCAACGGCTGCTCAATCGCCCGATTGCGTACGCGGGCCGTGTGGCGTCTGCAAGTCCGGCGGCGGGCTCCTCGACGATACACAAGCGTCAACAAATGGCGCTGGTTAAGGAAGCCTTCCAGATCCAGTAGCGCGCAATTCGCTTGCCGCGTGCTCGTGGCTTGCGTAACGAACCTTCCCGTCCCCTTTTTTTACCATCCCAATCCGAATGAGCTCCGAGGTTATTGTTCCGGCTGTGGGGGAATCCATTTCCTCCGGCGTCCTTTCCATCTGGCATAAACGCGACGGGGAGGCGGTCGTTTCCGGAGATTTGATCTTCACCTTGGAAACCGACAAGGTTTCCACGGAAGTCCAGGCATCCGAGAGTGGCACGCTGCACCACCGCGCCGCCGAGGGCGATGAAGTGCGCATTGGTCAGGTCGTGGCCGTAATCGAGGCCGGCGCAGCCGCTGCCGCTGCGGCCCCATCGCAGCCCGCGGTGCCCCCCGCGGAAGCGACACCAGCCGTTGAATCCGCAGCACCGTCGGCAACGTCAGCGGAGCCGCCGGTTCCAGCCCCCTCGCCGGCGGCAGCGAAGCCGGAGCGCAAGCCGGAGCCGGAGCCGGAAGAAGCACCGATTTTTCAGACCGCTGCACGTGTGGAACGCACGACGCGAAAGAAAATGACGCCTCTCCGGCGCAAAATCGCGGCACAGCTCGTATCTGCCCAGCAGACCGCGGCCATCTTGACCACGTTCAACGAGTGCGACATGAGCGCCGTCATGAAGCTCCGCAAGGAAATGCAGGACGAGTTCACGAAGAAACACGGGGTCAAGCTCGGGTTCATGTCGTTCTTCGTGAAAGCGGTTGCGGATGCGCTCAAGGCAACTCCGCAGATCAACGCGCGGATTGACGGCGAGGAACTCGTGCAGAATCACTACTTCGACATCGGCGTGGCGGTGGGAACCGAGAAAGGGTTGATGGTTCCTGTCCTCCGGGACGTTGATCAACTCAGTTTTGCCGGCGTGGAAAAGGCGCTGGGCGCTTATGCGGTGAAGGCCCGGGAAGGGAAGATCGGGATCAGCGACCTGCAGGGCGGCGTGTTCACGATTTCGAACGGCGGCGTGTACGGCTCTTTGTTGAGCACGCCAATCCTCAACCCTCCGCAGAGTGGCATCCTCGGCATGCACAAGATCCAAGAGCGTCCGGTGGCGGTGAATGGGCAGGTCGTCATCCGTCCGATGATGTATCTCGCCCTCAGCTACGACCATCGCGTGGTGGACGGCAAGGAAGCGGTGACGTTCCTGATCCGGGTGAAAGACTGCATCGAGAATCCGGTGCGATTGCTTTTGGAATCGTAGGACGCGGATTGGGAAAACCCACGTCCCGTAGGATTGCGACGAAACTGCCCCGGCGCCTGCGTTGCAGTGCCGGAATACTCGCTTTTTGACGCCGTACGCCACGAAACACTTGCGATCGCCGTTGGTTTCGCTACCTTTTCCCTTCCCTTCGTCCTGTCTGTTGAAGACGGAGACGATCATTCCTTCAGGGGTCTTAGCTCAGTTGGTAGAGCGCCTCAATGGCATTGAGGAGGTCAGCGGTTCGATCCCGCTAGGCTCCACCACATAAGTTTTCAGGTTGAATCGTTTGCGATTAGGTTGGCCGCAGGGGAATTTCTCCCGGGTCGCCAATCTACCGAGCAGGTACTTGGATAGTTGATCGAGAAGGACGGGGTGATCTTCTCCAGTTCGGGCTGCTCAGGGATGCAAGGCGGATTTCAACCGTCGGCTCCGCATTCCACCGCTTTTGGAGCGCGCTCGTTGGAAAGGTTCGAGATGTTGCTGCCTGAAATGAAGGGTGTGAGTTCATGAAACTGTGATACTGTGAAAATGTGGAAAACATCACCGTTCCCAGTGATGACCACACCTACCGGCAGGCTCGCATCGTAGCCGCCCAGCGCGATGCCTCCGTCTCCGCCCTGGTGAAACACTTTCTCGTCAGCCTGGCATCCGAGACGCCTGCGCACCGGGATCTTAAGCAGAAACAGGAAGCCCTCCTTGATGCCCTTTGGCAAAACCACCCTGGCTTCCGTTCCGTTGAAAATCTCCCCCGCGACGCGGTCCATGAGCGCTCATGACATTCCTTGATACCAACGTCCTGCTTTACGCGATCAGCCCCGGCGTCATCGAACGTTCACTATCGCAATACGGCAGCCAAAAAATCTGGCGAGATGACCCTTGGAGCTCTGTTTCGAGATCGGGTCTCCCGCCTTAAACCCGCGAGGGCGCCGGGCCATTTCATGTGTCCCGGTAGTGGCGATACCAGTCGCTCTGCGGGGTTTCACGAGGATCGACTTGTCGCTTGCGTGCAACAAAATCGCGGGACTGCGGGTAGCACGTTGTGACTTGTCCCGCGCTCGCACGTTGGGGATAAGTGAGGTAATATGTCCCGGTTCTTTAACCTTCTGAGTGCGCAGGAAAGGATTTTTTGCAGGCCCCCTGCGCCCCGAAGGCTTGCCCCGACAGGCGTTTGAAGGGAAGCCTCCCAAGGCTTCGCCCGAATCGCGCCGCTCCAGGGCCGGCCGCCCGGCATTCCTTAGCCCAGCTCGTAAGGGCTGGGTTTTTGCAGTGGCGGAAGCTGCGGGCTGAAAGTCCGCGACAGGGCAAGAGCAGGGCTGCACGCCACGCCTCCACCCATCCCGTCCCTTCAGGCCGGAGTCATCCTTTGGTTTCCTACCCAGCCCGTTGGGCTGGGCTAACGAATCGCGCACCGGTGGTGCGCAGAACGCCGTTCGCCGCAAGGACCGCAACGATAAGCGCTAACAAAGGCCTCAACTATGAAGCTCCTCATCCTGCTGCCTTTACCCATTTCAAACAGCGAAGTAGCCAAAATATCAATACAGCCCCGCGATCTTTTCGACACGGTAGCAACTGAGGCGAAATCCGGCACGGCACTCTGCCGTGGAGTATCAACCCATCAGCGGGCGATCGAGTTAGTGACAAGCAGACGGGAAAGCGGATTGACGGAAGTACAGGTGTCTGTATGGTGATACTATGAAAACAACGATCGAAATCCCGGAGATCCTTTACAAAAAAGCCAAATTTCTCGCCATCGAGCGCGGCCAGACTCTGAAGCAGATCGTCCTCACTTCTCTGGAGCGGGAGCTTAACTCGCCTCCCGCCACGCTTCGGGCGGCCAAGCCTTCGTGGGCAAATCGCACGCTCCTGCCCGGCTTTGCCGCTGCGCAAGATGCCGGGGTCTTTGACCCGAAACCGGGCGAGCGCGACATCACCGATCTCATTTCCGACGACCGCGATGGCCGCTAAACCACCGTATTTCGATACCTCCTATCTGGTTCGGCTTTACCTCCGCGACCAGGGATTCGAGGCAGTGCGCGAGATCGCTCTCGGCGGGCTTGTCATTGCAAGTGCCTGGCACGCCCAAGCTGAGATTGTGTCTGCTCTTCATCGCGCCTACCGCGATGGACGCATCCCGGAAAGCGCCTACTTTCAATTCCTTGATCAATTTCTTCATGACTCGAAAGACGGTCTGTACCACTGGCTCCCGTTAACGGATGGCACTCAACAACGCTTGGAACGATGTTTCCGGAACGCTCCCGCCACCAGCTTCGTCCGTGCAGCTGATGCCCTACACCTCGCTTGCGCCGCAGAACAGGGATTCAAGGAAGTCTATTCCAATGATCGACACTTCCTCGCCGCCGCACCACTATTCGGGATGAAGGGCATCGATGTCATCGGAAAAGTCGGCGCATGAATCCATAAGCCACGATTCCACGACACCACCGGTTTGCCTCAGAGCCACGTCTCCTGAACATGATTGGCTCCTCGGCGTTCTGAGTGGGCAGGAAAAGGCCTGATTGCAGGGGCGCCTGCGCCCCGAGGGCTTGCCCTGACAGGCGTTTGAAGGGAAGTTTCCCAAGGCTCTGCTCGAATCGCGCCGCTCCAGGGGCGACGGCCCGGCATTCCTTAGCCCAGCTCGTAAGGGCTGGGTTTGTTGCAGTGGCGGAAGCTGCGGGCTGAAAGTCCGCGACAGGGCAAGCGCAGCGTCGCACGCCACGCCCCCACCCATCTCGTCCCTTCAGGCCGGAGTCACCCTTTGGTTTCCCACCCAGCCCGTTGGGCTGGGCTAACGAATCGCGCACCGATGGTGCTCAGGACAGCGTTCGCCGCAAGGACCGCGACACTCAGCACCAGCAAAGGCCTCAACTCCGAAGCTCCGCAGCCTGGTGCTTTTGCCCACTCCATTCAGCGGAAAGCCGAAGGGAAGTTTCCCAAGGCTTTGCCCGAAGCGGGCCGTTCCAGGGCCGACGGCCCGGCATTCCTTAGCCCAGCTCGTTAGGGCTGGGTTTGTTGGAGTGGCGGAAGCTGCGGGCTGAAAGTCCGCGACAGGGCAAGCGCAGGGCTGCACGCCACGCCCCCACCCATCCCGTCCCTTCAGGCCGGAGTCAACCCTTTGGTTTCCTACCCAGCCCGTTGGGCTGGGCTAACGAATCGCGCACCGGTGGTGCGCAGGACAGCGTTCGCCGTAAGGAGCGCAACGATCAGCGCCCAAAGGTCTCGACTCTCAAGCTCCTCATCCTGCTGCCTTTACCCACTTCAAAAAGCGAAGTAGCTAAAACATCAATACAGCCCCGCGATCTTTTCGAGACGATAGCAACTGGAGGCGAAGTCCGGCAGGGAACTCTGCCGTGGAGTTTCAACCCATCAGCGGGCGATCGGATAAGTGACAGGCAGACGGCAAGGTAGACGGGAAAGCGGAGTGACGGGAATACATCGCGCTCTTATTTTAGACAAGCGCGCAACGGGTGCCCCGCTACCTACCCCGCGAAATTAGCTAAGAGTATCCCAACGTTGCCGCTAATGCCCGCGTCTCGATATTAAGCGATTGCTCACTCTCGTAGGCCTTCCAACGGTCTGCTGCGTCGGGTTCGATCCGGTCATGCAAGTGGAACTTTAAGTCGCCACCGAATTGATCCGCTCGATCCAATCCATCGGTCATTCGCGATTTTTGGTCGTCGTAAGGATCGAGCATGTCCGCGCACAGCGGAATTCCAACAAGCGCACAAATTTGCGCACACGCGCCGGCCGGATCCCGTACGAGGTCTTCATACCGAAGCAGCAATTGGCGCTCCCGCGGGATGGAACCCAGGAAGTCCGCGATGTTTGCATTCGCAGTCAGCCAAGTGAGCTCCGCCAGCTGCCGGCCCGAAAAGCCACTCTCCCGCATGAACGGAATCATGCGCTCCATCTTCGCCTCCAGGAAGGACCGCACCATTCCGCAAGGGTGCCGAACGAGGTGGATAAACAAAGGTGTGTCGAACTGCGTCTCCGCCATCTGCAGCACGGAGGGGTCCATCGGATAAATCGGCGTCTTATCCACCAACATCTGACCCGAAAGGATCCTCTGAAGATACGCGTAAAATGCTTCCGTCGGCGACTGCTCGTCCTCGAAACGTTGCACGATCTGCTCCGCATCGGCGACGGTGCAGTTTTCAAGCTGCATCACCGCGCGCACAGTTCCGGTCAGGAGATGATCGTTCTCTTCGTTGGAAAGCGCCCGATGGCGCTGGTCCATCGTGCGGTAGTTAAGAAGATACAGCTCCGGCGGAGCAAACAGGCGTTCGTTCCCCGCAAGCATCACCCGCAGGAGGGTCGACCCCGATCGCGGCGCGGAAAGCACAAAGAGCATTCTCGGCAGCGGAGTTTCCGGAGCCGACTTTATCCAATCAATGCGAGGCATCATCCGGCGGAATGACGCGATGTCTTCGGCGCTCAGGAACGGACCGGCCGATGCAGCCAGTTCGGCCGCGGGAATCAGCGGAGGTTCATTAGCTTCCTCGAGACCACTCAGTCGCTCCCCGACAAAGTCCACCAACTCCGAAATGGGCAAATCATCCACATAGCGACCATTGGGCATGATCAAATCGTGGAAGCCCATTTTCCGGTCAAACCTAGTTTCGATCTCGACAATGAGGTGGATGAAATCGACCGACGCAAATCCGAGGTCGGCGATGAGCCGGGTCTCTCCGGACATCGGATCTTCGAAGTCCAGGTCGAGCTCTCCCACCATTTCGAGAAGGATCTCGATGATGGCCCCTTGGATCTGATTGCGGTCGGATGTCATTGTCTGGGAATCAACTTAATCAAGGTTCGCGTGATTGGCTCGCTAATTGGCTCGCAACCACCGCGTCGATCGTGCGCTCCTGACTGGCAAGGAACTCCCGCATCAGGTTTTCGTGAGCAAAAAGCAGGTCCGCGGCAACGGGTGTGTAAGCCTCCCGGGATGCTTCTTTCGTAGGAGAGGCACCAACCTCGCCGGGCTGCACTGCGGAGGTCTGTATCCCCTGTAATGGCGTGGCAGGGATGGAGACTTCAGCGTTTGCCGATTGCGGGGTCGGGGATTTCCGCCCACGCGTTGTCAATTCCCGGAGTTCCGCGACAATCGGATCCGAGAGCGTCATCTCGGGCATCTGTAGATTGAGAACGATACGATGGCGGTTGGCGGCTTTCTCAGGCGGCTTTGTCGCGAACGGATCAACCGCGGAAATGGCTCGATGGCGGAACATTGCGGTGAAGTCGACGGACATTCCGCGAGTCCAAAGCTGCCCGATGCTCCGCAGGAACTGATCCAGGCCCGAGCGCCGGCGATCGTTCGTTGCCACCGCAAGGAAGTCGCGCTTGCGAAGTGTGTCTTCAATAAACGACGTGAGGTGGCTGCTGGGACCCACCTCGATGAAGGTCGATACGCCCTCGTTCGCATGCAAATGTTCGATGGCTTCCCGGAAACGAACAGGCCGGATCCACTGCATGGTGGCCAAATCACGGATCGCGCCGATGTCGTTAGGAAAATCCGTCAGGCTCGCGCAACTCAACATCCGCGTTTGCGGAGCCGCCATGCGCAATTCCTCATAATATCGCCTCAGCGTCTCCCTCATGGGTTCAAACAGCGCCGTGTGATACGCAGTGTTGAAAGGCAGCAACTGACACACCCCTCCGAGGGCGCGCAGTTCCTCCTCCAATTTCACCATGTCATCCGGAGCTCCGAAGAGAATCTTCTGGTGCGGACAATTGTCGATCGCTACGACGACACGCCCATCCGTAGCCGCAATCTTTTGCTCAAGGACCGCAGGATCGACCGCGCCCACGGTGAGGAGGCTTCCCCGGGGGGCGTTCTCGGCCGTATTCACCTCGCGGTAAATCCGATTCAATCGCGCGCGCACTTCGTACTCCTCGGCTCCCGTGGCCTCAATGATGCCGCTCGCGGAAAGCGCCGTATATTCCCCGGTGCTGTGACCGAGCATCCTGTCGCACTTCACACCGAAGTCGCAGAGGAGCCGGTACATGGCTTTCCCCGCGGTGAAGACGAGCTCGGTCGCGACGTCAATGTCGAAAATCTGGTCGTCCAGAGACTGCGCCCGTTCCGCGCTGAGACAGGTCGGCGGGGGGAAGTTAAGCTGGCTCGTCGGGTTCTTCCAAACACCGATGTAAGCGCGGTCAGAAACGTCAAACTCTCGTCGCACGGCAGGGAATGCCATGCAGAGGTCCGCCAGCATGTTCTTGTACTGCGATCCCTGACCCGGAAACACAAAGGCCGTGCCTCCACGGGGAGCTTCCCCGGAGATGTCGAAAAACACGCCCGTGCGGGTTTGGAGTCGCGGCCGTTTTTCCTCCCGGATCTTGCCCGCCACGCCCGCCAACTTTTCCCGAAGATCGACAACGGATTCCGCAACGATGGCGAGTCGGAATTTTCCGCTCCGCTCCGCGTCAATGAGACCTTTGGCGACGGAAGCCAGGGAGCTGTCTTCAAAGGAATCCAGCGCAGCGTGGAGTCGCTCCGCGATTGCGGCAAGCTCCCCGGCGGAGTCCGCCGCAAGGAGAAACAATTCGTATGGCCAGTCCCAACCGGACCGCTGTTGGTCGACCGGCAGCGGGACTTCCTCAAGCAGCGCGTGGGCGTTGATTCCGCCAAATCCGAATCCGTCGATTCCGGCACGGCGTGGGGTGGTGTCCACCGCGTGAATCCACGGCCGGGCGACGTTGTTGACGTAGATCGGCGAGTCCTCCAACCCGAGGTCCGGGGAAACTTCGCCGCACCGCGTGGGCGGGAGCAACTTGTAATAGAGCGCCAATGCGGTTTTCACCAGGCTGGCAACGCCCGCCGCCGGGATGCAGTGGCCGATCATGGACTTCACCGACCCCAACGCGATGCGCGGCACGACGGGTCCCTCGCCAAACACTTTTCGCAGCGCGGCGGATTCCGTTCGATCCCCGAGCGGGATGCCGGTGCCATGCGCTTCCACAAGCCCCACGGTATTCGGGTCAATGCCGCTTTGCTCGTAGGCACGCTGGATGGCCAACACTTCTCCCTCGAGCCTCGGGGTGAGCAATCCTTGCGCGCGACCATCGCTTGCGACACCCACCGACTTCAACACCGCATAAATCCGGTCGCCGTCGCGCTCGGCATCCGATCGACGCTTCAGCACCAAAAACCCGGCACCCTCGGAAAGGATCGTCCCGTCCGCGTCGCGGTCGAATGGCTTCGCCTCCGTGCGGGACAGGGCCCCGAGGCCGCAGAACATCATGTAGACTTGGGGCGGCATCGATGCCTGAACGCCCCCGGCGAGCATCATGCCGCACTGTCCGCTACGGAGTTCCTTCATCGCCAGTTCGACCGCGACCAGCGTGGAGGAGCACGCGGCGTCGATTAAGTAGCTCGGACCCTGGAGGTCGAGTCGGTTGGCGATTCGCCCCGCGGCGACGTTGGAAACGAGCCCGGGGAGCGATTCGATGTGAAGGGGTGGGATGCTCGACTGAAAAGCCTGACGCACTTTCGCGCGCATCGCCTCGTCCATTTCCGGGACGACTTTTTCGAGCAGGTTCATCGTCTGATCGAGCACCAGGCAGTGCTGGATCGCTGTTGCCGCGGAGGGATTGGGCGCGGCGCCGCGACCTAGTACGACCCCGGTTGCCGATCGATCGAATGGCTTTTGGTGGTAACCCGAATCCTCCAGCGCGAGCATCGCCATGCGCAACGCAAGGAATTGATCGGGCTCGCCGGCGGGGACTGATTTGGGGATCACCCCGGAGGCGACGGGATCGAACTCCGCCAGATCCCCCAATTGCCCCACCCGACGCGTGTAAATGCGCTCGACCTTGTCGGAGTCGGGTTCGAACTTTCCATTGCACCAGGCGTCGGAGGCATCCGAGATGAGACTTTCTCCGGCCAGAATGTTGGACCAGAACGCGGAGACATCCCGTGAACCCGGGAGCAGGCACGACATGCCGACGATTGCGATGTCTTCGTCAGTGCTCATAGTAGTCAGACAAGGCACTGTTGCTCGCGTTCCATATCCACCGGCGGCCCCTGTTCTGCGAGTCGCATGAGCGGCACACTGTGACTCATTTCAATTCCTTC
>Ga0247839_1008062_pt1 | contig 11267 bp, 5 predicted proteins | sample LaCruzMarch2015__6_FD_192405 | JGI IMG/M metagenome (GOLD analysis project Ga0247839, IMG submission 192405) | Freshwater microbial communities from meromictic Lake La Cruz, Castile-La Mancha, Spain - LaCruzMarch2015_16m | ecosystem: Environmental > Aquatic > Freshwater > Lake | place: Spain...
CGGTGCGCTTGATGTTGCTGGTGCTCCAATCACTGTAGAGAATGAGGTAACGTGCGATGCAACTGCAGGAACATTAATTGCCGATGCTTCACCAGTTTCATTGGTAGGTGGTTCTGCCACCATCTCTGCCACTCAGGGAACAGCTCCATTCGTTCCATCTGGCTATTCAGTACTCTATGTGCTTACAGAAGGTGCAGGTTTGGTAATTATTGATGCTGCTTTAACACCGAGCTTCATTGTTACCGCTGCTGGTGATTACACCATTCATACGCTCGTGTATGACCCTGCCACGCTTGACGTTTCCACTGTGGTATTTGGAACGACCACTGGATTTGATGTGAACGGCCTTCTTATTCAAGGTGGTGGAACCATCTGTGGTGCGCTTGACGTTGCTGGTGCTCCAATCGTTGTAGAGGATATTACCGTTGGCATTTCCTCTGCTTTAGATCGCAGTATAAATGTGTACCCAAATCCGAACAATGGTCACTTCATTGTTGAGCTAAGCACTGCAGAAGGTGCGGGCACGTTGAATATCATGGACATGATGGGTCGTAAAGTTTACACTGCTGGGGTTAATTTCAGCGGCAGCTTACGTCAGTCTATCAATCTCAATGTTGCCAAAGGAACTTACGTGCTTCAAGTAATTACCAGCAATGGTATTGCTACACGCAAAGTGGAAGTGAACTAAAATTCACAGAGATTTTATGAAAGAGCCTCAAACCTTGGAGGGCTTGAGGCTCTTTTTTGCTTTAACCCATCAGACTCGTAAAAAACTGATAACAGTCATATGAAAGAAGAGAAAAGAGGCTACCTATGTACTTTCTTTGTCCTACAATCTTAAATCAAAAAAACATGAAAAAACTTAGACAATTCGTTGCCGTTGGTTTGCTACTTGGTTCCTACAACGCAGGGCTCGCGCAAAACAACTCAGTTCCTAGCTTCCGCACCGAAGCTGAAAAAGTTGCTTGGAAAGCCACTCATCCAAAAGAAGTGAAAGTGGGAAAGCGTGCTGCTAATCCAACGCCATTTCAAAACTTGGAGCGTTATAGCTCTGAAGGTGCCAAAATTGAGGCGTTAGGATTGAATAGTTTAAATGGTTCCAATCCCTCAGCTTTTGGTATTTTACCTCCACCAGACAATGATGATTGTGCAAATGCACAAATGCTTTTTTGTGGTGATGTGGTTGCAGGCACAACTTTAGGTGCTGCCGAAGAGGTTGTTCCAACAACAAATGCAGGAACTACAGGAGCAGGGGTTTGGTATTATTTTTACGGTACGGGTCTTAACGTAACGTTCTCGAATTGCAGCGCAAACACCGATCCTAATTTTGATAGTGAGATAAATGTTTTCACGGGTTCGTGTGGGGTCTTCACGGTGGTGGATGGCAATGATGATGATGCAAATTGTGCTCAAGGTTTGCAGTCTACAGTTACCATCGCTACTGCTCTAAACGAATTGTATTATGTCTATGTAAGTGATTACGCCACTGGGGGTTTTGGAGGTTATTTCGAACTTTCAGTATCATGCGAACGTTCTGTTAATGCGGATTGCTCAAATGCTATTCCTCTTAGTTGCGGTTCAGTGTTTTCAGGAAATACATTGGGTGCGTCTCAAGAGGTAATTCCTACTTTTAATGGATTTGGTACCGGAGCAGGAGTATGGTACACCTTTGTGGGCACTGGTGGTAATGTTGATTTCTCAACGTGCAGTGGAATTACCGACTTTGACAGTGAAATAAATGTGCTTACAGGTTCTTGCGGCTCATGGGTCAATGTTGGCGGAAATGACGATGACTTTTCGTGCGGTGTAGATGGAAGTTTTTCTACAGCTACAGTAGCCACCTCTTATGGTGAATTGTATTATGTGTATGTGAGCGATTGGACTCCTGGAGGTAACGGAGGAAACTTTCAGGTAACCGCAACTTGTTCTGCCCCACAAAATGACTTATGTGCTGATGCCACACCACTTAGTTGTGGCGATTACGTAGAAGGTTCCACGGAACTAGCAGGAGTAGATGGCCCATTAACCACCTGCGCAGGTGATGGATTTACCTACGCAGCTGATGTTTGGTACACCATCGTTGGTAATGGTCAAGATTTAACTGCAAGTCTTTGTTTATCACTCTACGATACCAAAATTGATATTTATGAGGGTGGTTGTGGTGTTTTGACTTGCGTTGCATTTGATGATGATTTCTGTGCTCCTGGCAGTGAAGTTACTTGGACGTCAACACAAGGAACAGAATATCTAATTCGTGTACATGGCTATGGTGGAGAGGTTGGTCAATACGGCTTGGGTGTAACCTGTGTTTGTGGTGCGTATGCTGGCACTTTACTTGCCACTAACTCAACAGAAGTACTAGAAAGTGGTTCAGCTACTATTTCAGCAGTAGAAAATGATGCACCTGTTGTTCCAGCTGGATATTCAGTGGCTTATGTGCTCACTTCTGGCCCTGGTCTTGTAATTGTAGACCTTGCTGGCACACCAAGCTTCACTGTAACCGCGGCAGGCGATTATACCATCCACACATTGGTTTACAATTCAGCAGATCAAGGGCCACTTTTGGCGGCTGCCACAGGCATTGAAGTAAATGCATTGCTTATTCAAGGTGGCGGCTCTATTTGCGGTTCACTCGATGTTACGGGAGCTGCTGTTACTGTGGAGGATGTGGCTGTTGGCATTTCTTCTGCCTTAAATCGTAGCCTAAGTGTATATCCAAACCCAAACAATGGCCAGTTTGTGGTGCAATTGAAAGGAGAAGGAAATGCAAGCCTCAATATCTTGGATATGATGGGTCGTAGAGTATACACGCAGGCAATGACGCTCAATGGAACATTCCGTCAAGCCATTAGCCTTGATGTGGCAAAAGGAACGTACGTGCTTCAAGTGGTTACTAATAATGGTATTGCTACGCGCAAAGTTGAGCTTAACTAAATAGTCAGAATAAAAGAATCGAACCCCGTTCTGCCAAAAGCAGGGCGGGGTTCTTTTTTTCTGCTCTATCAAACCATTTCAATGCAATGAATTCACCTTACGCTTTCTGTACCTTTGCACCTTAGTGAATCCCCCCAATGAGTGATGCCATAAAACACGAGTGCGGTATAGCCCTTGTACGCCTGCTGAAACCTCTTGAATTTTACAAAGACAAGTACGGCACAAGCTTCTATGGTCTGAATAAAATGTATCTCCTCATGGAGAAACAGCACAACCGTGGTCAGGATGGAGCCGGGCTGGCAAACATTAAACTAGATGTAGGTCCAGGGCATCGCTACATTAGCCGCAGAAGGTCAAATTCGTCTACAGCAATCAAGGATATTTTTGGGGCAATTAACGAACGTTTCGAGGCCGAATTCAAAAATCATCCCGAGCATATCCAAGACCCAGAGTGGCTAAAATGGAATCTGCCATTTACAGGTGAATTGTTCTTAGGGCACCTCCGCTACGGCACATTTGGTAGCAACAGTATCGAAAATTGCCATCCGTTTCTTCGTCAGAATAACTGGAAAACACGGAATTTGGTGCTGGCGGGCAATTTCAACATGACAAATGTAGATGAGCTTTTTCAGCAGTTGGTAGATTTGGGTCAGCATCCAAAGGAGAAAACCGATACGGTTACAGTGCTCGAGCGTATAGGCCATTTTTTGGATGAAGAAAACGACCGTATTTATTACAGCCACAGAAACGAAGTAGTTGGCAAGAAAGAAATGAGCCCCATTATTGAAGACAAGCTCGATGTGCCTCGCATATTGCGCGAATCGGCCAAGAAATGGGATGGTGGCTATGTAATGGCTGGAATGATAGGACATGGCGATGCCTTTGTGATGCGCGATCCGGCAGCCATTCGCCCTGGCTATTGGTATCAAGATGATGAGGTGGTGGTGGTGGCTAGCGAACGACCAGCCATTCAAACAGCTTTTAACGTAAAATGGGATCAGGTGCAAGAGTTGAAACCCGCCCATGCACTTATTATCAAGAAAAACGGAACAGTTTCTGAAGAGAAATTTATTGACGAATTGCCCCGTAAGTCCTGCTCTTTTGAACGCATATATTTCTCACGTGGAAGCGACAGAGATATTTACACCGAGCGCAAAGAATTGGGACGTGTGTTGGTGCCACGTGTGCTCGAAGCGGTAAACCATGATTTGGAAAACACCGTTTTTTCCTACATTCCCAACACTGCCGAAACCGCATTTTACGGCATGGTGAAAGGTTTGGAAGATTATGTCAATACCCTAAAAACCGACCTTATTCTCAATGGCAAGCGCTCGCTCGATGCCGCGCAGGTCACTAAAATTTTGAACATGCGCGCGCGGGTCGAGAAACTAGCAATCAAGGACGCCAAACTGCGCACATTTATTACGGACGACATTCACCGTGACGACCTCGTGTCGCATGTCTACGATGTAACATACGGTGCAGTAAGACGCGGCACTGATAGCATTGTGCTTATTGACGATAGCATCGTTCGTGGCACCACATTGAAGCAAAGCATTCTGCGCATTATGGACCGCTTGGGCCCCAAGAAAATCGTAATCGTTTCAAGCGCTCCGCAAATTCGCTACCCGGATTGTTATGGTATCGACATGGCCAAACTAGGCGATTTCATGGTATTTCGCGCAGCGGTGGCATTGCTTAAAGAGACTTTCCAAGAGAATTTGTTGGAAGAAGTGTTAGAAAAGGCCAAGGCTCAAATGGAGTTGCCCTTGGAAGAATCGGTCAATGTGGTGAAGGAAATTTATCGTCCATTCACAGCGGAGCAACTTTCTGCTAAATCAGCCGAAATTGTAAGCCCTGATGGCATAAAAGCGGAGGTACAAATCATTTTTCAAGGAATTGAAGGGCTTCATGCAGCTTGTCCGAACCACTTGGGCGATTGGTATTTCACAGGCAATTATCCAACTCCTGGTGGCAATCTCGTTGTGAATCGGGCGTTTATCAACTACATGGAAGGCAAAAACGTTCGCGCCTATTAGTCATTTTAATGTGCTTCAAGCGTAAATTAGCGAAATGCACATCGCTTATAAATAGCGTGGATATAACACACGCATACACCTCAAATTACTTTACTATTCGCTATTTGCCGATGCTTTATTCAATAGCTTGGCACTAGCTCCAAAACATTATTATGGGAAGAAAACATCATCAAGGAAAAGGAAAAAAGGCCGCTGCAGTAGGCAAAGAAGCTGGGCTGCGCGAAGTGGCATTTAGCGTGTTCACAAAAAGCCCTGACAAGGCATTTAACTATAAACAAGTGGCCACGCGGCTGGGAATAGAAGGCGCCCAAAACCGCAACGCACTGCAAAAAGTGATTCATCAATTAAAGATGAGTGGCGATTTGCAAGAGATAAGCCCAGGGCAATATCGCGCCAGACGAATGCCATCGCCACAACTTATTGGCAAGGTGGATTTGAATGCTTCGGGTGCCGCATTCGTTACTGTCGAAGGCATAGACCGGGATATTTATATCAGTCCGCGCAAGGTGAGGCAAGCCTTGCAAGGCGACATAGTGAAAGTGCATGCCTATGCCCGTCAAGGCGGTGGGCGCATCGAGGGCGAGATTGTAGAGATAATCGAACGCGCCAAAGACACCTTTGTGGGCATCATAAAATCAAGCAAAGAATTCGCATTTATGATTCCAGACGACCCCAAGGTTCGGGTCGATTTTTATGTGCCATTGCATGAGTTGAAAGGCGCAAAAGATGGCGATAAGGTGATTGTGAAAATGACCGAATGGCAGGAACGGGCGCACAACCCAATGGGTGTTGTAATTATGGTGCTTGGTCGCCCGGGCGATATGGATGTGGAGATGAATTCCATCCTTGCTGAATTCGATTTCCCACTGTCATTTCCAGCCAATGTGGAAGAGGAGGCCGACCGCATTCCAGAGATTATTTCTGAAGATGAAATTGCCAAACGCAGAGATATGCGCACGGTGCCCACCTTGACCATCGACCCCGATGACGCCCAAGATTTTGACGATGCCATTTCCATCCAAAAACTGGAGAATGGCAACTGGGAAATAGGCATTCACATTGCCGATGTGTCGCATTATGTGCGGCCCGATACCGCCTTAGACAAAGAAGCCATCAGTCGCGCTACATCCATTTATTTGGTAGATAGATGTATTCCCATGTTGCCCGAAAAGCTATCGAATAAAGTATGTTCGTTGCGCCCCAACGAAGAAAAACTGGTGTTTTCCGCCATTTTTGAAATGGACGAAAACGCCCATGTGATTAACGATTGGTTTGGCCGATGCGTCATCAATTCAGACCAACGCTTTACCTACGACCAAGCCCAAAGCATCATCGAGGGCAACGATGGCCCAATGAAAAGCGAAGTGCTTTCGCTCCATACCTTGGCTTTGGCTTTGCGCGCAGAGCGGTTTAAGAATGGCGCTATTGCCTTTGAGAAAGAAGAAGTGAAGTTTAGATTGGATCCCAAAGGCAATCCTATCGAGCTTTTCATCAAACAATACAAAGACAGCAACAAGCTTATTGAAGAATTTATGTTGCTTGCCAACAAGCGCGTGGCCGAGTTTGTAGGCAAACCACGCCAAGGCACCATGCCCAAAACCTTTGTGTATCGCATACATGATAGCCCATCACAAGATCGCTTGGAAACCCTTGTTACCATTGCAGCGCAATTGGACTATAAAGTGCAGCTAGGCCCGCGCAAAATCCTCACCGATTCGCTCAATAAACTGCTAAGCGACATCAAAGGCAAGGGCGAAGAAAACATGCTGAGCACCCTCGCCATTCGCTGCATGGCCAAGGCCGAATACAGCACTGCCAACATTGGCCATTTCGGACTAGGATTTAGCCACTACACCCATTTCACCTCGCCCATTCGCAGGTATCCCGATGTGATGGCCCATCGCCTATTGCAGTGCTATTTGGATGGCGGCACTTCGGCCAACGACAAAGACTACAAGGATTGGTGCATTCATAGTTCGGAGATGGAGAAAAAGGCTTCTGATGCCGAACGGGCCAGCGTAAAATACATGCAGGCCAAATACATGAAAGACAAAATAGGCCAAGAGTTTGCAGGGCTTATTTCGGGCGTCACCGAATGGGGCATTTTTGTGGAGATAAAAGAAAACAAGTGCGAAGGCATGATTCGCCTGCGCGACCTCTCGGACGATTTCTTCAGCTTTGACGAAGATACCATGACCGTAACCGGTTCCTCCACGGGCAACGAATACCGCCTTGGCGATGAAGTGCGTGTTCGCGTAAAAGATGTGTCGGTAGAGAAAAGGCAGATTGACTTGGTGATGTTGAGTTGAAAAGCCGCTGAACCTAATTTGTTACTTAATGTTCTTAATCCCATGCCATTTCTCCTCCTCATCTTTTCCCTCTTCTTCATGACCGCCAACGCCCAACCCAAAGACACCATTCTGTATGTGTACGACCCCATGTGCGGTTGGTGCTATGGCTTCGACCCTGTGATGGAGAAAATCTCAGGGGGATGGGCCGATAAATTTCAATTTCACACCATTAGCGGTGGGATGATTACGGGCGAACGACAAGGCGTTATCGCTCCTCAAATGGCCACCTACATATTGAATACTGTTCCACGATTGGAGCAAATGACGGGTGTAAAATTTGGCGAATCTTTTCTCAAAGCGCTTCGAGATGGTACCTATTATGCTTCGTCTGTCAGGCCATCGCGTGCCATGACGGTTTTCCGTTCCATGCATCCCAACAAGGCAGTTTCGTTTGCCAATGCTATGCAGCGCAAGCTTTTTTTTGAAGGCAAAAGCCTAAATGACGATGCCACTTACCGCGAGCTTTGCGCTGATTTCAATGTAGATTTCGATTCCTTCCTTAAGGAACTAAACGCTCCACAATCGCTTACAGCTGCCGAAGAGGATTTTGCACTATCGTCTCAATTAGGCGTTTCTGGATTCCCGGCCGTTATTGCCGTTCGCAATGGCAAGGCGCAAGTGCTCACAAGCGGATATTCGGATGCCAATGCCTTGGCGAAGAAACTGGAAGCGTTTAATCGCAACAAGTAGGCGTTCCCTCTTATCCCAAACCAACCGCGGGTTCCATTACTTTTATCGCATGCAACCCACGCCTCGTTCGCTAGATAAACATCAGTTTCGTGTGGCTATCGTTGTGCCTTGTTTTAACGAGGAAGGCAACATTCGCGAGCTTTACAAGCAACTGACCGCTGCGCTAAAGGCGTATCCTCACGTAGCATTTCTATTTGTGGACGATGGCAGCACCGACAACACCTGGAATGTGCTAGAACAATTGGCCGCCCAAGATTCGCGCGTAAATCCAATTGCACTGAGTCGGAATTTCGGGCATCAATTTGCACTAAAAGCAGGATTGGACCACGCCACAGGCGATTGCATTATTAGCCTTGATGCCGATTTGCAACATCCGCCTGAGCTTATTCCAACGTTAATAGATAAATGGTTGTTGGGTTACGAAGTAGTGTACACCATTCGCAAAGAAGACCCCAATTTGCCGTGGCACAAACGTTTGTTTTCCCAATTGTTTTATGCTATGGCGAAGCGCTTATCTTCGGTAGAAGTACATCCCGGAGCAGCAGATTTTCGACTGTTGGACAATTCGGTAGTAGAAGTGCTGCGCTCCTGTGGCGAAAACCACTTATTCATAAGAGGAATGGTGAGTTGGGCGGGCTTCAACCAAACCTCGGTTGTCTACGAACCCAATGCTCGATTTGCTGGAAAAACCAATTATTCCTTCCGAAAAATGGTTTCGTTTGCCTTAAGCGGAATCACCTCATTTAGCATTCGCCCATTGCAACTATCCATTTTTCTTGGGCTCTTTATCGCTGCTTTGGCAGGGCTTTATGGCTGTTACGTTATCTTCATTTTTGCTTTCACCGATAGAGCAATTCAGGGTTGGGCCAGCATCACAGCTAGTGTGCTTTTTATTGGCGGCATTCAGCTCATCATGCTGGGCATCATTGGCGAATACCTTGGCAAAACGTTTATCGAAAACAAGAAACGCCCCACCTACATTATTCGCAAACCTAGGCGCTAAGGCTGGGCATACAAGCTCAGTTTTAGGTCGTCTAAGTAAAGAGCTTGGTGGCTGCCTCCCCACACGAAAACCTTAATTCGGTCGTCAGGAAGTAACGGGAATGGAGGTGTAATTACCCACATACATTCCGACCAAATTTCTACTCCAAGGTAGTGATGGCGCACATCGGCAGTGCGCTCCCAAATTGCCTTTCCGTTGCGTTCTACAATAAAATAAACCGCAGCGCTGGCATCAATTGAAGTGGTGAACACCTGCATTTCTACCACTGCCTTTTGCATGCCAGCGGCTTGTTTATCTGCTAGACTAAAGCTGATTCCCGGACTTCCTGGCTGTGCCGCATCAATCCTCCAGCTGTGTGTTCCGCTTTTGTGATGTGTGGTGTCCGCCAAGGTGATGTCGAAAGGCCAATCGATAGTCGATTGTTCTAAGTTGTTTGAGATGGAAAACAACGCATCATGCGTTCCATCTCGATGAAAAAGACTCAAATACGTGCGGCCTTTCAAAACCTTTTCTTCTCGTGGAAAATAGCGCAGCACCAATTCGCGCGCCACAGCATCCGTGCGAATTCCATCACCTCCCACCGCTACATGATTTGCGCCTTTATGGAATGCGCTAGCCAATGTTTTGCGCAATGCATTAAGCTGTGTTGGTGTTGGATTTCGCAGGTAGATGGGGTGCAATTGCAAGCCATTTGCTACTTGTATGCTGTCAAATGCGTGAGGCAAATCAAGGGTTAACAGCAATGGAATGGCATCCTTTTCGGCATGCAAGGCATTGCTCAATGCACTGTAGCCATTAATCCGTTGCTGCATATCCGACTCTTTTGCGTGCCACGAAATGAGAACAGTTCCCCCCATGGCAAGCACAAGACCGATGGTTGCAAAAGCGGAAACAGGCTTAGAAATGTGTAACTCATCGCGCAGCAAGAAGAAGATTACTGCTCCGCAAACGAGGGCAAACATCCCATAAGAAATTCCAAAACCCAGCATAACTAGCGGATTGCTGAAGTGATACTCAATACGATGAATTCCTTTTGGGACGGAAAGCGTGGGGAAAATCCCCGTCACACCATGTTGCGTTGGAGTTCCATCAATATATGCTTGCCATCCCATAAAATCCGTTTGTTGCAGCACAACGGAACGCTCGGAACTTACATTAACTGTAAACGCTACATGTCCAGGTTCAAAGCGTTGCATCACAATGGTGTCGGTATTTTCAAACGCAGAAATATCCGAAAAATAAACCACTGGTCGAGCCAATGCAGCGGCAAACTGCTCAGCTGAATCTTCTCTAAAGTTCTCAAAGGCATCCAACCGAAAACTATTGAATCCATCGAAAGAAGCCGTTTTGGTGAAAATATTAGTGTTGTGCCAAAGCGGATTCAACGCCTGATTGTTGTCAGGAAAATTGCCCACGGGCTTGGTCAAATCGGGCACAGGAAACCCAAAAGGTGTGGCATCAAGCCCAGTTTGCAGTCGAGCAGGAGCATAGCCCGAACCAACCGTAATGGGGAAATTGAGTTTTACTGCTAGCGTCATTTCCACTAACAAAAACGCAAAAAGCGATGCGGTATATGCTTTTCTGTTCGTTCGAAGAAACCAAACTCCACACATAAAAAACAGCAACAGCCCAGCTTGAATTACCCCGTGAATGAGCACATGATAGGCGCGAGGAGAAGTGCCAAGACTATCACGGTAATTGTGAAGAAAAATTATGGGTTGAAATTTGGAAACATCATTTGCAGCATAAAAATAGATGCCTATGCCAAGAATACACGCCAGCATTGCGGCAGATGCGGCCAACACCCGTTTGTAATTGCGCTCTGGTGAAGAAACAATTTCACCTAACTCCGAACTTCCAACAAGAATAAACGCCAGCATGGTGAAGTAGTTGAAGAATGCCGACATGCGAAACATGTCCATGAGTGGCGCCCATTGAAACAAGAATTCGCGCACGGGAGTGTAGCTTCCAAAAGCCGCCAAAAGACAGGCCAACCCAAAGCCAAGAACCACATTAGTACGCACATTTCTTTTACGAAAAAGTGCCAATCCCAACGCCATCAGTAGCAGCAAACCGATATGTCCATTGTTCATAGAAAGGTCGGTATCGTAGAAATCTGTATCGGTAACCACCGCAAAAGGCATCAGCCAAGAGATGGTGCTTTGCGGAGAAAACGGCATGAAATGGGCATCGGCAAGCGTGATTCCCGCGAAGCGCTTAAGGTGGGGTGTAATTTGCCAAAAGGTAATC
>Ga0247839_1008074_pt1 | contig 11252 bp, 10 predicted proteins | sample LaCruzMarch2015__6_FD_192405 | JGI IMG/M metagenome (GOLD analysis project Ga0247839, IMG submission 192405) | Freshwater microbial communities from meromictic Lake La Cruz, Castile-La Mancha, Spain - LaCruzMarch2015_16m | ecosystem: Environmental > Aquatic > Freshwater > Lake | place: Spain...
ACAGCATCACCCCCGCGCGGCGCTTCGCTCCGACGGTCCAGTTTGACCTCGAACAGCCGTCCAGTTTGCGGCGGAACAGGTGTCCAGTTTGCGGTGGAACGGCTGTCCAGTTTGCGTGGAATACGCACCTTGAAATAAGGACGGAAGCCGCGAGGGCGCTATTGAGAATCGCACCCGAGCGGATACCGCTATTGCTGAATCTGCTTCGGACTTCTCGTGACAGCCGCCGTGATGGCCTTGCATGGGTTTTGGCGAAGAAAGGAAACTTTGACCCCGCAACTATTTTGGCTGAACCTACAGACGACAACCTAAGGCGTTGGGCGGCATATATCCTTGGATATGGACGCGAACAGTTCTTAGGTGTTTCGGTGGAAGCTGTTTGCCACAACGACCCGGAAGTGTATTTTGCCGCAAGCGTCCTGTGGCAACTGCTTTCCAGTTGGATTCACGAACTTGAGGAGTATTGACCCCTTGTTCAAAGTGCTACCATACTATCGTACCGGACATGGTGCCGCCTACGTTGGCGACTCCTGTGAACTGTTGGGTCAGCTCCCGGAGTCATCCATAGACCTTGTCATGACATCGCCCCCGTTCGCGCTCAGGCGTCAGAAGACTTACGGCAATGTCGCTGAAACAGAATACGTCGAGTGGCTGATGCCCTTTGCCCAAGGCGTCCATCGCGTTCTTACGGATACCGGCAGTTTTGTCCTCGACCTCGGCGGGGCATATCGTGCCGGGATACCTTCACGGTCACTATACAATTTTCGCGTATTAATCGCCCTGTGCGATCAAGTTGGATTTCACTTGGCAGAGGATTTTTACTGGTTCAATCCCGCCAAGCTTCCATCGCCGATTGAGTGGGTGAACAAAAAGAAAATAAGGGCCAAAGATTCTGTTAATACTGTTTGGTGGTTCAGCAAAACCGAGTTCCCGAAAGCAGATGTTCGAAAAGTGCTTGCGCCCTACTCGGATCGCATGAAAAAGCTGCTTAAAGACCCGGAAAGTTTTTATCAGCCTAACAAGCGACCGTCCGGGCACGACATCAGCAAGGGTTTCGCCACGGATAATGGCGGTGCGATTCCGTCAAACCTGTTGTCGATCTCGAACACCGACAGCAACTCTTTTTATCTCCGGATGTGCAAACAGTTTGGACTCGAACGCCACCCAGCCCGCTACCCGGAAGAATTGCCCGCATTCTTCATCAAGATGCTCACCGACCCCGGCGACGTGGTTCTAGATATCTTCGCAGGGTCAAACACGACAGGGATAGCGTCGGAGAGATTGGACAGAGCGTGGCTTGCGTTCGACAACTCGCTCGACTACCTAAAGACGTCGGCTTTCCGCTTCCTAGAGAACCTGCCAGCAGATGCAGTTGAGCAAACCATCAAGAAGCTTGCGTCAGAACATGCGAACCTAACACTTCCGGACCTTTACCCGCTCTTTTCTGTGACCGCACCAGACTCAAAGAAGCATGATATTCCGGAACCAATGAACCTATTGCGGAATTCCGGGGACAGTTTACTCGGTTCGGCATAGTTAGACTGCGTCGAGATAATAAAATGCCGCCGGATCTTCGGTCCGAAGCTTCCGCATAGTTGCCAGATGCGAGTTAAGCCAAATCGGGGTCGACCGAGACGGGTGTATGCAATGCTCAACCCTCGGGGTCCTTTGCCTTGGCCGATGCCTACAGCCGCAACGACCGTTCGCTCCGCGACACACGAACGATGCGGAGGACCCGCTTCGCATCCAGGCGGTAATTCTTGTGACAGTTTACTCAATTCGCTCGCCATAGCCAGCGGAGCGATAAATAGACTGTCCCCGAAACTCCCCCCGAAACTCCCTGGAGGGTGACAACTTGAACCTGCGCATGGTCGCGGAGGGGTGGGCGGCGGTGTATCGGCAGTATTGCAAGGACAGCGACTTTACGCGGCGGGAGGGGGAGGCCCGGGCGGCGGGGCGGGGGATCTGGGCGGCGCCGGGGGGCAGCAGGCGCCGTGGGACTATCGGCACGGCCGTGAGTAAGGCCAGGGTTCTGACCACGCTCGACCAAGGTTGTCCCGGCGTAGCGGCGCGAAGCTGCGGAGCTGAGCGTCAGCGGCAACCCCGTCGCGGTACCTGCCGAACCCTTGTCATTCAATCCCAGTGCAATGTCAATAGTCGTGCGCGCCGGCAGCGGGCTTTCGTGCGGGAAGGGGCTTCGCTTCGGTAGCGGGCTTTTGTGCGGAAGGGGATTCCTCAGCGATAGGATTCATCCATCTTATATCGATCTTCTTCTCGGCTTTGCGGTCCCCCCCGCCGTCACAGTAACAGACGATCAGTCCAGGGCCTGTTGTGACACGGTCGCCATCTGAATCGCCGAACAGAAATACAAACGAACGGCTCGCGTCACTCGTTATCAGCTGCCCTGTCTGCGCGTCAAAGCCCATTTTGGTTAGGGTCTGTGGGCGTGTGGCAATGAAATCACCTAGCAGATCGGGATCGGATATTTGCGCTGCGTCCTCCAACGCCCGGCCCAACTGCGAACCAATCACGCTAGACCCACGCCACCCGATTTCCTTCATGGTGGCTTTACCTAAGTCAGCCGCACTTAGATTGCCCCACCCTAAGTCGGCCAAACGAAATTCGCGCGTGTCCAAGCTGGAAGGGTCCCAGTAAATCCTGCTCCTGTTGGCCTGCTTAAGCTTCCCATCGCTCAGGCAGGGGGACAGCGACAACTGGCCAGTATCGCGAATGGCCGACAGGACTGTCGGCAGGTACAGGCCCTTTCGGTCTAAATCCGAACTCGCCACTATTTTCGAGTCGCGCGGGTACACCAAAATACCACCCACTGGGGAGCGATCAGTACGCCCATGGCCCGCAAAGTGGAGGAACTGCTTCTCGGCGCCGACGTCGCTGCGTAGTTTCTCGACCTCAGTCTCGGCCTCGGTCGCGCGGCGCTCGGCATCACGGCGCGCCTGCTCGGCCTCGGCTGCGCGGCGCTCGGCAAGGCGCACGGCGGGGGGGTTGAGGAACCCCAAACCCAGGTTTCGCGCGGCTTCAGCCGGGATGAGATTGACAGCCACTAAGACCAAGCACAATAGCCAGCCGAGTGCAGGCGCGACGAACTGGGGCCTACAAGACCTTCGCAATACGGCGAAGAACTTGGGGGCTCGCACTTGGGGGTATACGTCGCGCTTCCCGGAGGACCGGCCGAACCAACGATCAAGGCCGAACCGCGAAACCCAGATCCAAATGACCGACGTCGGGTCCAGTCTGGCCCCACGTAGCGTTGCCTTGCGTAGGATGGCCCCCCGTAATTTGGCCCGCTTGAGATTAGACCCACTCAGGTCGGCCTCTCCAAGGTCGGCCCCGCGCAGATCGGCTCCGCTTAGGTCGGCTCCGCTCAAGTTTGCATCCCGCATGCTTGCGCCGCTCAAGTTCGCGCCACGCAAGTTGGCTTCGCTCAGATTCGTCCGCTCAAGATTGGCTTCGCTCAGGTCCACTGTGCGGAGGTCGACCGCGCTGAGGTCAGCGCCGCCCAAATTAACCCGCCGGAGCGTGATCCCTCGCAGATCGAGCCCCGCCAGATCCTCCCGCGGATCGAGGTCGGCAAGGGTGAGCAGCGTAAGGAGGTCATCGCTGCCGGACTCGGCAAGACGCCGAATGGCCGTCTGGAAGTCATCCATCTGCGCTATCCCCCGCTGGAGGCCCAATTTCAAATTCGCACACGCGCAGTCCCATGCGCTGCACCAGCAACTTCCGCGCTAAGGCTAGGGCGACAATGCGCTTCGGCTAAGAAAAGTCGTCGGGCCATAGACCATCCCCCGAGAGTGGCCGGATGTGATTGCGCGATGTAATCGTGAACGCTGTTACGAGTGTCACCGTCTGATGCGCGCCAGCCAGTAGTCCGATCTCCTGTTTCGGAAGCCGGCCCTGCAAATATGGCTCACAATCTAATGGGGTAAACTTCCAAAGCGGACGCGACTCCGACCCTTGGACCACCACCCGCCAAGGGAGGGGCGTGTCGGACGCCTCAACGTAATCGCCGGTGTCTGCTTCGCATGCCGCGCTAGCATTGGCATCGGCCTTCTGTACCATCGCCAATCGGCGGTTTGCGCCACGCGCCTGGTCGGGCTCGGCTCGATCGTCCTCCGGGCCATTCCCCCCTGGCTGGTTGTGGCGCACAACCCCAAGCGAGAGGTTCAAACCGGTGATGCCCCAGATCAGGCTGGCCAGGCCCGCGGGACCGTCACCGCTGGCCGAGGCTCGGAGGTCGACCCAAGTGCGGCTCGCGAGGAACGACGGCAGCTCCGGCGATCCTGGGGCATCCGGCAGCAACACCGGAATCACGGGCCAGCGGTCCCGCACGGCGAGGCTCAGAGCGGCTTCCATTTCCTCCTGCTCCCAGGGTCCCAACCCATCGGCCCCGACCAGCACGGCGATGCTCCGCGACTGGCGGATGCCGGCGTCCATCTGCTTCTGCGCGGATAGCCCCGGGCGCAACTGCTCCTCGTCCAGCCAGACTGCGATCCCGCGCGCGCGCAGCGCGACGGCGAGTGCGCGCACCGCCGGTTTGTCGCGGCTGTTATGGCTCAGGAAACAGTCGAAGGTTCCAGGGGCGGAAACGCTCCGATGGCCCGTACGATGATCAAGGTCGTCGTGGGGCTCGCGACGAACCTTGCGTTTCGCCGCCACAGTGGAGTCCGATACGCTCTTCGGCCACAGCGAGCCACTTGGGAACTTGCCGGCCGAGGGCGTGACCTGTAACTGGCCCTTGAGAAGTCCGAACGACACCCGCCCGCCGGGCAGGTCCAAATGGTGTTCCCCGAAATGGATCGTGAGCAGCACTTGGCGCGCGGCGCCACGCTGCCCACCCCACTCGACATTCAGGTAGACCCATGGGGTCCAATCCACACGCTCTGCCGTATCACCGTCCGCTGCCATACGCTTGTTCTCGCCCAGTTGCCGCAGCCGCCGCGCGGTCAATTCCGCTACCCGCGCGCGAAACTATAGCACCCCCAGTGCTCCCCTGCGACGCACCGTGCGGCGCACCGGCCGCGCATTGCGCCGCCACGGTCGCCAGCCGGCCGCCGGGTCAGGCGCCGACCAACTGACCTGTTACAGTAGCCGCCCATCCTCACGCCCCGCCTCGCCCCATGCCACGCCACCCGCCCAGTCGCCTTGCCACCGCTCCGGGGCCGTTGCCGTCGTCTCGCCCACCGGTGGTCCCGCCCGCGCCGCACTGCTGGCGGTGGGTGTCGCCCTCGCCCTACTCGCGGCCCTGGCCTACCTACCCGCGACCCTGACGCACGACTGGCCGGCACCGGCGCAACGCGCCGCGGCCGACGCCCACGCTCTGCGTGCACAGTTGCACGCGCTGGTCAGCGGCGTCGCGCTCTCACTCGTGCCCGCCACCGCGCCGCCCCGCGCCGCGTTGGCACCGGCCCCCCGGGGCCCCGCCAACCCCGCCAGCCCCGCCAGCCCCGCCGGTGACGACCGCCGAGCTGCCCCAGGTCGCATCCAGCTTCAGCGCCGCCAAACGCCTGCTCTATGACCACGGCATTACGGGACCGGCATTACTGGACAGACCCTGAGGTATCCCCGCGAACGTGATCGAACAATCAGCGGGTTAGCCAAGACCCGTGGGTTCTCGGGCGGTGCCAGGCACATGGGGCCTCCGGCGCTTATGCATGCGACTGATATAGCGCAACATTTCGTGGGGATACCTCAGGGACAGACCACGGTTTCCCCCTGAATCCATGTCCAGGCAGCAAAGAAAAGCAGCCGCCGAATACGCTCCTGCCCCAAGCCCCTGAAGCACCAGCGGTCGCCCGCGACTTTTCCCCGCTACTCGTTGGTCACTGGCGTGTCAGCCGCGACGACCTGACCGACACTTCACGCCGTCTGCCAACGGTCTACCCTTCAGTTTGGAATTCCGGGGACAGTTTACTCAATTCGGCATCTTTAGGCTGCGGCGAGATAACTAAACTGCCCCGGATCTCCCGCCAGAAACACCCGCATCGTTGCCAGATGCCAGATGCCAGATGCCAGATGCGAGTTAAGCCAAATCGGGGTCGGCCGAGACGGGTGCGTGCAATGCTCAACCCGCGGGGTCCTCCCCCTTGGCCGATGCCGACAGCGGCAACAACCGTTCGCTCCCCCGCACAGGCCCCTGGGCCAAGCCGAATCTGGCCTTGGCCTCGACGAGAGAAAGCTCGGGGCCAGTGTCCAGGTCGGCCAATCCCACGACCACGGCACGCATGAAGGCGCGCTCCTGCGCGGTCTGCTCTAGTCGGCCACGGACTGCATGACGGCGACCCGCGCCCTCTACTGGCGAGCAGCACGGGCCGATGGGTGACGGCCGCGTGTTTGACCACGCGACCAGGGTTGACCTTCAGATCAGTCAACGGGACCACGTCTTCGGAGAATTTCACGCTCATGTACGCCTGTCTCTCAGAAATAAGGGTCAGACGCCGGTCTGTTCTCGACGCGGTTGTCGATGGACGAATGCTACCAGAGTCGCTGCACGCCGAAGTGATCGAACAGGGTCTCGTTGCTGACCAGTAGGAGTCCCTCGATCTGGGCTTGGGCGATCAGCATCCGGTCGAACGGGTCGCGATGCGCACCGGGCATGAGTCCGGCGCGGCGCCCATGCGCGATGGTGATCGGCAATTGCCGAAACGCCTGATCGTCAAGGATCTGTGCGAAATGTTCGGCCACATACACCGCGTCGGGGAGTTTGCCGATGCGCACCTTGGTCGCGATCTCCCACGCGGACGCGGCGCTGACGAACACCACGCGGTGGTCGTCGCCGATTGCCTGCTGCGCTTGCTGCGACAGGTCTTGGTTGCCGTCGAGCCACCAGAGCAGCGCGTGGGTGTCGAGCAGCAAGGGCGGCGGTCGGCCGTCAGGGGGCTTATTCCCAGGCACGCAGTTCATCCTCCGGCAAAGGCTCGAAGAAACGCTGGTCGCCCCGGGCTTTCCCGCTCAGCGCACCGAATTGCCGACGGCTGGGGCGGGGCGCGATGGGGGTGAGGCGCACGAGGGGTGTGCCGGCCTTGGCGATCACGACCTCCTCGCCACGGCAGGCCTGGTCGATGATCTTGGAGAGTTGGGTCTTGGCCTCGTGGATATTGACCTGGATCATGGGGCTTTTGATGCTTAGCTAACATAGATTGGCTAAGTGTAGCAGTCAGACGGCGCCGCGTAACGACAGTCAGACGGCCGGAACCCGGTGTCCGATCTGGACGAGGCGCAGGCGGCGTAGGGGCTTCAGGGTGCGGCGATCACGTTGGAGCGGTCATATCAGCTCAACGCGGTGTCTATTGCAGACATCAATGAAATCAGCGGGATTGTAAGTAAAAAGATAGCGGATGTTGACATTGTGGTCGTCGATGATGAGTCTGATCAAGCAATCGACCATGCTCAGTGGCCTGCCTTTCCTCAATGATGACTCCAAAGCCAGATCAAACGCCGCATCGCGATAGTGGTTGTCGTCAAGATAAACGATATGCCGCGATTTCAGAAAGTGTTCAAAGCGCTGGAGTTGTGCGGTGTTGCGCACGAGCTTGGTGCGAAGCGTCTCGTAGAGTGACGGCCATGGGATTACGATTTGCACAGCGCCAAGCAGTTTGGCCAGTTCGCCCGCCTCTCGGTAATGCTGATCACGATGATCGAACAGGGCATACCAAAAGCCGGTGTCGGCGAGGGCATGCTCCATCGTTCAGGCTTCGTCTGCGTCGATCTGCGGCGTGCCGAGTGCGTAGCCGGTCCAGGGTGCGGCTTTGCGCCCGCCGAGGACAAAGCTACCCTTTACCTTCTTCGTCTTGGGGTCCCGGTAGACGGCATAGATCCTGGTTCTTTTCGTTACCTCGATCGACTCTGACAGATCGTCCGTAAGTGCCTTCAAGAACTCGCCGGAATACTCGTAAATCAGGAATGCGAGGTTGTCCCCACATTCGCGAGCCGCTTTTTGATCCAGCCAGGTATAGATCCCTTCGTAGTCTCCACGCACTCCTAGATCGAAAGCTATCCAGATGGCGTTTTTCATTAGGGCATCTCCGCAGTTGCCGGGGTTTCGCGGCGCCGGCCTTGGCTCGCTAAGCTGGAGCTCCAATAAGCCGGTTATCAAGCCGGGGCTTGGTCGCCGGCAACCATTAACAGAATTTTCCCTAGAGCACGTCCTCTATCCCGATGCCCTCCAGGCGACCTTCCCGGTACGCCTGAATCCGCTTCTCGGCCTCTTCGGCCCAGATGGCATCCAGCGACAGATCAGGTTCATCAAGGCTTTTCAGGATGCCTTCCACCAACTGGAATCTATCCTCAGGGCGCAACGTCAAGGCTTGGGCAAGCAGGTCTTTATTTGTCATGGGCGCTGTCTCCAGCTGGATTGGGTCTGGCGGGCGTCAGTTGTGAACAATCGAAGAGGAACGTTGCAGGGCAATGCCATTAAGTCAAGTGCCGACGGCGGGGCTTCTCGTTCCCACGCGGAATCAGGGGAATGCCGTGCGGGTGCTCCGCGTCCCGTGCTGGCACTGGACGCGGAGCGCCCGCACTTGCTCCCACGCGGGAGCGTGGGAGCCAGAAAGCGTGTGAGCCAGAAAGACTTAACTTAACGCCATTGCGTTGCCGGGACCGCGCTGTGCGCGGTCCCCCAAGGCGGCGGCGACCCATCCCTATCGTACCGCGTGCAACCGCCAGCGCCGCCGCCTGCTAAACCATCACCCCCGCCGAGAAGCTGAAGCTGTCGAGGACGTTCACATAGTTCGCCCGCTCGAATTCGGCGGGGTTGGGCACGGCGAGCGCGCTGACCCGGCCGCGGAAGTCGTCGAGCGATTCGAAGCCCTGCTCCTCCATCCACTCGGTGAGGCCGATTAAGATGTGGGACAGGTGCCCGGGGCCGCGGCTGAGCAGTGAACTGCACAGGTGGACCACGTCGGCCCCGGCCAGCAGGAGCTTGATGGCGTCTTCGGGCGTATGCACGCCGCCGGTGGCGCCGAGCGAGAGTCCGTCGATGCGCCCGTAGAGCATGGCGATCCAGCGCATGGCGAGCAGGGCATCGGCGGAGGTGGAGGGCTGCAGGCTGGGTTGCAGGCGCATGCCTTCGATGTTGATGTCCGGCTGATAGAAGCGGTTGAAGAGCGCCACCCCGTTGGCCCCGGCGGCGGCCATCTGCTTGATGGTGTTGCCGAGTGAACTGAAGGCCGGGGAGAGCTTCATGTTGATCGGCAGCGCGACCTGGCCGCGCAGTTCGCGCAGCAGGCTGAGATAGCGGTCTTCCACCTGGGGCCCGGTCTGCGCGATATCGCCCGCGATGTAATAGACATTGAGCTCGAGTGCGTCGGCACCGGCCTGCTGCAGGTCCTTGGCCGCGCTGATCCAGCCGCTGGGGGTGACGCCGTTGAGGCTCGCGATCACCGGGATGGCGAGCGACTCCTTGAGACGGCGGACGTTTTCCAGATAGAGGTCGAGACCGTTCTCGAAGTCGCTCCAGGCGGGCAGGAAGCCGGCCTCGGCCTCGCCGAAGCCGGTGTCCTGGTGGTGGAGGAAGCGCACCATGGATTCGGATTCGGCGGTGACCGCCTCCTCGAAGAGCGACCACATGATGACGGCGGCGGCGCCGTTGTCTTCCAATTCACGCGCCATCGCGATGCTCCGGGTGAGCGGCGAGGCGGAGGGGACCAGGGGGTTCTTGATGTCGAGGCCCAGGTATTTGGTAGTCAGGTCCACGGCAATTACTCCGAAGTGGGTGTGATGAGGGTTGACCGCAAGGCAGGCAAAGAGCGCCAAGGCGGCGCAACGTGCGCTCGGCGGGACCCCGGACCCGGTTCGCTGCCGGGTGCGCCGGGGGTCTCGTCGGCATGGGTTGCGGGCCTTGCGCCTTTGCGGTTGGCTTTCTTATTCCTTGGGCTTGGCCCCCTCCGTGACGCCCGCCTCTTGCACCGCGAGGCTGGCGAGCTGTTCGTAGAGTTGGAAGCGGGTCTTCACATGCTTCTGCGCCAGTTGCAGGAAGTGCTCGGCGGCATCCGGGTGGGTGCGGGTCAGCACCGAGAAGCGGGTCTCGGTGTTGATGAAGTCCCGGTAGGGGATGCTCGGCGCCTTGCTGTCGATCAGCAGCGGATTCTCCCCGGCCGCGGTGCGCCGCGGGTCATAGCGGAACAGGCCCCAATGGCCCGAATTCACCGCCAGGTCCTGCTGGCGCAGGTTGTTGGACAGATCCACGCCGTGGGCGATACAGGGGGCATAGGCGATGATGACCGAGGGGCCGTCATAGCTCTCGGCCTCCAGGAAGGCGCGCACGGTCTGCACGTCCTTGGCACCGAAGGCGACCGAGGCGACATAGACGTTCTGATAGGCCATGGCCATCATCGCCATGTCCTTCTTGAAGGATGCCTTGCCGCCGGCGGCGAACTTGGCGACCGCGCCCATGGGCGTGGACTTGGAGTTCTGACCGCCGGTATTGGAATAGACCTCGGTGTCCAGGATCAGCAGATTGACGTTGCGCCCGGAGGCCAGGACATGGTCCACGCCGCCGTAGCCGATGTCATAGGCCCAGCCGTCGCCGCCGATGATCCAGACGCTGCGCTTGACGAGCTGTTCGCAGATCCCCTCCAGAATGCGCGCCTCGATCCGGTCGATCCCGGCCAGGCGGGTCTTAAGCTGCGCGACGCGCTCGCGCTGCTCGAAGATCCCGGCCTCGCTGCTTTGATCCGCGGCGAGCAGGGCCGTGACCAGTTCAGTACCGATCGGCTCCGCCAGCGTCTTGATCAGTTCCCGCGCCTGCTCCACCTGCTTGTCGACCGCGAGCCGCATCCCCAGCCCGAATTCGGCGTTGTCCTCGAACAGCGAGTTGTTCCAGGCCGGGCCCCGGCCGTCCGGGTTCTTGCTGTAGGGGGTGGTGGGCAGGTTGCCGCCATAGATCGACGAGCAGCCGGTGGCGTTGGCGACCATCATGCGGTCGCCGAAGAGCTGGGTGGCGAGCTTGATGTAAGGCGTCTCACCGCAGCCCACGCAGGCCCCGGAGAACTCGAACAGGGGCTCGAGCATCATCGCGTGCTTGATCTTGGTCGGGTCCAGCTCGCGGCGATCGTACTCCGGCAGGGTCAGGAAGAAGTCCCAGTTGGCCTGCTCGATGGCGTGGCGCTCGTGGGCGTCCACCATGTTGAGCGCCTTGTGGTTGGGGTCCTTGCGGTCGCGGATGGGGCAGACGTCCACGCACAGTCCGCAGCCGGTGCAGTCGTCCGGGGCGATCTGGTAGCTGATGTGCATCCCGG
>Ga0247839_1008076_pt1 | contig 11248 bp, 9 predicted proteins | sample LaCruzMarch2015__6_FD_192405 | JGI IMG/M metagenome (GOLD analysis project Ga0247839, IMG submission 192405) | Freshwater microbial communities from meromictic Lake La Cruz, Castile-La Mancha, Spain - LaCruzMarch2015_16m | ecosystem: Environmental > Aquatic > Freshwater > Lake | place: Spain...
CCCAGCTAGCTCTAATCTCCCCGCAGCCCTAGGGGCTGGAGAAGAATAGTTCGCTTAAGAACTACTTTTTAAGCCGCCCCTCCCACAGGTTGCATGATCCCGCCACCTGGGTTTGAGTCGTCGTCGTCGTTGCTGCCATCTTGTTGAAGCAGGGCGAACACGCCGAGGCCAGCGCAGGCGAGCAAAGAAACCAAAAAACCAAGGCCTGATGCAGTGCCACCAAGGTCTAACACTGCGCCAAGGCCATCACTGAGGTCAACAATCGCAGCCATTACTTTTTTCCGTTGGCCGTATTGTAACGAACTTTTGCGAAACTGAGGCGATTAGTTACCAGGGATTTGGGCGGCCATCAGCTCCAGCCAGTTTTTGAGCTCCTCCAATTGCTTATCGGCAGGCAGCACCCCTAAGCCACGGGCTAACACCTTGGCGGTGGAGCCACTGCCGGCTTGATACACAAGCCGGCCATGCAAATGGGTTGGTAAACCCTGGCGCAAACGCCGGAATGCAGGTTCCTCCATGGGGGTTTCGAGGGCAATATTTGGTTTTTCTGGCTTGATGCGTGCAAAACCACAGCGTTTGGCCAGTAGTTTCAACTCCATCACCTGAAGTAGTGATTGCACCGCTGCCGGCAGGGCGCCGTAGCGATCAATCCAATCACTGGCTAACTGCAGCAATGCTTCACGGCTGATGCAATCAGCGGCTGCCCGGTAGGCCGCTAGTTTTTCATCTGCCTCCGTAATCCAATCAGCAGGGATAAACGCGGTAATTGTTAAATCAATCTGGGTTTCATCTACCGCTGGGATGTCTTGGCCGCGAATCTCAGCCATTTCCTCCTGCAGCATTTCCATATAGAGATCGAAGCCGATCGTTTCCATCTGGCCGCTTTGCTCCACGCCAAGCAAATTGCCCACACCACGGATTTCCATGTCTCGCATGGCTAATTGATAACCACTGCCAAGTTGGGCAAATTCCTGAATTGCCCGCAGCCGTTGACGGGCCGCTTCTGTGAGGGAAGCATCGCCTGGATAAAACAACCAGGCATGGGCCTGGATACCGCTTCTACCCACCCTGCCCCGCAGTTGATAGAGCTGGGCTAAACCAAATTTCTGGGCATCTTCCACCAGGATTGTGTTCACCCGTGGAATATCAAGCCCGCTTTCAATAATTGTGGTGCAAAGCATTAAATCCGCTTCGCCTGCATTAAATGCAACCATGGCGCTTTCTAATTCGCCCTCCTGCATCTGGCCATGGGCCACCAGTAAACGCAAACCGGGCAACATCTGCCTCAACTGCCCTGCAACTTCTTCGATACCTTCCACCCTGGGTACCACATAAAAAACCTGGCCGCCGCGATCCAGTTCTTGGCGAATTGCACTGCGAACCGCCTCTTCATCCAAGGAGGCGAGGTGGGTTTTAATCGGCCTGCGCAGGGGAGGCGGCGTAGTTATCAGGCTCATCTCCCGCACCCCCGATAAACTCATATAAAGGGTGCGGGGTATGGGGGTTGCCGACAGGGTTAACACATCCACATCCTTACGTAAAACCTTAATCTTCTCTTTTTGGGTAACACCAAAACGTTGTTCTTCATCTACCACAAGTAAACCCAATTGCTTAAATTGTGTGCCTTTGGCTAATAATTGATGGGTGCCAACAACTATATCGATAGCGCCTTCCTGCAGGCCAGCCAGGATCTCCTTACGCTCAGCTGTTGTGCGAAAGCGATTTAACAATGCAACTTTTAATGGGTAGGGGGCATAACGTTCACTAAGGGTGCGCCAGTGCTGTTGGGCTAGCACGGTGGTGGGCGCCAATAGGGCGCATTGTTTACCGGCGGTTACCGCCTTAAAAATTGCGCGGATAGCCACTTCTGTTTTACCAAATCCCACATCACCACACACCAAGCGATCCATCGGCTTTGCTATTTCCATATCGCGCTTCACATCAGCAATTGCTTTTACTTGATCAGGGGTTGGCTCATAGGGAAATGAATCCTCTAATTCCAGCTGCCATGGGCCATCAACAGGGAAGGCAAAACCTGGAGATTCAAGCCGTTCGGCGTATAACTTCACTAAATCAAGGGCCACCTTGCGCACGGCCTTACGGGCCCGCTCCTTTGCCCTAGCCCAGGCGATACCGCCCATGCGATTTAGTTCTGGCGGTGCATCTGTGCTTGCTCTAAAACGGCCAAGGCTTCCTAATTGATCAGCTGCTACCCGTAATAAACCGTCGGCATATTGCACTACTAGGTAATCACGAGCATCCCCAGCAATAGCAAGTTTTTCTAATTTTAAAAATCTGCCAATGCCATGGTTGCGATGCACCACAAAATCGCCGGGTTGCATCCGATTTGGATCAACAGTTCGGCTGGCTGCCCTACGCCGACGCCGCACATAACCACTGGCTGTGAGATTATGTTGGCCAAAAAATTCCCGATCAGTTATTAATACCAAGCGCCAGGCGGGAAGCTGTAAGCCCTCCAACTCAACATTGGCTTTAGTTTTTAAGGCAATCGGCGTATTCTGCTCGATTAAACGCTCAATAGCTGGAAAATCATGGGGGTTTGGAATAAACCTACTGATGCAATTATGCTCCTCTAATAAGGCAACAGCCCGCGACGGTTGAGCCGAGAGCAACCAAACCCGCGCCTTATCTTGTTGAAAACCCTTAATCAATCCAGCTAATTTACCGAACTGATTTGGATAGGCGGTAACCGATCTGCTCGCTAGTTCAAAACTATTTGGATGGTTGTCTGTTTCTGCTAATTCAGCGAGGTCAAAACCAGCAAATGCCTCCAGTTGAGCAAGGGCAGCAGCAATTGGTTTGTGTAAACAATTAGGCAGTAGTGATGCAGCCAGCTCCGCTGATTCATCTTGATAATGTTGTTCAACATGGTTGAACCACTGCTGGCCATGGGCTAATAGTTGCCGCCGTTCATCCACGGCCACCAGGGTGTGTTCAGGCAGGTAATCAAGCAATGAACTGGGTTCATTCCAGGCCAAACCCATGAGGCGCCGCATACCCTCAGGGGTACCCCCTGCCAATAACTGCTCCATAGCTTCTGGCTGGAGCAACTGCTCAAGGCCATCTGGCAATTGCTCCCGCAGGGCTTGCGCCACCAGGGGTCCATAGCTGGTGGGGGTGAGCCGCACCAGTTCCACCCCATCGAGGGAGCGTTGGGTGCCGGGATCAAATTCCCGCAACTTATCTAGATCATCCCCAAAAAATTCAAGCCGCACCGGCAATTCAGCACTCACCGGAAATAGATCAACAATGTCGCCGCGGCGACTCCAGGTGCCTTCCTGTTCAATCGTTGCTACCCGTTCATAGCCAAGCCGCGCCAGGGTTTCGCCCAATTGCTCCAGGTTTACGCAATCACCTTTACGCAAGCTCAGGCATTGTTCGGCTAACACCGCAGGCGGTGGCAGGTGGGGTTGTAGAGCCCTTTCACTTGCAACAATTGCCCCGCGCCAACTGCGCTTGCCGGCGCCATCAATGGCTAGCAATTCACTTAAAACCTGCAGTTGCCCCCAGGTGATTTCACTGGTGGGATCAAAACCCTCGTAGGGGGAACCCTCACTGGTGGGATACAGCTGGGTGGTGGGCCAACCCATTAACTCCAATAGGGCCGCCCAACGGCCCGCCTCCTCAAGGGTGGGCACCACCACCAGTAAAGGGGCGCCTTCACAGCAGGCCAGGGCTGAAGTGGTTAGGGCCCTAGCCGCTCGGCTGGCACCCTGCAACCGCAAGCGATCTGGCCTGCGGATGCGCTCCAACACCTCTGCCGTTAGCGGCACCTGCTCCAGCTGGCGCACCAGGGCGGTTAGAGGCATTGAAAATTGCACTGCACAGCTGCAGATCTTCGCAACTGATCAAGCCGTTTGGGGGGATGGGGCATTCAGCAGCAGTTGCTGCAGGGATTGGTTGAACTCCTGCAACTGGGCATCACTGAGTTGCTGCCTGCTGGTTTGGCTGAAATGTTCAACCAAAAAAGCACGCCCCTCCTCTGCCCCCCATGCCAATTGGCCCAGCAATTCATCACTGGTTTTAAGCAGTGCTGGGCGCAGCAGGGGCAGGGCTGCTGCGGTGGGCTCCAAGGGTGGCTCCAGAATTCGCAATGCTTTTAGGTAGGCCACTAAATCGCCATAACGCACTAAACGACTGCGACTGCTGTGGCCAAAGGCCCGTTGCAGGTATTGACCCTCCTTGCTGCGATCCCAATTGAGCCGTTGCAATTCCATTTCAACGGCGGTGAGCTCCTCACTCCAATCCTCAGGTTCTGGCGTTGGTTCTGAAGCAGGTTCGGGGGCTGGTTCAACTGCCACTGGCGCCAAAGAAGGTTGTGAGCTGATTTTCTGAACAGGCGCTGGGGCAGTGGGATTAGCAAGCCGTTGCTGCAAACGAGCTAAGGCGCGGTCCTCCGCCTGCTCTGCCCCTGGGGCCTCACCAAGGGCAGAAATCAGCACCCCGCCACTGCTGCAACTCACTCGCACCACCACCCTCTGGCCATCGGCATGGAGCAAATCCACCTGGGTGGCTAAATCAGCACGCATATTTCTGATCCCCTTTTCTGCTTGGAGCGGCACCCATGCTTTCTAAGCTGCAGCGATGGAAGCTTCAAGCCTTGATTCCCTAACGCCCCTAATTACCGCAGCAGACCAATGGCATGAGGTGCTGCTGCTGCTGCCGGTGTTGGTGGGATTGGAGGTGGTGCTATCAGCCGACAACGCCATTGCCCTGGCTGCAATCGCCAAGGGCTTAAAAAGCCAAAACCAACAAAAACAAGCGCTCAATCTGGGCTTGGTTTTTGCCTTGTTTTTTCGAATTAGCTTGATCCTTGTATCCCGCTGGGTTCTAGGATTTAAACCATTAATGGCCGCAGGTGCAGCATATCTACTCTGGCTTTGCGCTGATCATTTTATCAATAATTCATCGCAAGTAGAATTACCAGAACCTGAATTATTAGATTCTAAATCACTTGAGAATAAATCAATAAATGAATCTTTAAATAACTCCACCAACATAATATCCGCTGATAATTTATTTGGATTTGATCGCAAACTAGCTGGCACCGCGATCAGCATTGCCCTCACCGACCTTGCCTTTTCCCTTGATAGTGTAGCCGCGGCCGTTGCAGTTAGCGATAAGTTGTGGCTTGTTATAACTGGTGGCATAATTGGTGTGGTGGCACTTAGGTTAAGTTCTAACTTATTTATTGAACTATTAAATAATTACCCGAGGCTGGAAGCAGCAGGCTATATCGCCGTTGGCTTGGTTGGCATTCAATTATTAGTGCGTGTGTTTTGGCCTTTTATCGAATTGCCGCAATGGTTACTACTAAGCCTGGTGGGTCTTTTATTCCTATGGGGATTCACCAACCGCCGCAAACTATGCTGAAGCGGTTGGAGAGGTAGTTCATGGGTCCATTGCACTGCCCCATCTGCATTGGCCTAGGCGTTGTGAGTATTGCCCGCTGTTTGGCTTGGAGCCGGTTGATCTGGGCCTGATCAGCTGAGTTGCTGCAATAGATTTGAACCACTGGCTGGGGTTTTACCCTCCAATTGAGCAGTGCGCACCAAAAGGGGGCAACCGCCTGTGGCAATCACCATGCCAAGGCCGTTTATGGCCTTTAGCGCTGTTCCAGGGGTTTCTTTTGGCCACTGCTGTTTTGTTAATTCAGCCGCCTCTGGGCTCAACTGCCCAGCTAAGCGCTGCACCAGTGGTTCAGTAGCGAGCAATTTCATGCGTTTGCCGCGCCAATCGCAATGCACACCAGGATAAAAAGCCATCACCTGGCGATGTAATTGCAGGGCCGGTTGCTGCCAATCAATTTGATAATCAGCCTTGGTAATCAGGCGGGCATGGCTTATGCCCTCAGCGGCTTGGGGCTTAAGGCTGAAATTGGCACTGCTAATCAACGGCAATGCTTCAACCATTAATTCAGCTGTGAGGCGGCTGAGGCGCTCCCCCAGTTGGCTGGCATTTTCCAATAAACCAATGCCAAGGGATCGCTCTAGAAGCACTGGCCCCGTATCTAAACCCTCCTCCATCGCCATGATCCCCACGCCGGTTTCGCCGTCGCCTGCCATCAAGCTCCATTGAATCGGCGCCGCCCCGCGCCAACGGGGCAGCAAGGAACCATGGCCATTCCAGGAGCCATAGCTGGGCGCAGCCAACACCTCCGGAGGCAACAACTGGCCAAAGGCCACCACGATGTTTATGTCTGCCCCAAGGGCAGCAAGGGCAGCCTGGGTGTGGGGTTCCTTGCGAATCCGTTCCGGGCTAAAGATTGGAATTGGCTCAGTTGTTTGCAGTTGCAAAGCCCGCGTTTTTACCGCTGATGCCTGCAATGCCCCACCCCTGCCGCGGCGGCGATCAGGTTGGGTAACCACACCAACTATTTGATGGCCGCCATCAAATAGGGCCTCAAGGGTTGGTATGGCGTAGGCGGGGGTGCCCCAAAACAACACCTTCACGGCAATAAAGGCAACATCAAGTTGCTTAAAAAATCAGGCTTCACCAGTTATCGATAAACCTTCAACCCACACATGGGGGCAGATTCCACCCGGTGTAACTAATGGTTCCCCCTCTAGGGCAAGGATTGAATTCAAAACGGTGCGAATATCACCGGCCACTGTTGCTGCTTCAATCGAATGGCGCTCGCCATTTTTAACAAGCCAACCATCAAAGGGCAGTGAAAAGGAACCCTGGCTTGCCTTCACGCCCGCATGGAGGGCAGATAGGGAATCGATCCACACCACCCCATCGGCTTTATGGCGATTTAGATGGCTATCACCAACGCCAGCACCAGGGGTGGGGGCAACCACAAACCAATCTGGGCCAACAGAAACCTTGGCGCCCATGCCCGCATGGCCGGTGGGGGCCACACCAAACTGCCTGGCGGTGCCTTCACTGTGCAGGAAATGGGCCAAATTACCAGCTTCAATGAGAGTTAATGGTGCCGTTGGTGTGCCCTCGCCATCAAAGTTGGAAGCACCAAGATTTGCGCTGTGGAGCGGATCATCCCAAAGGTTTAGGAATGGCACCGCCAATGGTTTACCAAGGGAATCACGGTTAGACAAACTCAAGCCATCAAGTACGGCCCTTGCATTAAAAATATTGCTAAATGCACCGATCAAATCAAGGAATGCCTCTGGGCTAAATATGCAGGTGTAATGGCCTGTATCAATGGCGGAATAATCGAGATGGCTAATGGTTAATTCAGCTGCTTCTTTAATACATGCCTGCACATCAAGGCCTTCAGATCCATAGGCCAAACGCACAGCACCGGCGCTGCGGGGTTTACGGCCATCCTGCTCTGCTCTGGCGTATAGGTAGCAGGCGGAGGAGCTGCTGATTTGATGGCGTTGGGCACCAAGACTATTTAGATAAACACTTTCGCCATTGCGCTCGGAAAGGCCGTTGTAGGGAACGGTGTTAATCGCAGGATGGAAATCCAACAACTCCTTTTCAGCCTGCAGCAATGTTTGCAACAGGCTTTGGATCGGCCTAAGGGGCAAAACCGGCCGCTCTAGGGGCGTTAATGGCTCAAGGGAACGGCAGGAAAGCCCAGGGGGCTCCTCCAAATCACCAAAGGCACTGGCTTCCTTTGCACCCTTAAGGGCTTGGGCAAGACCTTCCTCGGATAAATCAGTGCTGCTTGTGATCCCCACCCTTCCATCACTGGTCCAGGCCCTAACTGTTACGGCACTGCGTTGGGCACCCTTGAGTTGTTTTGGCTCGCCTCGATCTACCTGAACCGACACATCGGTGCCGCTGGCAGCACCCATATCCCACTGCTGAATACCTTCTTGCTTAGCAAGGGCAGTTAATTGGTCATGTAATTGCTGGGGATTAAGCATCTCAACGCCCCCCAACAGTGATGGAATCAACCTTGATATGGGGTTGGCCCACAGTTACATAAACACTGCCGCTAACGGAACCACAAAAGCCAGCGGCCAGATCGAGATCATTGCCGCACATTGAGATGCGTGGCATCACTGTTTCAGCATCACCGATCAAAGTTGCCCCCTTAACTGGTTTACCAAGCTGGCCATTTTCGATCAAATACCCCTCCTCCACCGAGAAGTTGAATTGACCGGTGGGGCCCACACTGCCGCCGCCCATCACCTTGCAATAAAGACCCTTATCAATGGAACCAATCAATTCAGCAGGGGTGTGGGCACCAGCGGCAATAAATGTGTTGCGCATGCGGCTTGCAGCAGCAAAGGAATGACCTTGGCGGCGGCCACTGCCGGTGCGGGCATGGCCGGTGCGCATTTCGCCAGCCCGATCTGAGAGAAAGGCCTTGAGGATGCCATTTTCAATCAAGGTGGTGCGCTGGGGTTCAAGGCCCTCATCATCCATGGCAAGGCTGCCAAAGGATTGGGGTGAAAGGCCTTCATCAACAGCAGTAACAGAGCTGTGGGCAATTGCTTCACCGATCTTGTTGGCAAATGGGGTGGTGCCCCTCTCCACTTGGGTGGTTTCCAACAAATGGCCGCAGGCCTCATGGAAGATCACACCACCAAAACGATTTGCCAGCACCACCGGGTAGGAACCGGCTTCGATGTAATCGGCATAAAGCATGGTGGCGCTGCTGGCGCTGATGTCGCGGGCGGCGGCATCGGCATCCCATTCGATTAAATCGCTTGGGTTATCGGAGCTGCCAAATCGACGGGCAACACTGGAGCGATGGTCCCCATCGGCCGCCAGCACACTTAGGCCCAAGGTTTGATGCAAACGGAGGTCGCGGCTGAAGGTGCCATCGCTGGCAGCCACCAACACCTCTTGCCAATCGCGGGAATAGCTACCCCGGCGTGCCTGCAAACAACGGCCGTGCTTGTTGAGCATGGCGGTGCCTTCAAGCAAACGATCGGCGCTCACCTGCACCCCAGGGCATTGGACCAACCAATCCTGCTTGCCAGAGCCGTAATCCCTTAGGGGGGCAAGGCCGGCAAAACTAGGGCCGCTTTGGCCGCCACGCTCTAAACCGAGCATGCCAAGGGCTTGATCGAGGGCTTGGAATAAACCGGCTTCGCTTAGGTCGGTGGTGCTAACAAAACCATCCCTGAAACCATTGGCTTCGCCGTGGAATACGCGGATGCCAGCGCCACAACCCAATGATGGGCTCACACTGGTAACCCTTTCCTGCTCAGCCAAAACGCTGAGGCGATCAAAGCGCTCAAGAAAAATTTCAACCAGCTCAGCGCCAGCACTGCGGCCAGCGGCCAGCAGGAGCTCAAGGCGCCCCTGCCATTGGGAATCAAGAAAACTCACAGGTGCTCAACGAATGGCGGGTTGAAAACGATTGCTGGGGATCGGTGCCGCAAAGAAAAGACGGCCCATCTCCCATACATTGCCAAGCCAATGGGGCAGCTTGCGGGCAAATTTCAAAGGCAGCAGGGCATTGGCCTGATCTGCTGCATCTAAGGCGTGGTTGTGTTGAACGATGCGCTCTAAACGTTCGTAGAAACGCGGGTGCTCCACATTGAGCACCACAGGGAATACCCGAGCTGATGTTTCATTGGTTTTAGCAATTACATATTTGTCGTATTCCCTTGCATCTAAACCAAGGGCTTCATAGAAATCTTTACGGGCCACATCCCGCACATACATGGTGGCAAAAACAGCCAGCAGAAAGAAACGACACCAAAGTTTTGCCTGAAAACCCCGCACAGTGGCCGGTTGGGCTTTCATCAGGGCATCAAAGAAATCACCATGGCGATTTTCATCCTGGCACCAATTTTCAAAGAAATTGAAGATTGGAAATATCTTACTATCTGGATTTTGCTCAAGGTGGCGATAGATTGCTATATAACGCCAGTAACCGATTTTCTCAGATAAATAAGTGGCATAAAAAATAAATTTAGGTTGGAAATATGTGTAGGCCTTACTTGCTGTTAAGAAACCTAGATCCAGCTGTAAACCAAAATCTCCCATCGCCTTATTTAAAAAGCCTGCATGGCGGGCTTCATCCCTTGCCATGTGGGCAAAGCATTCAGCCAGCAAAGGATTGCGATTTTTAATCCTTCGGCTCAATTCTTTGTAGAGCAAAAAGCCAGAAAATTCTGAGGTGCAGCTCTGCTCCAAGAATTCAACAAACACCTTGCGGGTATTTGGATCAAGCTTTTCCGCTGCCCCTTCAAAAGACTGATCGCGAACAAAATGATGGCGGTTGTAATCCTTGCGAAACTCCTCGCAGATCGCCTCTAGCTCTGCCCCATTGGGCTGCAGATCCATGGCGGCCATCGCCTCAAAATCCGTGGTGTAGAACCTGGGCGTGAGGATTGTTTCCCTAGCTGGCTCTTTTGCAGCGGGCTGGGGAGATTCAGCTAGGGCAGCGCTAGGTGGAACCATCCGATTAAAACCTTCTTGTTTTTAATAGTAGGAGGGGAGAGAGCTCAGTTGGGCCCGAGCCATTTCTGTCCGTTTAGCCTTTGCACCGTGCGGCTCACCAGCAGGGCCAGGGTGGTTTTCTTTTCATCGATCAAGAAAGACTCCAGCAAACTGGGATCAGCGCCAGCTTCGGCAAGGGCAATGGTTTTAGCGGCTTGAATGTTGTTGCTCAAAAAACAAAGCCAAAACCTCCTTCCGCCAGGCAATTCACCCGCAACCTGCCAACACATTTCACCCACCACAGGCATGGGGGCCTGCTCAAGGCGCAATTCAATGGCGGGCCCGCCATAGGCCTGAATCTCCTTAGCCAAAGCGGGCAGGAATAGCTCCGGGATAAAGCTTTCGAAGGCCTGATCCTCAGGTTTGGGAGCAGGTGCTGCTTTTTTGGCCGCTGAATCAGTCACCTGTGGGGCCTGATGGGTTTTTCCAAGTTAGGGCAGCGCTCAGCATTACCAGTCGGCATCGTTGGCTTGATCCCAATCGGGCTGCTGTTCAGCCTTTGAATTAACCACCCGAAACGGCACAGAAACCGTTGGTGCTGGCTCCTGGGGATCCCGCTCAGGCCACTGCTGGCTAGGGGCTGCCTTAGGCGCTGGTGCTTGCCAAGTTTCAGCTTTTGGCTTGGGCTTGCGTTTAGCAGGCAAACCCGCAGTGGCACTCAGCGCTGCACTTAAGGCAGCACCACCACCGGCACCGAGCATCACCCAGCTGCCAAGCGATAGGGGCGGGGAAGACCAAAGCAAAAACTTCAAACGGCTTGGCGTTGTGAGATTTAGTAATCCCACCACCAGGGCTAGCCCCAGGGGCATTAGCAACGGCAGCACCAGCAGTTCTTTCATGGCTGTTGGATTGG
>Ga0247839_1008077_pt1 | contig 11247 bp, 8 predicted proteins | sample LaCruzMarch2015__6_FD_192405 | JGI IMG/M metagenome (GOLD analysis project Ga0247839, IMG submission 192405) | Freshwater microbial communities from meromictic Lake La Cruz, Castile-La Mancha, Spain - LaCruzMarch2015_16m | ecosystem: Environmental > Aquatic > Freshwater > Lake | place: Spain...
CAATGCCGAGTTGGGCGAAGAAATGGTAACGGAACTGGTGCTAAACTGAATACATATTTTTAAGATTGAACGCTTTGAACATGCAAGATTCTGTAGTTACACATCAACCGAAAAGGCTGGGTTTTATGCTCTCGCTTCTTTTTCTTGTTCCATTTTCGGCAAATGCGCAAGAAACCTTTGAAGAAAAATGGCCCAACGGCAAACTGAAAGAACAGGGCACCACAGTTGATGGGAAGAAGGAAGGTGCTTTCAAAAGCTATTACGAAGAAGGCGAACTTTTTTGCGAAGGCACCTACAAAGCCAACGAGAAAACTGCGCTATGGAAATGCTACTACCGTAATGGCAAGCCGCTAAGCGAGCAGCAATTTGAGAATGGAAAGAACGTTAGCTATTTCGAAAGTGGCAAGGTGGAGTTTGAAGGTGCTGTAAAAGAAGGCAAACGCACTGGCCAATGGAATCATTATTTCGCAGATGGCAAAAAGCAAAAGGAACTCAATTTTAAGGATGACGAAGAAGATGGCAAGCACATAGAATATTTTGCCAACGGCAATGTGAATGTGGAAGGCACTATGGTTGCTGGAAAGAAGCAAGGCGATTTCAAATGGTATTACGAGAATGGCAAAGTTGAAATGGAGGGCAGTTTTGATAATGACATGCGCGAAGGCGAGTGGAAATTCTATTATGAGTCGGGCGTGTTGGGAAGCAAAGGCAATTTTAAGGCAGATAAAATTGTTGGAAAATGGGAGTATTATTATGAGGAAGGCGGCCAATTGTGGAAACGTGGCGAGTTTGCCAATGGCCTAAAAACAGGCGAATGGAACCGCTATTTTGAAAGCGGAAAGCCTTTTTCAAAAGGACAATTCAATAACGACAAGGAAACAGGTTTTTGGGTTTCATACCACAAAAACGGCAAGGAAAAAGAGAAAGGCGAGTTTAAGGATGGCAAAATGGAAGGCTTCTGGGTAGGTCTATTCGAAAATGGCGAGCCTTGGTTTGAGGTGAACTACAAGAATGGATTGCGCCATGGACAAGCCAAATTGTGGTATCCCGATGGCATATTGCAATATGACAAGAGTTATGAAGAAGGGTTGGAGCATGGTTATTCAAAAGAATGGCACGACAACGGCCAGCTGCGTGCAGAAGGCAACTATGTAAAGGGACAGAAAGATGGACTTTGGAAGATGTTTTATGTGAATGGCAATAAATTTCAGGAGCTCAATTATTTGGCTGGCAAACAGGATGGATTATCCCAAGGCTGGTATGAGCTTGGAGAAAAGTGGTTTTTGAGTACCTACAAGAATAGCCGATTGCACGGCACTAACACCTATTGGGAACGCGATGGCAAGGTGACCCTAAAAGCCAAATACAAAGAGGGACAACTAGAAAAAGTACTCGAGAAAACAGAAGGTGCGGATAAATTCTAGCCTATAGCCTTAGTTGCACTTACGTAGCTTTATCACCGTATAGCTCAAACACCAGAATATTACTTTTGAACTAACCCTTTCACTAAGTAATTCCTACTTTAATCTTAAAATCGATTCAATGAAAATCCAATATTTAACTGTCGCTGCATTACTATTCGTGTCCACTTCGTTCGTTGGATGTAAGGAAGATCCAATAGTTGAACCCATTGAACCCCAAGTAGTATTCCGATTTAAATTCGACAAAACCCAAGAGCGATTGAACAGTTTTGGTCAGCCCGCAACTGTACCAGCTCAGAATGCCGCGCAATCGCCCGATTTCAATTCGATTTCTGCGCATTATGTAGAGCTTATTCCGAATATTTTGACCCAGGTTGGAAATGGTGAAGTGCTGTATATGGCAGATGAAACAACAGCTGGAGGTGCAAACGCTATTGATTTTTCTAAAGCCGTAATTGTAGCGGAAGATGAGGTGTTTCTATCTGTTCCTATCAGTGCAATTGCTGCTGGCACATATCCCTACATTCGAATTTCGTTGAGTTATCAGAACTACAATATCAAATTCAACGCATCTGGATTTAGTCAGTTGACAGGCACTCTTGCTTCTTTTATTGGATACAATAGCTACGTAACCAATTATAATATCGGGCAAGAAAACGTAGCGGTGAACGGTAACAAATTGCAAGGGTATTGGGGCTTTGAAACTGTGGTTAATGTGCTTGGTCAAGATTACGTTTCGGTAACTGAGGGTCAAGTTCCTGCTGGGTTTATCACGGTACCAAACCCATTGGCTGCCACCAGCCCAATTCCTGCCGGAAGCTGTTTAGTGACGGGCAATTTCGTAACTCCATTAACCATTACGGGCAATGAAACTGAGAATATTGAAGTTCAAATTTCTGTTTCGGTAAATAATAGCTTTGAGTGGAGCGACCCAGACAATAACAATCAATATGACCCATTGGATGGCGATGTGCCAGTGGATATGGGTGTAAGAGGGATGAAAGCGATTGTTCAACCGTAGTGCCAATTTCTTTTCCAAAACCACGTTTCTTCCTTTTGTAAACCTATCATAATTTCAATTCTATTGCGTTTTCTTTTCGTTCTACTTTTTGCAAGCTACGCGTTTTCAGGCCTAGCGCAATTGCGAAATTTTCCATTCAATCCCAAGGTCGTTATCGACCCTAGCAAGATTGAAATTGTCCGCGACACGTTTGGAATCCCACACATTTTCGCCAAAACCGATCCAGAAGTTGCCTATGGATTGATGTGGGCCGCAGCCGAAGACGACTTCGATACCATGCAGTTTTTACTCATGGCATCGAAGGCCCGAATGGGCGTACACAACGGGGTGGAAGGCGCGCAAATTGATTATGCTGTGCAGCTCATGGGTTTGCACGAGCACGTAGAAAAACATTACGAAGCCGAAGTTCCAGAAGACTTTAAGCGTTTGTTGGAGGCTGCCTGTATGGGCGCGAACGCCTATGCCGCTGCTCATCCAGAGGAAGTTTGGTATGCCAAAGCATTTCCAGTTACTCCGCAAGAAATCATTATTGGCTATATGTTGGGCCAAAGCCTTATGGCGGGTGTTGATGGCGTGGTGCGAGGTATTATGGAGGGTAAATACACTCAAATTCTTAAGAACGAATACAACGATACAGGCATTGGTTCCAATGCCTACGCCATACATTCCTCACTTTCGGGCACGGGCGAAACCTATTTAGCCATCAATTCGCATCAACCTATTGAAGGAATTTTATCGTGGTACGAAGCGCATGTGTGCAGTGAAGAGGGCTGGAATATGCATGGCTCGTTGTTTCATGGTGGCATTAGTATTTTTCATGGAACGAACGAAAATTTGGCATGGGCGCATACCACCGGTGACCTCGACATGGCAGATGTGTATCATTTGGAAATGCATCCGCGCAAGAAGAAATGGTACAAGTTTGATGGCGAATGGCACAAACTCGAAACTAAACGCGCCAAGTTGAAAGTAGGATTGGGGAAGAAGAAAAACTTCCTGTTGAACATTAAGAAGAAGTATTGGTGGAGCAAATATGGCCCAACGCTCATTACCAAAAAGTATGGTACGTTTTCGTTTCGTATGCCCACTTTGTTTGAATTGGGGCCAGCCGAACAGTGGTATCGGATGAACAAGGCCAAAAACTTTACCGAGTTTTATAACGCCTTGGAATTGCAGGGAATATCCATGCAAAACATCACTTACGCAGATAAAAACGACACCATATTTTTTATTGCCAATGGCAAGGTGCCGCGCAGAGACCCGCGCTACGATTGGGAACAAGTGCTTCCAGGCAATACATCAGCCACACTTTGGACGGAATATCTTAGGGAAGATGAACTGGTGCAAAGCATCAATCCAGAATGTGGGTATTTGTTCAATACCAACAATTCCATTTTTGAACACAGTTGCTCTGCCGACAATCCAAATTGTGAGCTATATCCTAATACTATCGGCTATCGTCCAGAGAAAAAGACCAATCGTGGCATTAGAAGTCAAGAACTGTTTAGTGAGCTTTCGCAGGTGAATTACGAGAAATTGAAAGAGATAAAATTCGATGTTCAGTTTCCAGACACATTTGTTTTTCTCAAAGAATTCTCCATCGTTGATATGTTTGAATACCAGGAAGAAGACCATCCTGAAATTGCTGATGTAATTCGCCATTTCAAAGCTTGGAACCGCAGAGGTGACACCACGAATGTGCACGCAGCGCTTATTTACACTACGTTTTATATGCTTTACGAAGATAATTCGGTAGAGGCAGAAGTAGTGCGCGATAATGTGGAAGTGCGCACTGCGCTTTTTAAAAAACATATGCTGGCAGCAAAGCAGCGTTTCATGAAGCACTTTGGTAGGTTGGATGTGCCTTTGGGAAAAGTGCAAGTGCTTGCGCGTGGCAACAAGGAATTGGCAATTGCGGGAGGCCCAGATGCCATTCGCGCGGTGTACACCAAACTTCGTGATGACGGCAAATTGCAAATGTGGCTTGGCGATGGTTTTGTACAAATGACCCGATTTGCTAATGGTGAACCCATTATGGAAAGTGTGAATGCCTATGGAGCAAGCAACAAACCATCAAGTGCGCATTACAACGATCAGATGGAGCTTTTCGTGGGAGAAAAGTTTAAGCCCAATACGTTGGATAAAACCAAGGTTTACAATGAAGCTAAACAGGTGTATCACCCTGGTTCATTGTATAAATAGGGCGTTAAATTCCTTAATGGTCTATAATCTAGTTAGACTATGTTTTTCGAATTTCGTTGTACACCATTTCGTTTTTCAGCTTTTTGAAAATCAGAATAGCATTGCAAATGGCGCAATGCCTCTGCCTTATCATCAATATCGAAGTATAAATCTGATAGATACTTATGTATTTCTGGCTTTAACGTTAACAGATTTGTTTTATCTGAATACGCGAGCGATTTGTTGAAATACGTCAGTGCATTGGCATGCATTCCAGATTTATGATAGGTGAGTCCTAAATTCATTAGCGTTACGGCCACACCTTTAAAGTGTTCAATTTCATAGTCTATTGCCAGTGCGCGTTCCAGTTTTTCAATGGCTTCGTCAAACTTGTTTTGATACACATTTACGCCCGCTAGCGCATCAAGCATGTTGGCAACTCCTTGTTGGCCTCGGTCACCCAATTCTTCACTAATTTGAAGTGCCTTTTCAAAATATTCTTGCGCAATTTCTTGTTTTTCAATGCCAAAATAAATATGTCCGATATTGCCAATGAGGTGAGCCAACATCACGTGGTTATTTGCTCTTTTTGCTGCAGCTTCACCTTTTTCAAAATAGTTGAGCGCGTTAGCCCAATCGGCCACACTTCCATGCACAATGCCGAGTCCACAATAGGAATCAGCAATGCCATTGTTGTCCGCTAATTCTATATAAATATCAAGTCCCAATTTGAAATTAAACTGAGCATCTTCCGATTCTCCAAGTTTCCACAAAACGTTTCCCAAATCGTGATATGCTTTGGCCAGTTGAGCTTGATTATTCGCTTTAAGTGCAATGGAAACAATTTCGCGACCCAACTCTTCTGCCCGAAGAAAATCGGTGGTTTTAACCAGATTAAAAAGTTTGTTCAAAGCATCCCATCGCTCCAAATCGCCTAAGCTGTTTAAGAGTTTGGTTTCTAATTCACTTACTAATTTGTTGTTCATTGCTGGGGCTAGTGCCGACAGACTTAAATGCGACAATCCATATAAGGTTTCACCAGAAATGAATTAAATAATTTAGAAAAAACAGAATTTACATTCTCAGTTTCACTCCGTCATTCCCAAATGTTATGGGATTGGAATCGTAGCGGTCGGTTGTAGTGGTGCCGTTTTCTAGATTGAGCACGCCACGCGGGCAAACAGCCGAACAAATTCCGCAGCCAACGCAAGAGGCGCGAACAATGTCTTGTCCACGCTGGGCGTAGCTTTTCACATCAATGCCCATTTCACAATAGGTGCTGCAATTTCCGCAACTGATGCATTGACCGCCATTGGTAGTAATTCTGAATCGCGATTTGAAACGTTGAATTATTCCCATATATCCCGCTAGTGGGCAGCCAAGTCGGCACCAAACTCGATTCCCGAGAAGCGGATAAAAACCAACTCCAACTACCCCAGAAAATGCAGCGCCAATAAGAAATCCATAGGGTTGACGAAACGTGTGATAGATGTCTAACCCAAAAATTGTAGCAGCGCCCATGAAATAACCATACAATGTGGCAGTTGTCATTACAAAAACCAAAACCATTACGCCATGAATCATCCATCGCTCCAGTTTCCATGTACTAAGTTTCTTACTGGAAAGATGGCGGAAGGAATCTCCAGCTGTTTCAGCCAATCCTCCACAGCCACACACCCAACTGCAATACCAACGTTTTCCTACAAAATAGGTAACCACGGGAGCTACGAAAGTGAACATGAACACACCTACAACTAAATAGAACATGCCTAGGCTGCTAGCGCGCATATTATCCAAATGCCAGCTATCGAAAAAGTAATAGTTGAGCGGCCACATATTTTTGATGTCCTTGGCGAAATAAGGCTGGTCCTGATTCATTCCTTGAAGAATTTCCGGAATGAAATAGGCGAGAAAAACTTGCGAAATCACTACCGAAAGAGTACGAATTAATTGATAGCGATTATGCCTGTATTTCATCGCGAATTTGATTCCCAAACCCAAAATTGCGATGGTATAGAGCGTGCCGTATACAAACCATTCGGAGGCAATACCACCATTCAAATAGAGGCTTAGCGGGTCAAACAATCCTACCAATCCAGAGTTTGGTTGCCCATCGCTTGCCTTGCCAAGTAATGATGGAAACCAATATAAAAGCACGTAAAACGTGGTTAGAAATACGCCAAGCATCCATGCAAAAGCTCCACGTGCTGTAAGTTGAGTGTGCCATACTCCGTCATTCTTAACTCCAGATGGCTTGCTCATGTATTGCCCAATTCCTACTATAATTGGGGATATGGTGAGACTTACAATCCCAACTATTAACCAAAGCATGCCCTGCAACTGACCAAATGTGGCCAACATCAAAACGGTTATTCCTAAAACTGCAATACCCAATCCAATACGCTGAGCGATTGATAGCAGGCCGTCAGATTTGCTAAGAGCAAGATTTGGGAAATCTGATTTCATGGTAATTGGAAGGAAGCGCGTACTTCTTTAGCGAAATTGGCACTGAACTCTGGGTTGAAATCGGCCTTGTGAAGGTCGCGAAGTACAACGTCTAACTGCGCACTTTCACGAATCCACGAATCGCAAACCATGTGGCGTAATCGAATTCCCATGGCGTTGAATCCAAGTATAGCTTTTGTTTCCTTATGGAACACAATGCGAAGGCCTTGCTTTCCATTAGCATGTTGCCACCATAGACTTTCTTCATCATCGTGAAGTTTGGAAGGTACGCGTCCGTAGGTCTGATATTCTATATCGAAAAACTTTGCACTGTTGAACCAAACGCCTGGACGATATTCAGTGGCTAGGCCGCAAATTGTAGCTGCAACGGTTTCGCCCATCATTTTTCCGGTATACCACACTTGTTCTATCGCAGCACGATTGGGCAGTGCTTCGCGCTGTTGGGCGCAATCTCCAAGTGCATATACATTTGGAATGTTTGTGCGCAGATAGCGGTCCACCAAAATGCCACGGTCGGTTTCCAAATCCGTGTTTTTCAAAAAGCCAATGTTGGGACTAACACCTACCGTAAGCCCAACAAATTGGCAGGAGATTTCTTCGCCATTGCTAGTTGTCACTCCACGAACTCGCCCATCTTCATCCGAACAAATTTCTTTTAATTCAGAACCTAACTTCAAATCGATGTGGTGTTCGCGAATGTGCCGTGTCACCATGTCCGACTCTTCTTTTGGCAACACGTTGTCCCAAAATCCCGCTTCTCTCACAAGAAAAGTCACATGAATTTTTCGTGAAGCGAGCATTTCTGCCATCTCAATTCCGATAAGTCCACCACCAACAATAACTGCATTTGAAATGCCTTTGGTATCGCGCTCCATTGTTTCCAAATCCTGAAAACTGTACAATCCTTGCACGCCTTTTAAATCCTGACCAGGCCATCCAAACTTGTTCGGTTGGGAGCCAGTGGCAAGAATCAAATCATCATAAACCATCTTTTCGCCATCCTCAAAATGAAGTTCGGATGCTCCGAAATCTACTGAGCTGACGCGGGCCTTCTTCAGTACAATGCGGTTTTTATCCCAGAAAAAATCTTCATACGGCTTGGTATGCGCATATTGCATGTGGCCCATATAGATATACATAAGCGCGGTTCGCGAGAAAAAATGCTCGGTTTCTGAAGAAATGACTGTGATTCGATGGTCACTTCTCTTGCGGATGTGGCGCGCTGCGGTGATACCACTGATGCCGTTTCCTATAATGACGATATGTTTCACGGTTTTCAATGGGATAGGGTAAAAGTAACCACACTATTTCTGTGTTCCAACTTTGAGATAGGGAAAGCAACATTACTATTTTCGCGGCATGGCGCAAAGTGAGAGTGTTTTTTTGAAATTGAATGAAACCGATACCATCCATGTGAAACGATGGTTTACAAGTAAAAGCGCAACAGCAGTGTTGCTTATTCATGGTTCTATTGAAAATGGACGCATTTTTTATGCGGAAAACGGGAAAGGTTTTGGGCCTTGGTTGGCAGATTTGGGATACGATGTATTTGTGCCAGACCTGCGGGGGAGAGGAAAAAGCACTCCCGCCATCAATCGTAATTCCGATTTCGGACAAATGGACATGGTGCATACAGACATCCCATTTCTAGTCGATTTTGTAAAGCGTGAAAAAGGAACTGACGCACTTTGGATAGGAGCACACTCTTGGGGAGGCAATCTTGCCCTTGCCAGTTATGCGCGGTTTCCAAAAATGGCCGATGTGCAAGGATTTATTCTTTTTGGAGTGAAACGCAGAGTGACCGTTTGGAACATGGAGCGCATTTACAAATTGAATTTTGGATGGCGCATTATGGCTCCAATTGGTATAAAAAAGGATGGTTTTCTAAATGCTGTGAAGATGAAAATGGGAGCTGATAATGAAACCAAGCGCATTTTCAAGGAAACGAACTTTTGGCTCGATAATAAAACTTGGACCGACCCAAACGATGGATTTGACTATGGTGCAGCGTTAAAAACTATAGCTGTTCCGCCAATTCTTTCTTTAACTGGCGTGGCCGACAAAGTGCTTGGTCACCCAAGCGATTGCTTAAATCTGCTAAAAGAAGCAAATAGTGTGAAGGGCGTTTTTCGCCTTATTGGCAAGGCATCAGGCAACAAACACGATTATGACCACATCAACCTTTTAACCCACAAGGACGCTGCAAAAGATCATTTTATTGGAATAGGGGAGTGGATGCAAAGCGTTTCGTGAAGTAATCATTCCCGCACTGCTAGCGTATATCGCTCATCATGCTGGCTTATATCCAAACCTTCTTCTTCTTGTTTTTCGCTCACGCGCAAGGGAATTATAGCATTCGTAATGACGTACAGCACATAAGAGCCAATAAACGTAAAGCCGCACACCAACACTAGCGCAAGGAGATGCTTCACGAGTAAATCGGTTTCGCCAGTGATTAGCCCACCATTTTTGGCAAACACCGCGGTGGCAATCATTCCAACGATTCCTCCAATTCCATGGCAAGGAAACACATCCAATGTATCATCCAATGTAGATTTTGATTTGATGTGAACTGCTAAATTGCTAATAATGCTCGCAATTACGCCAATGGTAACGCTTGCGCCAAAATTCACGAAACCAGCGGCTGGAGTTATGGCTACAAGTCCTACAACTGCACCAATGCAGCCACCCAATGCCGATGGTTTTCGCCCTTGTGAAGCGTCAAATAGTAACCATGCCAGCATTGCAGAAGCTGAAGCAAGATTGGTATTAACGAAAGCTGTTACAGCCAAGGTGTCGGCTGCTAAGGCCGAGCCAGCGTTGAATCCAAACCAACCAAACCATAACAATCCAGTGCCAAGCAACACATAAGGAATGTTTACTGGAGAGGATGAATGCCCTTCTTCCACATGCACTTTTCTTCTGCCAAAAAACATTGCTCCAGCCAATGCTGCCATGCCTGCGGAAATATGAACTACAGTGCCTCCAGCAAAATCGAGCACGCCCCATTTGAACAAAAAACCTTCTGGATGCCATGTCCAATGGGCAAGAGGACAATATATAAGTAAGCAAAACAGAACCATAAATAGGAGATAGCCCCAAAATTTGACCCGCTCGGCAAAAGCGCCTGTAATTAACGCGGGTGTAATAATGGCAAACTTGAGTTGAAACGCTGCAAAAAGGATAAACGGAACGGTAACCCCAATGCTAGCGTGTGGCGCTGTACCCACATTATCGAACATGAAATACGAAAATGGATTGCCTATAAATCCTCCAATACTGTCGCCAAAACTGAGGCTGAAACCTACTACATACCAAAGAATGGTGATTACACTAAGCGCAACGAAACTCTGAAGCATCGTGGAAATAATGTTTTTACTCGAAACCATTCCGCCATAGAAATAGGAAAGTCCGGGGGTCATAAGCAAAACGAGACCTGCTGCTGAAATCATCCAAGCCAAGTTGCCCGAATCGAAAGGCACTGTTGCTTCGGGGTGCACGGTTGGATAAAAAACAGCAAATCCGCAAACCAGTAGTAATACCGCAAGGCTAAATCGAGCATAAAAAGCACGTAATTTCTTTGACATCCCTGTATACGGTAAGTATTCGACAAAGAAAAGTTAATTTTAGTTGATGCACCCCTAAATATCACAGGGGTTAACTTAAATTTTATTAACGAAATATTGGTCAGACGCTTTTTTGATTTCGGTGTCGAAAGCATGCCATAAATTCTATGTACTGTTAATTTTAGGAACGGGTGATACCGTAAGTTTGCGGGGCATTTAGGCATTCAATATCATGAAAAACACCACCGCCATTTTATTTTCGGCAGCCATAGTTATTGCAAGTTTTGTTTTGGGCAAGTTTTATATGGATAGCAGACGACCTGAGGGAACTATCAGCGTTACTGGCATGGGCACTAAAGATTTTACAGCAGATTTGATTGTGTGGTCGGGGCGATTTACACGTGAGAACAAAGACCTACAGCAAGCCTATGCATCTTTAGAAAAAGATAAACAAGTAACGCGAGAATATTTGAAGTCTAAGGGAATTCCAGATGGTCAGATTGTATTTAGCGCAGTGGAAACGATTGAAAAAACGCGGCCGTTGTACAACAATGGAGAGTATGTGGGTGCTGAGTTTGAAGCCTATCAATTA
>Ga0247839_1008080_pt1 | contig 11247 bp, 10 predicted proteins | sample LaCruzMarch2015__6_FD_192405 | JGI IMG/M metagenome (GOLD analysis project Ga0247839, IMG submission 192405) | Freshwater microbial communities from meromictic Lake La Cruz, Castile-La Mancha, Spain - LaCruzMarch2015_16m | ecosystem: Environmental > Aquatic > Freshwater > Lake | place: Spain...
CGCAGCATCTCTTCGGTGGCGATGAAATCAGCGATCACACCATCGCGCATCGGGCGAATGGTCTGGATGTTTTCTGGGGTGCGGCCGAGCATCATCTTGGCCTTCTGGCCCACGGCCAGCACTTCGCGGCCAGCCCCGCCGTTACGGATAGCCACGACCGATGGCTCATCGATGATGATGCCCCGGCCAGCGACATGGACAAGGGTGTTAGCCGTGCCAAGGTCGATCGCGATATCGTCCGAAAATGCGCCGCCCACGTCCAATCGCATTCCTAACGCCCCGCTTACCCCCGCAAATGACATAGTAAACGTCCCGTTAAGATGCGGCCACCGCCTTTCCGGCGGGCCTGCGCGACAAGCGCCCCGTCTAGCCCTCAAACCACAGCAACTTGTGTGCCGGGCAAAGGTTGCGAAATTAAGCTCGGCTCATCCGATTTCCGGACCTCGCGCGCTTAAAACGCATGCCGCCTGTCTCGGCCACGGTGTGATGCCCTGGAGGCGTTGTATCCACCTTTTACAGGTTGGAGCACACCACCACGCCCGCTCAGGGGCCCATGGATTGGGCTTGAGCGGTCTTCTGCCGCTTGACCATCAGCTTGTTGAGGGCTGCGACGTAGGCGCGAGCCGAAGCCACCATGGTGTCGGTATCCGCACCACGGCCGGTGACGACCCGGCCGCCCTCTTCGAGCCGCACCGATACCTCGGCCTGCGCATCCGTTCCCTCGGTCACGGCTTGCACTTGGTAGAGCTCAAGTCGCGCCTCGTGCGGCACCAGCATTTTGATGGCGTTGAAAGTGGCATCGACAGGGCCATTTCCGGCCGATTGCACGGTATGCGCTATGCCATCGATCTCGAGCTTCAAGGTCGCCGACTGTGGACCAACGGTACCGGCGATAACGGTGAGATCGACGACTTTCATGCGGTCATGCATGTGCGCCAGCTCTTGGTCGACCAGCGCTTCGAGATCCTCGTCATAGACGTGCTTCTTGCGGTCGGCGAGCGCTTTGAAGCGATTGAACGCATCCTCGAAAGCATTGTCGCCCAACTCGAAACCCAGTTCCTTCAGTTTGGCGCGGAACGCATTGCGGCCCGAGTGTTTGCCCATCACGAGCGACGTCTTGGCGACTCCGACGCTCTCCGGCATCATGATTTCGTAGGTTTGCTGATACTTCAGCAAACCATCCTGATGGATACCACTCTCGTGCGCGAACGCATTACGGCCAACGATCGCCTTGTTGTACTGAACGGGGAAATTCGTCACCGCCGAGACCAGCTTTGACGCCCGCGCCAGCATGGTGCTCTCGATACCCGTGCGGTAGGGCAGCACATCTTGACGGGTTTTGATGGCCATCACGATTTCTTCGAGCGCGGCATTGCCGGCCCGCTCTCCGATGCCGTTGATGGTGCATTCGATCTGCCGCGCGCCCGCTTTCAAAACGGCGAGCGAGTTGGCAACGGCAAGCCCCAGATCGTTGTGGCAGTGGGTCGAGAAAACCGCTCTATCGGCGTTGGCCACGCGCTCGCGCACCGCGCGGAACATTTCAAAGTATTCCTCGGGCGTCGCGTAGCCGACAGTATCGGGCAGATTGATCGTCGTGGCACCGGCCTTGATTGCGGCATCGACCGCCTGACACAGATAGTCGATGGGCGTGCGCGTCGCGTCCATCGCCGACCACTCAACGTCTTCGACGAGATTGCGGGCCCGCGCGACCGTCGCCGAGATGATCTCCAGAACTTCGGCTTCGCTCTTGCGCATCTGGTAGGCGAGATGGATAGGCGATGTCGACACGAACGTATGAATACGGCCGCGGCGCGCATGGCGCACGGCCTCGCCTGCCCGGTCGATATCGGCGTTGATGGCCCGGGCCAAGCCCGCGACAGTGGCGTTCTTCATTCGCCGGGAGATTTCCGACACCGCATCGAAATCGCCTTCCGACGCAATCGGAAATCCAGCTTCGATGATGTCGACGCCCATGGTATCCAGGCAATCGGCGACCTCGAGCTTTTCTTCATATGTCATGGTGGCGCCAGGGCACTGTTCGCCGTCGCGCAGAGTTGTATCAAAAATTACAACACGGTCGGTGCTGGTTTTCGCCGGTTCGGGCGTGGGAGGAGATGTAGTCATGCCGGTATTCCCGATGCAGCCCCGGCCGCTTTTGGCACGCCTGGGCAATGAATTGACTGGGTGAAGCCTTGAACCCTCCCCTGAGCAGGCGCCGCGTCCATCAGTGGCGCGCGGCGGCAGCGGCTCAGGGGCCAGTAAGCAGCAGAAGGTGTGCGCCAAGCAGTTCGCACGGGCTCTGCGACCGCGGCGAGAGGCCCAGGTCTTGAAAGTTCATACCTGGCCAAGTGGCGATGTGGCGCATCAGGCGGGATCTCGGATCAAACTTATCTGTCGTAAGTAGCCTAACATGAAGCTGTTGACAATGCGCCCTAATCTCCATACCGGCGGCAAGCGTCATAGGCATTTAGTGAACGTGGGCGTTCAATTGATCGAAGTCAGCTTGCTACCAGCCTATTGAGGGCAAGTTGCGCCCAAATTCGCCAACGAGGATCCAATCCCATGTCCAATGCTGCTATTTCGTCCCGCTATTCTACACCCGTGATCGCCCTGCACTGGCTCACCTTCGTGCTTGTGGTGGCAGGGTATTGCGCCATGGAGTTCCGCGAAATCTTCGATAGGGGCACGCCGGGGCGCGAGTTCATGAAGGCAAGCCATTTTACGATTGGCCTGTGCATCCTCCTCATCACGATTGCGCGCCTAATTGTGCGCACCACATCGGGCCCAGCGCCAGCGATCGTGCCGCCCCTACCCGCGTTAATGGCGGCAGGTTCCAAGTTACTCCACTTGGCGCTCTATGGATTCCTGATTGCCATGCCAATACTCGGATGGCTCACGCTCAGCGCCGAGGGCAAAGTCATCCCCTTCTTCGGCGTCGGCATTCCGCCGTTGACCGGCGCCGACAAGGCCTTGGCAGAATGGGTCGGCGAATGGCACGAGACGCTCGGCAAGGCTGGCTACGTGCTGATCGGGCTGCACGCGCTCGCAGCCATCGTCCATCACCGCTACATCAAAGACAACACGCTGATCCGCATGATGCCAGCCCGCGGCGAATCGAGTGCCTAAGAACGCTCGTCAAAAGGGCGCGCTCAAACGCTGAGCGTTCCCTCCGTGACGCGCACACAATAGCCGCCAATGCGGACATTCGAGAGCTTGCCACCGGTGACGGCGATGCTCAGAGTCATAAGGCTCGGCCGGTTCATTTCATAACCCTGCTCGATGATGCGCTTGTAATCGCCATCGGGCAGGCGGTCGAAATGATGAATGACGCCGGCGAGACACACTGCGGCCGAGCCCGTTGCCGGATCTTCGGGAATGCCGAAGTCCGGCGCAAACATGCGCCCGTGAAACGACGAAGCGTGATGCTCGCACTGGCGCGTATAGAGATAAGCCCCAACAACGCCTTGCTCCTTCAGGGCCTGCGCCCAAGGCCCGGGCTCCACACGCGCGCGCGCCATCGCCTCCAATGAGGCGACCGGAATGAACGCAAAAGCGTTGCCTGCGGCAAAGCACGACGGCTTGTGGTTCTCAAAACCAATCTCGCTCGGAATGAGGCTCACGGCGGCGGCGAGCATATCGAGGTGCGGCAATGCTCCGGCTTCGACCGGCTGGCGCGGGGCATCAAATTCGGCGTAGGTCGGTTGTCCGGGGCGCATGCGCACGCCAACGCGAAGCGTGCCCATCGTCTGTTCGAGCACCACCAGCGCATCCTGATCGCCGTCGGCATCGCCTGCACGCAGTTCGGCCAGAAGCGCCGCCGTGCCAACCGTGGGATGCCCCGCGAACGGCACTTCTTTAAGGGGCGTGAAAATTCGCATGCGTGCCGAATGCGCCGGCTTTTCGGGTGGCAGCACAAACACGGTTTCCGACAAGTTCAGCTCGCGCGCGATCGCCTGCATCTGTTCAACTGACAGACCGCCCGCATCGCGCACCACGGCCAGCGGGTTGCCGCCAAAGCGCGTCTCGGTGAAAACATCCAATGTATTGAACTGCAACTGCATGAAATCTGCCCCCTCGAAAGAGGCCGCAATCTGCCGCAAGCCACCCGGATTTCCAAGGCAAGACTACGGACGTGACACGTTTTGTTGGGTTAAGGCAGCAGATGCTGCAACAGCAGCCGCGCAAACGCGGGCATCTCGTGCAGATCAAGATCGCTTTGCCGGTGAACCATCACCACTTCGGCGAGTTCGGAGGCTGGATCCTGCGCCAAAGTCGCCATCACGGTCTGGCTCAGCTCCGAGGAACCGAGATCACAGCTGAACTCGACCCCGATCGAGAGCTGGCGGCCTGTGAAGGTAAGGAGAAATCCAGGGCGGCGAACGAGGAGATCTGCACCAATCCCCGTCTCTTCGGCCACTTCGCGCATTGAACTTGCAGCGATGTCGATACGGCCATCGCTGGCCACATCGTTGCTATCAACGAAGCCACCCGGCAGATAGGACAACCCGGTGTTGATGTTGCCCGGCCGCTGGCGGCCGAGCAGAACGGCACCGTCGCGCGACCAGATCACGGCGGAGGCAAAGGCGTCGGTGACACCGGCGTCCGGCTCTCCGGTTTCGCGCCAATAGAGAAACTCCTTGAAGCCGGTTTCGAGGAACCTGCCGCGCAAAGTATCTCCCTCCACCGCGTAGTCTGCGAGCATACGGATGCGGCCATTGAAGAAGTTTGGGTTTTCGGCCAGCCGGCGCTGCCAATGGGCGTTAACTCCGGCGCTGTGCTGATCGGCAAACGGCCAGGGAAGATCGGCAGCCACCAGTTCGCAGCGCTCAACTCTGACGACGCGGCCCTTTGGGAGGTTTGACGGCATTGCGGCAGCACCACCCTATGCAGTTTCTTGTTTTCCGTTTGGCAAACCGGCGATACTGGTGTCCAGGCAAATAGGCAAGACGTCAAAGGCTGCAATAATGTCAGATCCGAAAAAGCCGCGCGCTGGCGGGGCTCCCTCAGTTGAGTTCCACGGCGAGCAAGACGGCGGCCCAGAGCGCCAGCTCAAAGGCAAGTTGGTCACCCTGTTTCAGTCTGAGCCGGCCGTGCAACAGGCGTTCTTAGCCAAAATCCAGGCCGGGGGCGAGCGGAGTGTCGCTCTTTGTATTCTGGCCGAGAGCGGCGACGAAGAGGCGCTCGTCGACAAAGTGAGCCGCGTCTTTGCTGGGACTTTCCAGCGCTCGCAGCACCTCGACATTCTGTTCCTCGACGACAAGCAATTGCCGGACATCACAAAAGTCTGCCGCGCATTTTATCCCGTTCGCATCACGCACAATTGACCACCGTTGTCAGGTGGGCTGGCGCGCCCTTGGGCAAAGGTCTCAGACAGCATGCGGCCCGCCAGCCGCCAGGCCCACATAGCCAATGGCCGCCAGTGCACCTGCGTAAGCCAAGATCAAGAGTGAGCCGTAGATCTTGTCGCCGCGAGCCACTGCGCGTTCGTTGTCTTCGGCTTTGCCGACCCACGAGGTCGACACGACACGCACCAGTGTCAGAATGATGAAGCCGTAAGACACCATATAGACCTTATCGAGCATCATCAGATAGTCGACCTCCGGCAACGAAGATCCACCAGACAACTGCAAGGCGACCAGTGTCAGCAATGCTGTGATGCCCAGACCAATGCGGCCATCAACGAAAAACGGCCGCACAAAAAAGACGAGCGCCGTGCACAGGATGATTAAGAACACGGGTACAAACGTCTTGACGGATAACGCTGTCAGCGGCCGCGACACCGGCACGGAAACAACTCCGCGCGAATAGGTTTCAAGCCCCGACGATGTGAGATCGCCAAAGTTGGTCGGGTAGGCGTTGGCTGCAACGGCGAGCCCGGGCGTTCCAATTTTGAAGCCCGGCAGCGTTACCGCCGGATTGATGGTGACTGCAATTTTGTCGGGCACATAAACCTGATCGGCAGCTGTCGACACCGAGTCCTCGAACACAATGCGCAGTTCTTGCTGGTCGAAGGGATACTTCTCAAGTTGGAACTTTGAGGAGAACCGGCCCTGATTGCGAATAATGCTGTAACGCGATCCGTCGGGCATTTCTTTGGGTTCTTCATAGAGATTATCTCGCACGTGATCGCTCGGAGCAAAGCGGTTCATGAATTCGAGCGACTTGTGGGGCGTGGCGTCGGCCTTGTTCCAGCGGAACCAGACATAAAGATCGGCGGCAAAGCTATTGGTGCGGAAATCGAGTTCTTGAATGTCGTTGATGTAAACGCCAGTCGTAACTTCTCCAGGCGCCGGCGGTGCCGTTGCCTCCACGTGCTGCTCGACGGCTTTGAGCTGAGGCGCAGTGGCTTCGCTGGGAGCGGCGGCCTCAGGCGGCGGCGCGGCGGGTTCTTGAGCGCGGGCGGCACTTGGAACCTGCGGGCCGGACAGGAACACAACAACGGCTAAGCTGCGCAACAGCACACTCTTCCGCCCCCACAGCCGCCCCGGCCAGAGCCGTACTTGGCCACGCTTCATATGTCATTCCTCCCCCGTCCGCTGGTTCATTAACTGAACCTTTTTGGGGGAACAACCTAACGTCTTCAGTTCGCAGAGCAAAGTCTGCGTTCTGGCGAGGGACTTTTGCCGCAGCGAACCTAGGCGGCCGTCAGCTTCTTCAGAATCTCGTCGGAAATCTCAAAGTTGGCATAGACGTTCTGCACGTCCTCATCGTCGTCAAGCGCTGCGATCATTTTCATGATCAGCTGGGCGTTGTCCTCGTCGACACTCGTGGTCAAATTCGGCCGCCATACGGTTTTGACGCTCGCAGCCTCGCCCAGCTTGGCTTCAAGAGCGCCGGCCACGGTTCCCAATGTATCGAACGGGCAGGTGATGAGGTGATGGGTTGCATCCGACTGCACGTCGTCGGCGCCTGCATCAATGGCTGCTTCCAGTACGGCATCGGCGGAACCCGCTGCCGCCTTGTAGGTGATCTCGCCGACATGGTTGAACATGTGCGAGACCGACCCGGTAGAGCCGAGGTTGCCATTGTATTTCGTGAAAATGGCGCGAACGGCCCCGCCGGTGCGATTGCGATTATCGGTGAGCGCCTCGGCGATGATGGCGACACCGCCCGGTGCATAGCCCTCGTAGCGGACGCTATCATAGTTGGCGGTGTCGTTGCCCGCAGCCTTCTTGATCGCCCGCTCGATGTTGTCCTTGGGCATGTTTTCCGCGCGCGCTTCCTGAATGGCAAGGCGCAAGCGCGGGTTCATGGCCGGATCGGGCAGGCCCATCTTGGCCGCCACTGTAATCTCGCGGCTGAACTTGGCGAAAATCTTGGCACGGGCCGCATCGGCGCGGCCTTTCTTGTGCATGATGTTTTTGAAGGCTGAATGGCCGGCCATGAGGATCTCACATGCGTAATTTAGAGTGGGCGAACTTTGTAATGGCGGAAACGCGCGGGTTGGGTCAAGACCCGGCGCTGTGCCAGAACTCCGGCACAATGGGCTTCAACACGCCGCCCATGCGCAGCGCACCGCAATGCACGGCAAGGCCGGTTTGATCGTCGATTTCGATTGCAAGTCCCGAGACGGTTGTCGGCCCTTGCGCGGGCTCGAACCGGCCACGTGGAATGCGGGTGATGAAGCGGTGCACGGGTTCGTCAAGTTCCATGCCCAAAACCGAATGATAGTCGCCGCACATGCCGGCATCCGACATATAGGCCGTGCCGCCCGGCAGCACACGATCATCGGACGTGGGGCTGTGCGTGTGCGTGCCGACCACGGCACTCACCCTGCCATCGAGGAAATGCCCGAGCGCTTGCTTCTCACTCGTCGCCTCGGCATGAAAGTCTATGAAGATCGCGTCCGCGCCGCTTTTCAACGCACACGCCGTGATCTCGTTGTCGATGGCGCGGAACGGGCAATCGAGTTCCGTCATGAACACGCGCCCCATGGCGTTGATGACGAGAACTTCAATCCCGCTTTTGCCTTGAATGAGAGAAGCGCCGCGCCCGGGCGTGCCTTTGGGAAAATTGAGCGGGCGGACAAGGCGCGGCTGGCGGCCGATGAAGACCAGCGCGTCTTTCTGGTCGAAGGCATGATTGCCGAGCGTCACGGCATCGGCGCCAGCGTCGACCAGTTCTTCGAGGATGGCCTCTGTAATACCGAAGCCGCCCGCCGAATTCTCAGCGTTGACGATTACGAAATCCAACGCATAGCGCCGCCGCAGCCCGGGCAATGCCTCGACCACGGCCTTGCGCCCAGCGCGGCCCACCACATCACCCAAAAACAGAAGTCGCATTCAGCCTCTAGCTAGCTCCGGGAACATTTCATCGGCCCGGACGGCGTCAAAACCCAGTCGAGCGGCTGGTCATAGCTCTCACGAGGCACGGCGTCGACCTTTTGCTCATCATAAGCGAGCCCCACGGCAACAATGGTTTTTTTGGCACGAAGGCCAGCCAGCGTCCGGTCATAGAACCCACCGCCGTAGCCGAGGCGGTAACCAGCGGCATCGAACGCCAGCAGAGGCACCAGCACCACATCTGGCTCGAGCACCACAGCGTCGCCCAGCGGTTCCTGAATGCCCCAGGTTGTCTCAGCAAGCGGCTCGCCGGGTGCCCAGGAGCGCATCAACAACGGCCGGCCCTTGCCGAGCATGGCCGGCAGCGCCAGACGCGAACCCGCCAAGTACAGCTTCAACAGCAGCGGAAGGGGGTTGATCTCGTCGCGGATGGCGAAAAAGCCCGACACAACGGGCTTTTCGGGTAACTCGAGAAAGTCGAGCCCGTGCTGGCGCAGAGCGGCATTGGCAGACGCCCCGTGGGTCTCGTAGGCTGCCTTCCGGGCTGCCTTGGCCTGCTCGCGCAACTGACTTTTTTCGTCTGCGGTCACGCCAGCCCACAACCTTAGAGAACGAGGCGCCCTGAAACCCAAGCGCCGGGAAATTAAGTGCCGCGGTGGCCGTTGGAACGGTTGATCTCGCCGGGTCCCTACAATTGTAAGGTGGGCGCCATATATCCGGAACCACGGCTCCAGTCAGGGACAGCTCCCAGGCAGATCTTATAGGCCCTGGAGTTCAGTTGTTCCTGACGAACCCCGCAGCGTCTTCTACATACGCTGCGGGCGACAGAAAATCGAGGGCTGGGGCACAATTAAGCAGGGCATATGGTGTCCCGGCCTGCCCCGGCTCGGTCGCGACGAGCCCCCATCGCACCTTTACGACACCACGATCTTCGTCTTTTTCTCGCCGTGCGCGCGGATCATCTGGAACAGCTTTTCCGCATTCTGGGGCGCCAACCGCACGCAGCCGTGCGACGCCGGACGGCCGAGCTTGCCTGTCTCATAGGTGGCGTGAATGGCGTAGCCCTCGCGGAAGAACACAGCGTGCGGCATGGGCGCATTGTTCCATTGCTTGGAGCGATGCATCGGCGTCATCCAGGTAGGGCGATACGCGCCACCTGGTGTCTTGAAGCCTTTGCGGCCCGTTGAGACCGCCCAGGTGTGCATCAGCTTTCCGGCCACATAGACGTTCATTTTCTGACTGTTGCGGTCGACTTCGACCTTAACGGTGCCGGGTGCTGTACCGCGCTTCACAATCGGCATGCCGTCGGCGCGGAGGCGATAGGGATTTGACTTGAACAGTTTGGTTACGGACGCCTTTGAGAAATCCTTCGGCTCTTTCGGACGCGCCGCCTCAGCTTCCTGCATGAGCGGCCCGCCCAACAGCATGAACCCGACAACCAGTGACACGACAAAACGCAACATGGTGAATACCCCTTCTGATGATGTGGGCGCTGCCTCGTGACAGCTGCCGAACCGCGCTAGAGAGCGGTGGCAAGCAGTCGAGGCGCGCGGGAACAAACGTTAAGGTGCATGACCAAGCAGGCACCGCAGGGCGTTTTTAATACAGGGTGACCACGGATTTCTAGCAGAAAGTGTTAACGGATTGTAATGGGTCGGTTAATTGTGCTTGGAGTGGGTGGTAGGTAGGCGTGCTCAACCCGCACAGCAGCGTGGACCACTGTACTGCCCTCCCATTTTCGGTAAAAAATGTCCCATGACGGGAACGGCGCGCGGGTGAAGACCGCACATTCCCAGCCAAGCCCGCTGAGTTCAATGGCCGCGATCAGGCGATCACTTTGACAGCGCTTGGCGTGCCGCTGCCGCTTGCGGAAATCTATGACGGGATTGGGGTGCAGTGAGGTGGGACGTATCCCCCGGCAAAATTCTTCTGTGGCCGCTGGGACTTATTTAATCCGTTGACAGACAGGGCTAATGTCCCCGGAATTTTCCGGAGCCTGTCAACGAAAGAAATACGGTGAAACCGGAACCCGAAAATCAACTGCATACCACTTGATCGACCGGGCACTTCCCTGACACGACCCCTTTCAGATGATCACTGTTTCTGTCCAAAATTGATGATGTGGGGGCAATTGAATTGTGCTTCTATGCAAATAGTCATTATAGCTACAAAAGGCTGCAGCAGGGTGCGGCGGTGACATGTTGGTTTTGGGAACTGGTTTGACCGGTATAATTTCACCGGTCTGCAAAGGGAGATTGCGGTTATGGCTCAGATAGATGCACGTCATCAGAACGTTCCGATCGATATGACCAATCCCAGCCAGGTCAATCGGGACGCGTTTCCTGCGACCGGTTCGCCAAACTTGGTTGAGTGGGTTTCAGGGGACGGTCATCGTATCTCTGCCTTCAGTTTGACCGGCACTCTGCAGTTGAGCATTTCTGGCAATCAAGGTCTAGTCGATGGCATCGCAGTCCAGTCACCTGCGGGAAGTGATGTTTTCAGTGTCACAGACCTAAATGTGCCGCTTAACGATTTGTTCCCGTCTGTTTTCCTTTTCGGTACTCAGTTCGAATTTTTCTGGAATACCATTCTGGCTGGGGCGACAACAATCTATGCTTCGGAACTGGCGCCAACGCTGAACGAGCCGTCAATATTCTATGGCGATTTCTACCAAGTCTTCGGTTCGAGAACTGGTTCCAACGATACGTTCATAGGCGGAAGTTTTTTTGCAAGCCCGGCACTGTCGAGGCAAGACTTCATCGGTGACGCCTATTATGTAAACGCTGGCGGCACCCTGACGGCTGGTTCTGACACAATCACCACAGGCACACGCGGCGACCTTTTCGGAGACGCCACTATCAGCAACGGCATCGTCATTGGTGGCGCTGATCAGATCACAGCCAGCGGCGTGAACTACTCCGGCAACATCTTCGGCGATGTACAAGCCAGCACAGGTCCACTGACC
>Ga0247839_1008091_pt1 | contig 11231 bp, 9 predicted proteins | sample LaCruzMarch2015__6_FD_192405 | JGI IMG/M metagenome (GOLD analysis project Ga0247839, IMG submission 192405) | Freshwater microbial communities from meromictic Lake La Cruz, Castile-La Mancha, Spain - LaCruzMarch2015_16m | ecosystem: Environmental > Aquatic > Freshwater > Lake | place: Spain...
CGAGTTGTCACCCTACCTGCACCGCGCCCACATCATCGCCGAGGCCTGGGACGCGGCCGGGCTCTATCAGGTGGGTGACTTCCCGGGCTTCCGCTGGGCCGAGTGGAACGGACGCTATCGGGACCTGATCCGCGCGTTCGTGCGCGGCGACCCTGGCCTGATCCCGGAGGTGGCCACCCGCCTGGCCGGTTCGAGCGACCTTTACGAAGCGCGCGGGCGCCTGCCCATCAACTCGGTGAACTTCGTCACCTGTCATGACGGCTTCAGCCTTTGGGATCTGGTGAGCTACGACCGCAAGCACAACGAATCCAATGGAGAACAGAACCGCGACGGCGGCGATCACAACATCAGTTGGAACTGCGGCGTCGAAGGGCCGAGCGACGACCCCGATATTGTCGCGCTGCGCCGCCGCCAGGCCCGTAACTTCATCGGCATCCTGATGCTGAGCCAGGGGGTACCGATGCTGCTGGCGGGCGACGAAGTCCTGCACTCCCAGCGCGGCAACAACAACACCTACTGCCAGAACAACGCCTTGTCCTGGTTCGACTGGGACCAGGTGCAGGCGAACCAGCCCATGCTGAACTTCGTCCGCGGCATGATCTGTCTGCGCCGCCGCCACCCGAGCCTGACGCGCGACCGCTTTCTCACCGGCCGGCCCGAATCCGGCCAGACGCTGCCCGACATTGCCTGGCACGGGGTCAGCCTCGACGCCCCCGCCTGGGATGATCCCGAGGCGCGCACCCTCGCCTTCACCCTGGCGGGAACCACGGAGGAAGAAGCGCCGCTGCACGCGATGTTCAACATGGGGGAGGAAGCGCAGACGTTCGCGGTGCCGGTGCTGCCGGGCCGGCGTTGGACCCTGGCGGTCGACACCACCACGGAACCGGGCGTCTATCCGCCGGATATCCCGGCACCGCTCGTCGCCGGCTGCATCCGGGTCGGGTCGCGCAGCCTGGTGGTGCTCGAAGCGCAGGGTAGCGTGCGCACAGCCGTTGGAATCAACCAGACCTGATACCCCGTACCGTTGTCGTTGTCGTTGTCGTTGTCGTACTGATCTTGCTCCAGCGCTGAGCAAGTTGCGACACGGAAGCCCTCGCGTGGCGCCACCGGCCGCTGGAGCGGCCGGACGGCATTCCCACGCTGGAGCGTGGGAACGAGAACGAGAAAGAAACGAGAAAAACGAGAAAAAACCTCGATTACGATTACGACAACGACAACGACAACGACGCTACGCTACGCGCCTTCAAGATCAGCCCACAGCGGTACATCAACCAGAGGAATCACGCCATGCAACTCGGAATGATCGGTCTCGGCCGGATGGGCGCCAATATGGTCCTGCGCTTGCTGCGCGCCGGGCACCAATGTGTGGTCTACGATCGGGATGCCGCGGCGGCGGCCGCGCTGGTCGCGGAGGGGGCGGTGGCCGCCGCCGATCTGGCCGATTTCTGTGCCCGACTCGCCCCGCCGCGCAACGCCTGGATCATGGTCCCGGCCGCGGTGGTCGATCATGTCATTGACGACCTGGTACCCCACCTGAGCGCGGGCGACACCCTGATCGACGGGGGGAACTCCAATTATCGCGACGATCTGGCCCATGCCGAACGGCTGCGACCCCTGGGCATTCACTTCGTCGACTGCGGCACGAGCGGCGGCGTCTGGGGCCTGGAGCGCGGTTACTGTCTGATGATCGGCGGCGACCCCGAGGCGGTGGAACGTCTGGATCCCATCTTTGCCGCCCTCGCCCCCGGCCTTGGCACCATCGAGCGCACGACCGGGCGCGACGGCCCACCGAGCCGCGCCGAACAGGGGTACCTGCACTGCGGCCAGAACGGCGCCGGTCACTTCGTGAAGATGGTCCACAACGGCATCGAGTACGCCCTGATGGCCGCCTATGCGGAGGGCTTCAATCTCCTCAAACATGCCGGCGTCGGCCGCGCCGACCGGCCGGCCGATGCCGAGACCGCGCCCTTGAGCAACCCGGAGCACTATCAGTACGACATCGACGTGGCCGCGGTCGCCGAGGTGTGGCGGCGCGGCAGCGTCGTCGCCTCCTGGCTGCTGGATCTGAGCGCCAACGCCCTGCTGGCCGATCCGGACCTCAAGCAGTTCGGCGGACGGGTGTCCGACTCCGGCGAGGGACGCTGGACGGCACTCGCCGCCATCGAAACCGGAACCCCGGCGCCGCTGCTGACGACCGCGCTCTATGAACGTTTCAACTCCCGCGGCGAGGCCGACTTCGCCAATCAGTTGCTCTCGGCCATGCGCTACCAGTTCGGCGGGCACCATGAAAAACCCAAGGAGTAAACACCTCGACCCATAAACGAGACGTATCTATAGACCTTTTGCTTCGCCGACCTCAGGAGAGATCCGTGTCACACCAGCACATGAGTTCCGAGACAGCCGCGCCGGCCCCGCCCTGCGTCATGATCATCTTCGGCGCCGGGGGTGATCTGACCAAGCGCAAGCTGATCCCGGCGCTGTTCCACCTGTGCCATGGCGGGCTGCTGCCGGACACCTTCGCGGTCCTCGGGCTCGACCGGCTGGATCTGGATGACGGCGCTTACCGCGACCTGCTGGCCGCGGAGGTCCGCCAACACGTCGGTAGCGCCTGGGACGCGCAAACCTGGGATCGGCTGTGCGGCCAACTGCACTACATGAAGGCCGATTTCACCGACGTCGAGAGTCACATGGCGCTGTGCGAGCATCTCACGCGCCTTGACGCCGACCGCGGCACCGAGGGTAACTATCTGTTCTATCTCGCCGTTCCGCCCAGCCTGTTCGGCGGCATCACCCGTCTGTTGGGTGAGGTCGGACTCACCGCCGAGGCTGCGGACGACTGGCGCCGGGTGATCATCGAAAAGCCTTTCGGACACGACCTGGAGTCGGCCCAGGACCTCAACCGGATGCTCCATGAGACGCTGGACGAGGAGCAGATCTACCGCATCGATCATTATCTGGGCAAAGAGACGGTGCAGAACATCATGGTCTTCCGGTTTTCCAACGGCTTCATCGAGCCCCTGTGGAACCGCCAGCACATCGACCATGTGCAGATCACGGTGGCCGAATCGGTGGGCGTCGAACACCGCGGAGCCTATTACGAGGAAGCCGGCGCCCTGCGCGACATGATCCCCAACCACCTGCTGGTCCTCCTGGGCTTTCTGGCGATGGAACCGCCCAACTCATTCGACTCCTGCGCGGTGCGCGACGAGATCAACAAGGTCCTGGACGCCATCCAACCGCTGACCCCGGAACAGGTGCTGACTCACGCGGTACGCGGCCAGTACGGCGAGGGCAGCATGCCGAACAGGGAACAGGTGCAAGCCTATCGCAGCTCACCCGGAGTGGCTCCGAACTCCCGCACCGAGACCTTCGCCGCGCTGAAACTCACCATGGACAACTGGCGCTGGGCCGGCGTGCCGTTTTATCTGCGCACCGGCAAACGCCTGCCCGCCCAATACACCGAGGTCGCTATTCAGTTCAAGAAGGCGCCAACCACCATGTTCAAGGGCATGGATCTCGAGGACATGAATCCGGACATGATGGTGCTGCGCATTCAGCCGGACGAGGGCATCCAGTTGGGCTTCAGCGCCAAGGTTCCGGGGCCGACCATGCGCATCGGCACCGTCAACATGGACTTCTGTTACGCGGACTACTTCGGCAACGCCCCCGCTACCGGCTACGAAACGCTGATCTACGACTGCATGCACGGGGATGCCACCCTGTTCAAGCACGCCGATACGGTCGAGAAGGGTTGGGAGATCGTGGAGTCGGTGATGGACGTCTGGCAGGCCCTGCCGGCCCGCAACTTCCCCAACTATGCCGCCGGCACCTGGGGACCGGAGGCCGCCGAGGACCTGTTGCGGAACGACGGGCGGCGTTGGCGGCCGATCGCCACTCCGAGTCCAACACGCTGCGGACAATGACTCCAAGAACCTGTTTGGTTCTGATCGCGCTGGCGCTGAACGGCCTGCCGGGGGCCGGATCGGCCATCGCCGGCGACCCACATGCGACCGAGGCGGACTGGGCCATGGTCCCGGCTTGGTGTCGGTTCGCGATGTCCGGGAGAAAGACCAACAACCGGGTCAACCAGATCCCCGACCCCCAAGTGCGCGCCAAAATCCGTGCCCTGGACAACTCCGGCTGCAACGGCTTCCATCATTATTGCTGGGCGCTGATCTGGGCCAATCGCGGCTACTTCTACAACGGGGAGGATCACGAACTGAGACGCAGTTATTACGACTGGGCGATTTCCGATTTTCACTATATTTTTCCGAACTCGGAGCCCGGAAACACCTGTTCGCTCTTTCCGGAAAGTTATACGAAGTTGGGTGAAATGAAGCTCCTGATCGGCAAACCCCGCGAGGCCGAGACACACTATCAGGAAGCACTGAAGGTCAAGCCGGACTATGCCCCCGCCTATGCCGGACTCAGCGACCTGTACGAAACCCAGGGTCGCATTGACAAGGCCGTCGCGATCTTACAGACCGGCCTCAAGGTCAAGCCCACATCCAGCGCCTTGAAAAAGAAACTCGCCCGCTTGCAGGCGCGTACCGGCGGCGATCTCCGGGAATCGCCTGAGTAACGAGTCAAGAACTACTCAAACCCGAAGAAATTCGTTGTCGTTGTCGTTGTCGTTGTCGTAATCGTAATCGTAATCGTAATCGGAAAAACGATGCAATTTGGTCATGAGCAACTCGATGTCTACCGGGTTTCGATCCAGTACGTAGCTTGGGCGTACGAAACCGCCAAACGTTTGAGCGGCATTGATCGCCATGCGCGGGACCAACTGCTTCGCGCCTCACACTCGATCCCGCTGAACATCGCCGAAGGCAACGGCAAGGGAACCAACGCTGATCGGCGCCGTTTTTTCGAAATTGCTCGCGGCTCGGCGTTGGAGTGCGGGTCGATTCAGGACTGCCTGGAAGCCTGCAACGTACTGACCGCTGTTGAGAGCGCACAAGGTAAAGCACTGTTGATGCGGATCGTTGCGATGCTGACCAAGCTCGGACAGCGGAACCACGAGGTGCGAGAGAATTTGGGGCGCTACGATAACCTCGATTACGACAATGATAGTGAAGGCGGCCCGGGATTCGGTGGACAAAGTTCGCACTTGTCCACGCTAGGGTCGAAATGATAATCAAGGGCCTCGTGGGTATCGTAACCTCGATTACGACAACGACAACGACAACGACCGAGACGCCAAAGCGATGGGGTTCGCTGCGCTCGCCCTATCCGACAGGAACACCCTTATGTACAAACTCGTGGTCTGTGACCTCGACGGGACCCTGCTCACTCCGGAGCATCGGCTCGGCGACTACACCCTGGCGGTCCTCGCCCGGCTGCGCGAACGCGGTGTCGATCTGATGCTGGCCTCGGGCCGCCACTTTCAGGACATCCGGACTTACGCGAACCAGCTCGGTGGGCACGGCTGCCTGATCTCATCCAACGGTGCCGCGGTTCACGACCGTGAACTACGTTTGGTCGATTGCTGGTCACTGGACCCGCCGTGTGTGCGGGCACTCATCAACAACCCCGCGTGGGCCGACGTCCACACGAATGTCTACCGCACCACTGACTGGCTGGTCGCCCGCCCGGAGCCTTACCTGCTGAGCTACCACCAGGACTCCGGCTTCAGCTATCGCATCGTCGATCTGGCGACCATCGACGGCACCAATGCACTGAAAGTGTTTTTCTTCGGCGATCATGAGCGGCTGCTGGAGATCGAGCGGTCGGTGCTGGATCGCTTCGGTGATCGCGTCACCACCACCTTTTCGCTACCCGTGACGCTCGAGATCATGGCCCTTGGCGTTTCCAAGGGCGCCGCGCTCGCCGGGGTCGCGCAACGACTGGGGATCGACCTGGCGCAGATTCTCGCCTTCGGTGATGGGATGAACGACCTGGAGATGCTCACCCAGGTCGGCACCGGGGTCATCATGGCGAATGCGGATCCGCGCCTCAAACAGGCGCTGCCGAAACTGGAAGTGATCGGCAGCAACGCGGATGAGTCGGTCGCGCGGCATCTGGAGCAGTTGTTCCTGGTCGACTGAACTCCAGCGCGATCACTGGTCGCGCCCACGCCCTGTGGGAGCGGGCCTGCGGCCGCGCCCAATCCCCGCAGATTCCCGTAGCGGGCGTTGACCAGACTCCCGGCCACTTCGCCGAGCCGCTGCACGCATGCAGGCCGGCGTCCCCCGGCCCAACTCAGGGCCCGCTGCCCCTCGGGAATCCGGATCGGCTCCCGCCATCGTCGAACACCTGTCGCGCCCACCCATCGGCCGCGTCGAGCGCGGCCCACCCGCGATCACACCGCCCCCCCGACAAACCTCTGGATGGTCGGTCCGCCGCACCTTCGGGGGGACTTGCGAGCCCAATCACGGCAATAAATCCGCCCTTCACTATTCTTTACCTCAGAGGCTTCCGATACCAACGGGGACCAAGACGATTGGCGGCAATTCATGTACCAGATCGCGGGGATCTTCGTCTGCCTGCGAGGTTCGCCGACAGAGGCATCGCCGGACGATGTGACCACCGGGTCGACGTGGAAGGCGGGGCGAACACAAACGCGATGGTGCCTGTTTAACCGAAATCGTCAAAATCCGGCCAGCGGCCACCCCGGTGCCAGGCGCGGAACACGAGCGAAACGAAATGAAAACGCTTCAATATACCCATGGAGTTACCTTGATCGAGTTGATGATCACGCTCAGCATGATTGCGGTGACACTCGGCCTTGGTGTGCCGACGTTCCAGAATTTCCAAGTAAGCATGCAACGTGCCCAAGTGATTGCTGAACTCGTCACGTCCTTGACACTCGCCCGTAGCGAGGCGGCTCGCCGCGGCGGCTCCGTGGAGATCTGCGTGTCGCAGACCGGGACCGCTTGCTCCACCAGCGATGATCCGGGCTGGCATCACGGCTGGGTCGTATTTGCCGATACCGATCAGGATAATACGATCGACCCCGATGAGATCATCCACATCGCCCATTTCGAGCATCCGACCTTTTCGCTCACCGGCGACATCTCCGTGGTTGGTGGAATCGTGTTCGACAGCACCGGCTGTCCTGAGGATACTGGTACCTTCAGCTACTGTGACGAGCAAGCATCACGGGAGATCGACCTGAACTACATCGGTCGCTTGAAAATCGTCGAAAGTGATTCAGGTTGCTCATGAACGCACTGGCCCGCATCCCGCCCGAGCCCGAGCCCAAGCGTAGCGATCAGGGTCCGCCCACGCGAGCGTGCACGCGGGGTTTCACCTTGGTCGAGGTCCTGATCACGGCCGGAGTGACCCTGATCGCCTTTGTCGGATTGGCGACCGTCCAGATGCTCGGGTTGCGCGCCGCCACCAGTTCGTTCGAGCGCTCCCAGGCGACCGTGCTCGCCTATGATATTGTCGATCGGATGCGCCTGAATCGCGAAAACAAACCCAAGCCCATTGACAGCGCTCTGGGGGGCGGCTACGACCAAGTACGCGTCTGCAAGACCTGTTCCGTGGACAACGCCGTCACGAGCCCGGCGGGTTTCTCCAATCCCGACACACCGACTGCCAACAGCAATCTTAGCGCTTGGTGGAACGCCATCGACCGTTCCGGACTACCGAACTGGTTTGCCGGCATTGCCCACCTACCACAACAAACGGTCTTCACGGTGTCGGTGCAATGGGATGACGCGCGCGCCGAGAATGGCTCAGACGATCAGGAAGCAACACGACCCTCGTGCCTGGGCACCGACCTGTCGGCCTCCACCCAAGAGGTCTGCGTGATGACGCAACTATGACATTCGACCCCATCACTCGGAGAATGGAACGGCCGGCACCGCAGCGACCCCGGCAGCGCCTGGGCCGGGTGGCGACCGGATTCTCTTTGACCGAAATTCTGATTGCCCTCGTGCTCGGTCTTGTGATCATTGCCGCCCTCAGCCAACTCTACACCGGCACCAAGCGGACCTATGGCCTGAGCGACGCCATTACCCGGATCAACGAGAATGGCCGTTTTGCCGTGGACTTCATCACCGCCGACGTGCGCATGGCCGGCTATCTGTCCTGCGGAGGCTCATCCGCACGCATCGCCAATACCATCAATGGCGGCGGGAAATGGTTTTTCCAGACCGGAGGCCTCGAAGGTTACGAAGGCGGTGTTGATACCCCCGCATTCGCGGATGACGACGAAACCAATATCGATGAGAAAGGCGCCCCGGTCCCAGCCGATTTGCAGAACATCCTGCCGGGTACGGATATCCTCGTGATCAGGCGGGCGACCTTGGACCTGGGACAGCAGGTGCTTCAGGACGACACCGCAACCCACGGCATCACGCTCGATGCGAACCATGGGTTCATGCCCGGTGAAATCCTGGTCATCTCCAACCCCAGTTGCACTCAGGCTTCCCTGTTCCAGGTGACCGGGACCTTGGCGATCGACCCCGACACCGGCACCGGCGGCATCAAGTATGGCGCGATCGCGAGCGATGAGAACCCGCCGGATCCCGGAAACTGTACCGACCGTCTGTTCGGCTCGTTCGATTGCAACAGTCTTGTTTACGCCGAGAGCGACGCCTTTCGATCCGAGTCCATGGTGACTCCCTTCATTGCCCACGCCTATTACGTTGCCAATACCAACCCTCCAGCGCTCGCACGCAAACGTCTGATCCAGATCAATCGGCAAGCGAAAATTCTCTCAGAGGAACTGATCCAGGACGTCGAGGATTTCCAGATACTCTATGGCTTTGATACGGTGGCGGACAGTAACCATCAGGTCGATGCCTACTTGACAGCAGATCAGGTCACCGACTGGCGCCGGGTGATCAGTGTCCATTTTGCACTCCTGATGCGCTCAAGCGAGGAGCATGTGCGCACCGCGGATGCGAGTCCGAACTTTGTCTTGCCGGGAAAAACCGTCACCTTGGCCGGGGATCGCCGTTTGCACCGCAGCTTCGGCAGCCTGGTGGCCGTGCGGAATCAATTGCCATGACCGCTATGGCTCCGCGGGCAACCGGCGGACCGCGACCCAACCGCGGCGCAACCCTGATCATCGGTATGATCCTGCTGCTCCTCATGAGTGTCGTCGGTCTGACCGCGCTCAAGGCAATCCGCACCGATGAGCGAATCTCCGCCAATCTGCAGGATAAGTATTTGGCTTTCCAAGCCGCCGAAGCCGCGCTGCGGGAGGCTGAGCACGCGCTGTCACAGCCCAACCTTCCGGCTTTCTATCGCTTCGATCAGGAAGGCATTCCCAGCCCCTATGAATTCACCAGCGAAAATGCCCATGAGTACACCCGCGATCTGACCGGCACGGCGCATGTTGCACAGCAGCCGCTCTACATCCTCGAACAAATGGAGGGCGGCGTAGAGCAAGGTTCGAGCCTGGTCATCGGGGTCAAGTACGGGCGGGAGTGGCGGGCGGCCTATCGGATCACCGCCATCGGGTTCGGGGGCTCGGCGACCACCCGCGTCGTCCTCCAGACAACCTATCGACGTTAAGCGATGTGATGGCCACACACCGGCCAAGCGGAGCACGAGACATGAACCAACAACTCCACCATATTCTATGTGGACTTATCGCCATCGCTGCCGGTGTCGCCTGGGGGGCTCCCAGTGATCTTGCCCAGACCCCGCTCAGCGTGACCCAAACGGTCCGGCCGATGGTCCTGCTCGCCTTATCGAACGACCACCAACTCTACCGCAAGGCGTACAACGACTATTCCGATCTGGACGGCGATGGAGCAATCGACACCACCTATCAGAGCGGCTACGAGTATTACGGCTATTTCGACCCTAAGAAATGCTACGTGTACAGTGTCGCCGGCTACTTTGAACCGACCGGAAAGGCCACCCCCGGCCATCGCTGCAATCCTGGGATCTCCGGTCAAGACAGCGGCACCTGGAGCGGTAACCTGCTGAATTGGGCAACGATGACACGGATGGACATCCTGCGCCGGGTGCTCTACGGCGGCTACCGCTCCATCGACGACCCGGCGCAGACGATCCTGGAGCGCGTGCTGCTGCCGACCGATTCGCATGCCTTCGCGAAGGTCTTTACCCCCCCCGGCGGCACCACCGAAATGGGGCGGCACACACCCACCAACGACTATGGGACCATCACCTTCTGTAACGTCACCTGGGCTAGCGACGGAGAGAGCCAATCACTGAATACGAGCACGTACCCGCCGCTGATCCGCGTCGCCAAAGGGAACTGGCCCATGTGGGCTTCCGGTGAAGTGACCGAGTGTGCTTGGCGCGAGGCCAAGAGTGCCGACACGACCGCGCCTTGGGAAAGCAACAATAGTGGCGTTAGCCCCGTACGCGTTGGATCCAAAATCTATCAACTGAATGCCCGCGTCGCGGTCTGTGTTTCCGGGTGGCTGGAGGACAACTGCCGGGACTATAAGGACGACATCAGCGTCGTCCATAACAAACCGACCGGTCTGCTCCAGAAATACGGTGAAAACGGCTCATTGCGCTTCGGGCTGATGAGCGGAAGCTACAACAAGAATTTGTCCGGGGGCGTCTTGCGCCGCAAGATCGGACTGATCGCAGGCAATACGGCAGCGAATGCCGCATTCGATGAAATCAACCTGAAAACGGGGCAGTTCATCAACAACGGAATTATCGGCACCATCAATGCATTCCGGATCAACAAATATAGCTTTTCAGGCCGCAAGTACTCGGATTGCAATACGTACGGTATCCCGCTGTGCACGCTCAAGCCCAATGAGTATTGTTTAAAGAACGGTGTTTGCACGAACTGGGGCAACCCGGTCTCGGAAATATTCTTCGAGTCGCTGCGCTACCTCGCCGGTAAGCGTGAACCCTACGCCCCCTACAACGCCGATGACCACAGCTACTTCGGTACGCTGACCCCAAACACCTGGGACGACCCCATGCCCGTGACCGAATGGTGTGCCAAGAGCAACATCATCTTCCTGTCCACCGGGGTGAACTCATTCGACCGCGATGAGTTCTCAAGCGACTTTGCCGATCTCAACCTGACCACCGGCACCAACCTGGTCGGCGCTCAGGAGGATATCGGCACCAACCTGATCGTCGGCGGCAGCACCACCGGGCAATGCACGGCCAAGGCGGTCAATGGGTTAGCCAATGCTCAAGGCATCTGCCCCGAAGGGCCGACCCTGGACGGCGGCTACCAAGTGGCGGCAGTCGCGCACTTCGCCCACACCACCGGCCTGCGCCGTGTGAAAGATCAGCAACAAAAGGTCAACACCCAAACGGTTGCCTTGGCC
>Ga0247839_1008098_pt1 | contig 11226 bp, 8 predicted proteins | sample LaCruzMarch2015__6_FD_192405 | JGI IMG/M metagenome (GOLD analysis project Ga0247839, IMG submission 192405) | Freshwater microbial communities from meromictic Lake La Cruz, Castile-La Mancha, Spain - LaCruzMarch2015_16m | ecosystem: Environmental > Aquatic > Freshwater > Lake | place: Spain...
TGTCCGAATAGATGGATTTGCAAATGGCAGAATGTCGATTTGTTCAATGACCGTTTGCGGTCCAAAGCGTGCCGATGATGTGGGCGACCAACTCGGCCTGCCGACATGTGCCTGTCTTGTCGAAGATGGTGGCGAGCTGGTTGCGGGCCGTGTTGCGCGACAGGCCCGCATCTCTTGCGTAGTCGGCGAGCGAACGGCCGGCAACGAGTGCGGAGGATAGCCGGGCTTCGGCAGGTGTCAGGCCGAAGCTCGTCATTATGCTTTCGTGCGAAATCCCTGTTGCCTCGTGCAGATCACAAGCGAGAAGGAGAACGGCCGCGTCAGTTGCTTCGACCCCGAGATGCTGGAACCGGTGGCCTGTCTCGCGACCCTGACTTTGATCGGAATGGGGGGCGAGAGGGACGACCCAAACAAGATACTCCCGGCCGGTGGCCGCAGACGCCAATTTGAGCGGCGCTGACGCCCCGCCACCCGCGCTGACGCGGGCCGACGCGATGGCATTTCCAAGTCGCGTGACCTGTGTCGAAGCCGCCGCATGTAACGCGCCGGAACGGTCGAGGCCAAAAAGCCGTCCGGTTCGGAGCAATTGGTCGGCCAATCGGTTCGTGGCCACGATCCGATTGCGCGCATCGATGACGAGAGCGCAGGCCCTAAAAGCCTCGAGCATCGGCTTCCATGTTGAGCTTGGAAGCTGCGATTCCTCTGCCAAGTGGGCCAACTTGATGGCGCGGACAAAATGGGGGGCAAGCAGCTCAAGTCGTCGACGGTAATCGTCACCCTGCGATTGGAGGATGCCTTTGCGTGGCGAAACCGCCAACACCACGACATGTCCATTGCTCGTGCAGAGTGGCAGATTGAAATGATCGGCAGGGACCTCGCCTGGTCCCGGGTATGGGCCGAGGCATATGGACCGGCGCGCCCTGTGAGCCTCATCGACTTCAGTGACCACTCTTACCATGCCAGCCGCGTCATTTGGAAATGTCGCCGGCGGGTATCGGTTGATCCTCAAATATGCCTGTATGCTGGAAGCCGAAAACGCGGCATCGCAGTCGAATTTTGTGACGAAGTCCTTAGTAACGACACGCTCGCGGTTGAAGCAGTAAAGAATACCACCCGCGCCATCGAATGACTCCGACACGCCATCGATGAAGGCTTGCCAGCGCCGCCCATCAAGCGCCGCGTCATAGACGAGGTCAATCAATCTTGGGAAATCTCGCTCAAGAAACGTCCCCATGGTGCCTCTCCGTCCGTTACCGATTGGGCATGCTAACGCAGAGTGCCGGTCACGACGAGTGCCATTCTATTGGACCAACTTGCTGGAGCGCTTCCAAGTCGGCGCCTTAGCTCTATTCATCCTGGGTCCATCGGAAGACTCAAGCTAGCCCAACACAGAAGGTCGATGGTCGGACGACATCTCGAGTTAAGCAGACGTAGCCGGCGGCCGGAGAATTGGGAAAAACCATGGGCGTCCCGACTTCCGCTTTCTCCCCGTTGCTGCCAATCGCACTTCGCGATGAACCCTGCTCGATTGACGGACAAGCGGAAATTTGCGGCAGCCGCCGTTTGGTCCGACGCTATCGGAGGTATTGCGGGCGTGGCTCGATCGCCGCAAAATCGACATTCGTGACCCAAAACCGACCTCGTGCCAGTGCGCAACACTCGTGTTGCGAACGATCAGCCAACCGGGCCAATGTTCTTGTGCGTAGCATCAATTCACTTGTATGGGCTCGTGCTGTCTACACAGCAGCTTTACACTGGATGGGACGTATAAGGTGGGGACGTTGGGGAGGCCGGCGGCGGCGGTAGGCGTCCAATTTGATCGTTGCGTTGGACAAATCTAGGGGGGAATGTGGTCAAACGGAATGTCGTGATGCCTGGGCCTGCTGAGCAAGCAATCTCTGGCGCAATAACCCCTATAGATTCGAGTTTAATCGGCTGCCAGCTGCCCTTACAGGAGCAGGCATCATGAAGCGTATACTTGCAGGATCACTGGTTGCACTTGCGCTGGCCGCGCTGCTGGTACCGCCCGAAGTTCGAGACATACTCCTGACCGGGCGCTGGTCATTTGTGAAATCTGCATATGTCGACAAGGGTTACTATTTCAGACTGAAAGTGGCGCTGATTTACAAAGGTGATCCGCAAGATTTTGACATTGTCGTTGGCTGCAATGCCCGTCAAATCAACTACAAGGATGGCAGTTCGACTTCCGAAGTCGGAATGGTTCCAACCCTCTACGGTCGCCGCATGAAAGACGGAAAGGGTCTGGTGATACGGCCTTCCGAATTTTCCTGCCACGGTTATCCCGCCCCCTCCGGCAAAGAGTATCAGCCGCTGGTGATCGTCTTCGACAACGCAGACGAACTCGGTTTCGGCACGGCATACATTTCGAGTGACGCCTACGAAAGTCCAATCTCCGATCTTAAGTTTGTTGACGCATCAACGACCAGAGTTAGTCGGGCTGACTTTGACGAATTCCGCAAGAACGGTCCCCCGAATTTGGTTCGAAGAGCCGCCTATCATGCGAGGAACGCATTCGGCCCAGAAACCCGGAAACAGTTCGGTATGACTGAAAACTGGCTGGATGACGAATGGCCGGGTGTAGGTCTTGTCTGTCAGGCTTTCGCACGGTTTAGGCTGCCCCAAGAATCGCAAATCGCGGTCAGTAAATTCTGGCCGGCGAGCCGGCCCAAGTATTGGCAACCTATCACCGAGGAAGACGACGAGCGATTAAGGGGTGAGATCAACGCCACGGCCGGCATCGAGAACAGTGACCTGGGAACGACGCCCGTGCAGAGAGACGATGGCGGCCAGTTTAGAAGATTGAGAGATTTTAACAATTACAGTTCCTACATAGGCACTTTTGGTGTCCTCAGGCGGGACGGATCAGGATTGTTGATTCCGCGCGAGGAAGGCTACGTTCTACCATCCTACTATCCAGCCAGTGACACAAAGTCGGCATTCTTTTTTCCGCGAGACCCGGCGAAGCATGAAGCTTTCGTCGCCAGTCTCGATCACTTTGAGAACCCCAGGATTGAGTTTCGAGATGGTACAATGCGGGGCCGCGGGCACTGCTATTCCCTACATCGTCTGGCGTTCGACGAAAAAGCACCTGCCAAACCCCCCATCTTCGAAATGGTTGGACGCAAAAAACAAGTTTCTACTGTTGACGGTCACATAGTTGAGGGACGAACGACGACAGGCCGTCTTCAGTTTTATGAAGAAAACACGCACATGTGGACTATCGCTCTGTTTGGTATCGGAAGTGTTGGAGGAGACATCTAATGGCTGTGCCATCTACTGCCTTACACATCGCCTCCGCGCTTGCGGAGAACGTTTACCGCCGGAGTACGACGGACCAAGCGGTATCGATTGGCGACATAGGCGCCAATGCAAAGACTGTAAACGCTCCTACCCTAAGCAATCCTGATGCCGGTTATTACTACAATTACGCCACTGGCTTTGTTGGGAGTATCAACTGAACAAGCTACTGGCGATGCTGGGATAGATACGCTGTTGAATCTTGATAACCTAGTCGGTACTAACTTTAACGACGCTATTATAGGAGTTTCTGCTCGCAACGTATTGAACGGAGGTCTCGGAAACGACGCAATGACGAGCGGGTCAGGTGCTGATTTCTTCGTCTTCGATTCTTTAGTTGGGGCTTCGAACATAGATACAATTAGCGACGTCTCGGCCGCCGATGACAAGATCCGCTTGGAGAACACGGGCGTCGGGCTCTTCAACTCTGTCACGGCAACTGGCACTATCGCAGCGAACGCCTTCTGGACGGGTATAGCGGCACATTTGGCAACCGAACGCATCATCTACAATTCGTTGAACGGTGATCGGTTCTATGACGACGACGGAACAGGCGCGACGGCAGCGATTAAGTTAGGCGTACTTGGAACAGGCCTCACGCTGCCCAACGCAGATTTTGTGGTGATATAGGTGCGCTGCATGCCTCATTGACGGAAGCCCAACGCTAGGCGGCCGCAACGCATCCTGGAACCGTCGTTGAATTCAAAAATCATTGTTAAACCGAGTGCAGCGCAGCAGTCGGCACCGGAAAGTCAATTGGGTTCGTGCATACAAAGAGCACACGTCGTCTGACGATCAGCGTCCGACTCACGTCGCTTTTGGCCCTCTGCTGCCAATCGCTCCTCGCGAACAACCCTACGCGATTGAGGGACATGCAGAAATTAGCGGCAGCGGCCGCTTGACTGGCAGCTCTCGGGGGTGGTGCGGGCGTGGCATGACCGCAGCTCAATCGGCGTTCGTGACCCACAAAAGAAGTCTAGGACGGTCACCGTTCTTTCCGGTTCTGCTTAGCGTTAGCGGAATTTCCTGAAACTACCTGCTTGCCCCACCCTCGCCCACCACCACGAATGGTGCCCAGACGGAGGGATGGGCGTCGCCGGGGCGTTTTGGATCGCTCATCACGGCCAGCATGGCGCGGCGGAAGGCTTCCGAGCGGCCAATGCCAGGATCGCTTTTCAATTCGGAAAATGTGCGGCTGGTGAGCATCGTCGCGGCATACGAGTTCACCGGCCAATGCGAGACTAACAGCGCGCGCGCTCCAGCATAGAAGAACGCTTTCGCCAATCCCGATAGCGCTTCGGCACCCGGTGCGCCTGCGCCAGCCGTATTGCAGGCCGACATAACAACCCAATCCGCGTTGAGCTTGAGGCCCGCCACCTCGGATGCGGTCAACAGGCCGTCGTCGAGTTCTGTTGGTGTACCAGGCGGCGACATCACAAGCGACGGCTCGGCGTTATCTTTCGCAAGCTGCGAGGTCTCGCCCGCGAGCAACCCATGAGTTGCAAAATGAATGACGCGATAGGTGTCGAGAGGTGTCGCCTTGACCTTGGTCTCGGTCATGTCCGCGCCGAGCACGACGCTTGACTCTAGAGCGCCGAGACTGCGCGCCACGCAGGTTAGCTCATGCGCTGTATCGGGCAGCGGGCACAGCCGTGTCTTCACAGCGGCCACATCGGCGAGGCCATTGCGGAAGAAATCTTCAGGCGCGCCCGCCTCGCCCGCGTCACGCGCGACGTCGCTGTGCCCGGCACTCGCGAGCTGAACTTCGCTCTCAGGACACGTGTCAGGAACGATGATCTTTCCGCATTTTGCCGAGCCCGTGAGCACCGGATTGCCAAACCCGATGAACGGTTCGGCTGCTGGTGAGGATGTCTTGTTGCGCCTCAAGGCCGCTAGGCCTGCCACCGATGGCAAAACCGTCAGCGCATGATCGCGGGCGAACCAAGCGGCATTCTCGAACGTCTTGTCCTTTGGCGGCTTCGACACCAACACCTGAAACGGCAGCGCAGTGAGCGCACCGGAAGGAACGAGCAGCAGAGACTTGCCTGAGCCATCGGCGTTGACCAGTAGGTCTTCGATGTCGCCAAACAGGCCCTTGTAAAGTGCGTGCGCCTTGGCAACATCGAACGGCAGAGGTTTGGGCTTCTTTGCTGCCGGATCGAGACCGAGAGCTTTCGCGCAGGTTACCTGCCCCCCAGCTTCCCACGCCGAACTATCAAGCCCGCAACGCAGCGCTACGACATGCTCCTGCAACGCCTTGGTGCCGAGATCGGAGCGCACCCAGCGGCTCTCGGTTTTGGTGACAGCCCAAATGAAAGTCTCTTCGGGCAGCGGCTTAAAGCCATCATTGGTATCAAGAAATAGCACCAGGGCTTCATTGTCGCCAAGCTGCGCTTGAATTTCCGCAATCGAGGCCGGTTTTGGGCTGGTCAGCGCGGCGTAGTCGGGGAACTGGTCATTGAAGATCGCGTCGATGGCGACCAACCGCGCATCAATGGCCGCGAGGCGATCTGCAAGTTTCATTTCGCCATCGGCATTGCGCTTGTCCGGTGTCTCGCTCTTGGCAGCAATGAGCTGCTTGTCCGTAACCTGCCACTCAGCGGCGAGGTCCTGCCGTTCGCGCACTAGACCAGCTAGCTTGGCATCCCCCGCTGCACCGCGTACGGCCATCTGCGCCAGAGAGCTTGCGGCCTCTGAACTTTGCGCCCACTGCGCGGTTTCGAACAGTTCGGATTTCGAAGTCTCGTCGAGCTTGCGTGCCTGTGCCGCGAGACGGCTTGCGGCCTTGACGCGTCCTGAAAAATACCAGCTATTTTGGGCAATCTCACTCTTTTCGGTTCCAATCACGCTTGACGCTGTCGCGCCGCCGCGTGCCGCCCGTCGTTGTAAAAGCTGGCCAGCGTTGCGCCAACGGTCAGCTGCCTTGGCCCAGTCATTCTGGGCCAGCGATAGCCAGGCCAGATTGCTGAGGCTGGCGGCGACATCGGGATGCTCGGGGCCGAGGGCTTTTTCGCGGACGGCGAGTGCGCGCTTATAGAGCGGCTCGGCGTCGCTGTAGCGGCCTTGGGCTTGGTGCAGCAAGGCCAGGTTGTTGAGGCTGGTGGCGACCGAGGGATGCTCGGGGCCGAGGGCTTTTTCGGAGATCGCAAGATCGCGCTTATAGAGCGGCTCGGCGTCGCTGTAGCGGCCTTGGGCTTGGTACAGCAAGGCCAGGTTGTTGAGGCCGGTGGCGACCGAGGGATGCTCGGGGCCGAGGGCTTTTTCTGAGATCGCAAGCGCCTTTTCAGCAATCGGGATCGCCTCGGCGTATTTGCCTTCACCATAGAGCTTGATGACCTGCGCGCTGAGTGCGTCGGCTTCGCCGCCTTGCTGCGCCATCACTATCGGCGAGAATGCGAGCAGCCACGCCAGCCAAATTGCCGCTAAAAGCCCGCTGAGACGCAGCATCAAACACCCCCACCTGCAATGACAGCGCTAATAGAGCGTACCCTGACGTGCGGACGTGATGATGACAAGACGGGATCAAGACCGCTTCGGGTGAAAGCCGTCAAATCTTGGGTGAGATTGCCAGGAGTGCAAGTGGCCCTCAGCCAACTCGTGGTGCACGCTTCTCGATGTCGGCTACCGAGTGATCAGCGGTGGTAGTCGGTGGACACGACCGCGTATAAAGTGCCACAAGACCTGTCGAGCAGGGGCGCCTCGGTTCACCGTTGACCCCCGAACCTGAAGTGTCACCAGCGAACATTGCGCTATCGAGGTACCTTACCCTTACGATCAGTCGCCTGAGGAGGTGCCGCCGCAAGTTACTGGGGCCCACCCCGGCGAACTTGCGGCACGAAAACAGCTGTTCGGTATAAGTGGCTTCGAGCCCTCGCAAACAACTTTTTCAAGCACTTAGCTGAATTCGCAAACTTCCAAAAAGGGGCTCTGGGTAGCACATGGGTAGCAAAAAATCGGGCGTTGGCAGGTTCTGCTATGTGCTCGGGTGAGTCTGTTGCTCACTAGAAATCACGCGATGCGCGTCGGAAAAATATTTTAGATGATGCTCCCGTAAACACGGTTGGTTTCCCGCCCTCGTGGCCAATGGTTAACGCCCCTTAACCGACAACGCGCAACGGCGCTCCCATAGTCACGGCTCCATCGATTCGTGAGGTCGAGCCGTCATGCGCTGCCACTACATCAGCGACCTGCATCTGGAATCCCAGGACTTCCAATGGAAGCTGCCCAAGGGCGACGTGCTCATCGTTGCCGGTGATCTGTGTCACGCCCGCTGTCTCGATCCTGCGAGAGGCGACAAATACAGCATCGATCAACGCGCCAGGGTGATGCGCTTTGCCGAGAGCGCGGTCGCAAATTTCCCACATGTCCTGCTCCTCGCCGGAAACCACGATCACTATGACGGAGTGTTCGACGAGACCATCGGCCTGCTGCGGCAGCATCTGCCCGGCGTCACTGTTCTCGATAACGACTGCGTAAACTTGGACGGCGTGCGTTTCTTCGGCTCGACGCTCTGGTCGGACTTCGAAAGCCGGAGCCCGGCCGCTCTGAACGGCGTGCGCCGCCGCATGGGCGAATATTTCTTCGTCAGAAAGCTGACCGTCAGTTCCGATGGCGAAACAATGCTGACCAAGTTCCGCCCGGAGGACGCGGCCGATGCATTCGACGCATCTTGGTCCGCCCTCCACCGGTGCCTCACTGCCAATCCGTTCAAACCGACGGTCGTTATCACGCATCACGCGCCGAGCCGGCACGGGATCAATCCCGCATTCGCCGGCAACGGTCTCGACGGGGCCTATGCGAGCGATCTCGACAACGCCATCGCCGCGCTCGGCAACGTGCCGATTTGGGTGCATGGCCACACCCACATCAGGAAAAGCTACACCATCGGCGGTACGCGCGTGCTGACCAACTGCCGAGGGTTCGACGGCAAGGACGCAGACGCCCGGACGTTCTCACCCGCTACTTACTTCGATATCTGAGTTGAAGGGCGCCGGTCATCAAGGCACACTCACTCTCTGAGTTGCTCAGGAACAAACCAAACATTTCAGGCGGATTTCGAATAGAAAACTATCGAACGCACCACACTAGCCGCGATACTGCCGCTATTGGTAACGAACTCACGCTCGCAATGTCGACCACGGATCGTTGCTGTTCCGGCCGAGGCGGCCTCAGGCCCGCACCGGAGCCCCGTTTGTCTTGCGGATTTCGCCGTTCTTGAGCCGCGCCCAGTAGCTGTCCAATTCCCGCTTTACAACGGGCATCAACACGTAGAGCCCGGTGATGTTACAGAGAGCCATAGCGAACACGGCCGCATCAGCAAAGTCGATTGCAGCTGACAAATTGATCGCCGCCCCCACGACCACAAAGCCGCAATACATGAGCTTGTAGACAAGCTCTGTGCCTTTGCCCTCCCCGAACAAGTAGGTCCACGCCTTCAATCCATAATACGACCACGAGATCATGGTCGAGAAGGCAAACAACATAACTGCCACCGCGAGCAGATAGGGGAACCAGCTAAACCCCTTTGCGAAAGCGACGGATGTCAGTGCGACGCCAGTCAAATTTCCTTCCGTCGCGATGCGGCCGGCCTCAGCATCCCAAATATAGAGCCCGGTGGCTGGGTCGACCTGCAGCACGCCTGTGACGACAATTACCAGCGCTGTCATCGTGCAAATGATGACCGTATCAATGAACGGCTCAAGCAACGAAACGAAGCCCTCTGTAATTGGTTCATTGGTCTTGACCGCGGAGTGCGCAATCGCGGCTGAGCCGATACCGGCTTCGTTTGAGAACGTCGCGCGCCGGAACCCTTGGATCAGGGCGCCGAGTGCGCCGCCTGCTACCCCGGCACCCGTGAAGGCGCCGGTCCAGATCTGGCCGAACGCCCACAGAAGCTTATCGGCATTCATACCCAGGATCACCAGCGATGTACCCACATAGAGAAACGCCATAACCGGCACGATCTTCTCGGCAAATGCGGCTATCGACTGAATACCTCCCACGATCACCGCAAAAACAATCGCAGCCATCACAACGCCTGTAATCCAGCCTTGACCATTGAGAAGGCTGGCGTCCCCACCCGAAACATACACTAGCTGCGCATGCACCTGGTTGCCCTGGAACATGTTGCCTGCACCAATCGAGCCCAGCACGCACAATATGGCGAAGATCACCGCCATCACGCGCCCAACAAGTGGAAAGCCTTTTTCCGCAAAGCCCTTTGACAAGTAGTACATAGGCCCACCCGAGACCGTGCCGTCGGGATATTCATTGCGGTACTTTACTGCCAGCGTGCATTCGGTGAACTTCGACGCCATGCCCATCAGCCCCGCCAGCACCATCCAGAACGTGGCGCCCGGCCCGCCGACTGCAATCGCGACGGCGACACCCGCGATGTTTCCAAGCCCCACGGTTCCAGACAAAGCCGTGGCCAAAGCTTGAAAGTGCGTGACTTCTCCGGCGTGATCGGGGTTCGCGTAATCACCGCGCACCAGCGCAACGGCATGACCGAAGGCGCGGAACTGAATGAAACCAAAATAGACCGTGAAAATGGTCGCTGCCACCACAAGCCACAGCACGATCCATGGGAAGTCCGTTCCAGGAAATGGAGAGAAGATGAAATTGACGAACGGGGCGGAAATCGTCGCAATGGCCGTGTTGATGTTTTCATCAATACTTTGCGCATGCGCAGGTGTTGCAGCGCTGACGCTCAGGGCCAACACGGCCGCAACGGGCGCCGCTGTGCAGGCCAAACAGCGGCCGGTCTGGGTTGTCGTTGTGTCTGTCATTCGTCACTATCCCCCGAGCGCCGCAGTTCCCCCGGGGCGCGCCAAATCAACGGCGAAACCTTGGAGCAGTAGTTCTATGGCGTCAAATGAGAGTTTGCAGCGCAGGGCCAGCCTGGTGCATATCGGCATAGCACTGTGGTGAGAAGGCGCCGGAATACTGGGTTTGCCTACCATCAAGGCACATGCAAACGACTTCGCTCCTCACCCCTTGCCTTTTTCGCCCCCCGGCCCCACTCTGCTCTCACACCCAGGGGTGCCGGTGGTCCGGCTGAGATCGCGTAAAGACACGCGAAAACCCTTTGAACTTGATCCGGGTCATGCCGGCGCAAAGGACGGGCGATGACTATCGACCAATTCAACGCATTTTGCGTTTCGCTGCCCCACACAACGCACGTTGTGCAGTGGGGCGGGGCGCATGTCTGGAAAGTTGGCGGCAAGGTCTTTGCCATCGGCGGGTGGAACGAGGCAACGGCCCTTTCCGTCAGCTACAAGTGCTCCGAGCTTACATTCGAAATGCTGAAAGACGCGAGCGGCATGCGGCCCGCGCCCTATCTCGCCTCACGCGGCATGTCTTGGCTGCAGCGCACGTCGCCGCAAACCTTGAACGATGCGGCGCTGAAAGACGCGATCCGCGAGAGCCACCGGCTCGTGTCGCTCGGCCTTTCGAAAGCGCTCCAGAAACAATTGAACCTCAATCAACCGGCCGCATCGGCCGCGCCCGCAAAAGCGGCAACGAAAACAAAATCGCAAAGAGGCACACCATGAACAAGCCCACCCGGCCTGCCGACCTGATGATCCCCAAGGTGACAACCGGGCCGATTTCAGGGTCGTCAAAAGTCTACTCCGTGCCGGAGGGCGCTGATGATGTTCGGGTACCTTTCCGCGAAATCGCGCTGACGGACCCTGCCGAAGCATCGTTCCGCGTTTACGATGCGTCCGGTCCCTACACGGATAGAGAAGCGGCCATCGACGTTGAGAAGGGACTGCCGCGCCATCGCGAGGCTTGGATCAAAGCGCGCGGTGGCGTTGAGACCTATGCGGGCCGCGAGATCCGCCCGGAAGACAACGGCAACGTGACGGGTGCACATGCCGCGCGCGATTTCCCGAACAAGCCAAAGCC
>Ga0247839_1008105_pt1 | contig 11218 bp, 10 predicted proteins | sample LaCruzMarch2015__6_FD_192405 | JGI IMG/M metagenome (GOLD analysis project Ga0247839, IMG submission 192405) | Freshwater microbial communities from meromictic Lake La Cruz, Castile-La Mancha, Spain - LaCruzMarch2015_16m | ecosystem: Environmental > Aquatic > Freshwater > Lake | place: Spain...
TTAACCGCTAGTGATCATCACCCACACTCAAAAAAACAAATCTCTACAACGCTACAATTTACCTTAAATAAAGAGAACTTTGATTTTTGGATTGACCACTTCCCAAAACAACAAATTAAAAATAAATCAGAATATTTTAGAAACATAATTTTTGCCTATTGCAATCAACCACGCTATAAACGCGAAATATCACTTAATCAAGTCAGTATTGAGCGAATAAATAAAGCCATTGCAGAACAGAAACAATTACGTATTCGCTATAACAATTGGCTAAGGATTATTGAACCCTATGCCCTATTACACTCAGAAAATGAAACCCGAAATTATATTTTTGCCTATTGCATCAAAAAGCAAGATTATTGCAATTATCGACTGGCTAATATTGAAGCTATATCAATAATGAACACTCCATTTGAATATTACAATCAAGAGCTGATAAATGGTGTCAAAAATAATTTTGATCCGTTTTTGTCATATGGTCAAATTGTAAAAGCCAAATTAACTGAATCAGGCAAAAACATTTATGAGCGGAATATTACGCACCGCCCGCGCCTTCTAAAGCAGGATGGTGATATCTATGAATTTGAATGTTCTGAAATTCGTGCGAAACTATATTTCACGCAATTTTTAGGTGAAGTTGAAATTTTGGAACCAATCTCATTGCGCGAATGGTTCACCCATGGAGCATTAGCAATGGCAAAAATTTATACCCCAAAATAACTCTATAGGCAACTGAAACAATCATGAAAAATCCACGAACTGGCTTAATTCAAGAATGCCAATTAAATTATTTAGAGAGCTGTATTGCACCGATAGAGTTTATAAAACTCATCTGCATGGTAGAAGTTTTATCTGTTAACAGCAACGAATTTATGCAAGGCTGTGAAAAAAATCATGGTGTCAATGTGGCGGAGCTTAAATTAGTTTGTAAGCAACTAAATCTCGATCACTTACTCGTTTTAAAGATGTATAACAACATAAGAAAGAATAAACCCTGTATGCTGGACTTAGCGCAATTGTTTGACGATGACGTTTTACATAATGAGCATTACAGTTTTTGGCAAGATGACGGATTAGTTTCATTTGTATTCAGCAACTTTAGTGATTTATATGCCATTCACAAAAAAATACACAATCTAGATAACTCCACGACGATAAATCCAGAGGCAGGCTTTTATCTAACTATTGATGATAAATTACCAATCAAGATTCTAAATAATAAAAAAATAGCTACTACAATAATCAAAAAACAATTCGATTCAGATCGTTCTAAATACACGAATAAAACTAAGTTACCAGATAATCCTCAAGTCGCGGATTTATATAATGCTATAAAGAAATATATTAATTTGACGTTATGGTATTTCAATTGTGCACGCAAACATTTAAACACGGACATTAAGCACATTAATCAGAGAGGTAATTCATATATTCGGAATACCGATAAGATGATTGTTCAACAACTCAGAATTAACAACAATTACAATGCCATACTCCAGATTAGACGTGAAATATTGGACAAAGAATCATTTAAGCAATTTTTAACTGAATATTTTAATAGCAGAGGTAAAATTCTATCTGCAACTTTAATCTACATTATTGAAAACATGCTTGAATTACATATGGCAAATTTTAATCTTGCGGACTACAGTATAAAGACTAATCAATGGGTTATAGCGCTATTTCCAGAATATATCAAAAGTAATAAAAATATTTTAACTCATCTAATCACGGATAACCCTCACTTGGTTGACTACTTATCGCTTGATGTAGTTCAAATTTATGATAAAGATGAAATTAAGCAATTATTAATGCTTAATGGTTTATTACTGCAATATTTGCCGTGGTCATATCAAAATGATGAAACGTTTATTTCGATTGCGCTGCAGCAAAACTCACTATCTTTTGAATTTGCTGACGACGCGTTTAAAGATAATGATAATTTTGCGTTGCAAGCGATTAAATCCAATCCTGCAAATTATGAATGTATTTCAGATCGATTGAAACAATCCTATGAGCTAGCTTACGAGGCTGTCAACGAAAATGGTATGGCATTGCAATTATTGGGTGATACATGGCGCAATGACCCTGAAATCCGCGCCAAAGCCATAAAACAAAATAAATTAGCTAAACTTATTCTCTAGTCATCATGAAAGTAGTCAACTGCAGCTAAGTAGCGGCGTGAATCTCAAAAAACAATTGAACGAATGGCATTTGGCTAACAATTTGTTAAACAGTTCAATAAGGAACTTAAACCATGATAAAACATAATTTGCGGAAATTTAAACGACAACACTTTCTATCCAACTTATCTTGCGCGCGTGATTATAGGTATTGGTTCTCAAGAAATGAATTTGATGACGAAGTGAAAATTGTCAAAATTATGCCTGATAAATGGGTTAATGCCGTAAATCTAATGCAAAATGATCGTCAAGCTAAATTACCAATCTGGCTCCAGCGCTTAAAAGGCAAAACGGTACTTCCATTTATTAACGAGCTTGATATGGTTTTGGTTGAGTATAAAACAACTATGATTCAAACCACGTATTTCCCATGGGGTAGGAAAGACATTCATATTGAAGATCATTGGACATTTAGGAATGCGGATGGATTTGAGTTGTGTACTGACTGGTGGTATTTGGCTAGTGAAACCAGCTTTCGTTTAAGCCATGAGAGCACGCAACAGAATAGTGTATTTTTGAATATCATCAATAAGAAAATAAAAAAACAGGTAGCACGAACATTATTAGCGATTAAAATGATAACTAATGTTGTTGACGTTTCGTCGATTAAAGACGTTTTAGATAAATTTAGCCATGAGCAAATCATAATAGAATTAATTAGCGATTCTACTCAATATGAGAATAACCAACTAATTTATGCAGAATACGATGTTTTGTATGATAAACATAAGTATTTTTTAAGGTTAGATTTTAAAGAGAAATACTATCTGTTGGGCGAGGATTCATCCTTTTATGACTATCTTAGTTTTGACATTAATTGCGTCAGCAAATATTCGCTAAAAGAGATGTATAAATTGATTTTAGATAAATAACTAGTAAATAATATATTATTACAATTGGTTAATGGTCGTAGATAATGTTGCATAATATATTGGGGCTTACAGGTATGGATAAATTTATCGGGGTTTTTTGGATCTATAGAGATTCGATTTTCGGGTGCTCTACCTTGAAACAAAATGGCGTAATGCGCGTTTCTGAAATTATTGATAGCAATTTTGAACATGCTACCGAATGGCAAAAGGTATTAACTCAGCAAAAAAATTTACCTCGTGAGTTAAAAGCCCAAGAGTATTTTTCAATACCCCGTGGAAGAGTGCTTTATAATGATAAAAATCATTGTCATATTGTTTATCTGGATCGAAAACTTAATAATTTAGGAGGTCGTGAATTAATTAGCCGTTTCTTTCAGTTTGAGATTAGCCGAGCCATTTGGCGGAATGATTTACATTACACCACAGATGAAATTGAACTTGAGGATATTTTTATGGAATAAGCATTCTTAGCCGCGGTTTTAGACAAGAATATTTATTGTCTATCTAAGTTTTATCGCATTGTGCACAAATTAAATATTTAAAACAATTTTAAAAGGTTACAAAATGAAAAGAATACTAATCTCAATATTAGCAATATGCTCAATTTCAATAAAAGCAAATGCACAAACCATAGCGAGTTATTCTTTTGAGAGCTATGCCACTGCAAAAAACTTAGCTCATCAAAAAGCCAAAATTAATTACGCTAGTAATCCAACTGCCAAATATTTTAAAACACGCATTACCGCAAGCTATAAATCAGGTAAAGTAGATTTTGCTAGTTACTATATTACAACAATTTGGGGTTGCGGCGCTGATTGTATTAGTGGTGTTATGGTTGATGTTCGTGATGGAAAAATTTATGATTTACCATTGGGTGAAGATGCGGGATTAATGAGCTGTGATTCAGAAGAAAAAACGACCTATAAAGCTACGAGTAGTTTATTTGTTACAACAACATGCCATGAAACTGAAATCGAAAATACGCCAAATTACAAAGAAGAAAAAACGTTTTTTATCAACCTGTGGAACGAACCAAAAAAGAAATTTGAACTGATCAAAACGGTTGAAAAAACAGACATTAAGAAAAAAACTTACTAGACCTTATGGCATGAACCCATTATTCAAAAGTGGTAGATAAATTTGATTTTGACTGAAGGATGAATATGAAGAAAAAACTCGTAGTTCTAACTGGCGCAGGGATGAGTGCCGAGAGTGGCTTGAAAACGTTTCGGGATATGGATGGTTTATGGGAAAATTACGATATTCATGAAGTAGCAACTCCGGAAGCATGGGCAAAAAATAAAGATCTTGTGCTGAGATTTTACAATCAACGACGAGTTCAATTAGGTGTTGTCGAACCAAACGCTGGGCATTATGGTTTAGTTGAGTTAGCAAAATTTTTTGATGTACACATTATTACCCAAAACGTGGATAATCTCCATGAACGAGCAGGCAGTAAGAACGTGCTCCATTTACACGGTGAGTTGACTAAAGTGCGCAGCACTAAAGATGAATCGCTGATCTACGATATTGGCTATAAAGAAATCTATAGCGGTGACAATTGCGAACTAGGCTCTCAGCTACGCCCGCATATCGTTTGGTTTAGTGAGTCTGTACCAGAAATGATGGTCGCAATTGAAATAGCAGCAACAGCAGATATTTTTGTCGTCATCGGTACTTCCTTGGAGGTTTATCCTGCGGCAAGTTTACTTGATCATGTAGCACTTGCATCACCATCAACACCGTTGTATTTGATTGATCCTAATAAACCGCACGACCGTAAATTTGCAAAAATTAAACATCTTCAGTGTTCCGCTACTTCAGGTGTTCAGCAACTAATTAAGTTGCTAATGAGATCAGAATAATTATGTTGTAGTGAGTGCCCACATAAGTATCAACTTATTAAGCATTCGTGTTAAATTAATTAAAATTTTTAATGAGGTAATAAAATGAGTACATGTATCTATTGTGGCGATCGGGTAAAAGCTGGAAATAGTTGTTCAAAAAGTCCAATTAAAACACATGTAGTAGAAAAGGATAAGCATTGCATCTATTGTGGTGATCAATCAAGAGCAGGAAATACTTGTTCAAAAAGTCCACATAAATCCCATCAGGTTAATGTTGATGCAAAAACATGCATTTATTGTGGTGATCAGGCAAGAGCTGGAAACACCTGTTTAAAAAACCCACATAAAATCCATGTATTTGGTAAATAATTATAGGCGATAAACATGAGTGAAAAAAAACAAGGAATATGTTCAATCAAGAAGTTATTTTCAAAGGATAACTTTTATACTGACACAAAATTAAATATTCCCGAATATCAACGACCATATAAATGGACGATAAAAAATGTATCTCAATTGTTGGAAGATATAAAGAGAGAATGTCAAAAAGATGTATCTGCCTATCGCTTGGGGACGATAGTTTTTCATAAAGATAATAAAATATTAGATATTGTTGATGGACAGCAGCGAACGATCACACTGCTGCTAATTCTAAAAGCATTAATTGCCAATAAACAAGGTAGCGAAGGTAATGAATTAAGTACTCTGGTTGCCAATTTTCAACCTACATTCACGCAAGATCTCTCAAAAGAAAATATTTATGAAAACTACCATTATCTAAAACAAGCAACCCAAAATTTTTCTTCACGTGAAATTGAGTTCTTGTTGAATAGATGCGAGCTGGTCTATTTTATATTAGACGATTTGTCTGAAGCCTTTCAGTTTTTTGATTCACAAAATTCTCGTGGTAAAGACTTGGAGCCTCATGATTTATTGAAAGCTTATCATTTACGTGAATTTACTCAGGATGAATTACCAGAGCAAGCCAAAATAATTGATGATTGGGAAGAGTCGGATGAAAATGATGATAGTGGAGAAAATAAATTATCGTTTTTGTTCAGCGATGTTTTATTTCGGATTAAGAATTGGAGTATGTTACGTTCTGCACGCAATTTTAGCAAAAATGATATTGGCTTATTTAAGGGCTTAAATCTTGCCAAACACCATTACCCGCACAGCGAACGTCTTCGAATGATTAATTTTGTAGTTAATGAAGTTAAACACTATCACAAAGTTGATTATCCATTTCAGTTAAGTGAACCAATCATTAATGGCAAGAATTTTTTTGAAATGATAAAACACTATGCTCACTTATATAATAATTATCGACAATTCACTAGCTCAACGTCAGAAAGTGAAATTTACACGCTGTTTGATGATTGTACACAATTTCACCTTAATAGTTTAAGCCAAAGTATATTTAATGCCTTAAATTACTCACCAAACCGTAATCGCACAGGTGATCAATATATACGGATGATGTTTGATTGTGCATTACTGTTTTATTTCGATAAATTTGGCATCTCTGAGATGAACCGCGCCATAGAAAGGTTATTTGCTTGGGCTTATTCTTTGCGAATGCATCTGCAAGCGGTACGGCTAGCTTCAATTGACAATTATGCAATTGGACAATATGAAGGACTTAATCATGGTATTCAAGTTTTTTCAATTATCAAAAATGCACTGCACCCAAATGAGGTTTTAAATGAATTGCAACAATTAAAAGCCCCAAGACTGGTAAACAAAGATGATAAACTTAACGAAGCGTTAACTAAAATATTCGGAGCTATAAAACCATGATTAACAATAGTAATGATGTAAAAAAACTAACAATAGAAGATCTTTTTAATGGTACTGACCATTATTTGATTCCTCCATATCAGAGAAATTACGCTTGGCGTGAACCAGAGATCGGTCAATTGATTCAGGATATCATCGATCAGCACAAATCAAGCGCTGAAAAGAACTACTATATCGGGACATTGGTAACTTATCGTCGTAGTGATGGTAAGTATGAAGTAATTGATGGTCAGCAACGTCTGACTACGCTAAGTTTGCTGATGATGGTATTACATCATGATCGTGATAAAAAATATCAAGATGCTCTTGCCAAATGCAGTCCCAAGAATAATCAAAAATTGATTTTAGAATTTGCAAGTCGAAGAAAGTCCACTGACACGTTGCTAGCATTGTCCAGCAATGGTGAATCCAATACAACATGTGGTTTAAAAAGTGGTTATGACATTTGCGAAAGAGTTCTGAGTCAACGCTTAAAAGACTCTGTAATCGAAATAGAAGCATTTGTCAATTTTCTACTAAAGAACATTAATATAATTCGGGTTATTGTACCAAAGGATACTGATTTAAATCATTACTTTGAGATAATGAATAATCGTGGTGAACAGCTAGAAAAACATGAAATTCTTAAAGCTAGATTTATGAAGAAGCTTACATGCGCCAGAGATAAATCTACCTTTGCCAAAATTTGGGATGCGTGTGCCAACATGGATAAATATGTTCAGTATGCTTTTTATCCTGATGAGCGTAAAGAGATTTTTAGTGACACTTGGGATAGTTTTACTTGTAATGATTTTGATAGTTTAAGCATATCTGAAAATGCGGCTACTGACAGTGACAATGCAAAAGTCATTGATGACATAATAAATAGTAAAGGCGATGGTTTAACCAATACCAATACCAATACCAATACCGATAAAAATAAAGATAATCTTGCAACAGAACGTTTTAGTTCAGTGGTTAATTTCCCTAATTTTCTATTACATGTATTGAGGATATTTGTTAAAACTCGCTCTAGCACTGAGGATAGTGATACTACGTTGATGAGTAAAATCCCTTTGGATGATAAGCGTTTATTAGATTCATTTGAGATTGAGTTTAAATTTAGTAAAGTTGCTAATAATGAAACCAGTAGTATAGAATTAATCAAAAAAATCAAAGATTTTGCTTATACTTTATTGCGCAGTAAATTTTTATTTGACAAGTATATTATCAAGCGCGAAGTCAAGGATAGTGGTGTAGATGGTTGGGGACTTAAATCTTTAATGAATACCTCAAACTATAATAATACATTTAGTGAAAAAAATAATGATACTTCTGAAGATACTTCCCCAGAACAGCGCAATATAATTTTATTGCTTTCAATGTTTCATGTCTCAGCACCGGCGATGCTTTATAAATATTGGCTGAATGGTGCGTTATATTATTTGTTCATTAATAGCAAAAATTGTAATGACATAAATTCTACATATTATAAAGACTACTTACAGTCATTAGCTAGAAAATTTGTCTTTGACAGATACTTAACAAATACTCCAGCTGATTATGATGATATGATTTATCAGACGACAAAAGACATATCTCATTTTGATGAAAAAAATAGCGATAGTTTACTTCGATATGGCAATATAAAAAATAATCTAATTTTTAATTATTTGGACTATTTATTATGTACGATTGATAATGAGAGTATGCTCTTCAATATTGATTCCGAGAATAAAATTAGTTTTGATGAAAACTATAAAAAAGGTTATAAAGATGTTAAGGCAAAATTTACTTTTACTTTTCGTAGTTCAGTCGAGCATTATTACTCGCAAAATCCAAACTCCGAAACTGGTCAGAATATCATTAATGATGATCGCCTACACCGCTTTGGAAATTTATGTCTTGTAACTCATGAACAAAACTCAAGTTTAAGCAATAATGATGCATCATCTAAAAAAACCAGATATAACAAAAAGCACTTGACCGATAAAAAACCAGATAGCATGAAACAATACCTGATGATGTCTTATAGTAAATGGGAGGAGACCAGCATTGCTGATCATCATAAAAAAATGATTAATATACTAAAAATCGATGCTGTCAATATGCGTAGCTGAATAGCTTAGGCAAAAAGCCCAAAGCAAGAGAATGGAATCAAATTAAACAATTTCTTCAATCTAATCGAACAGCTATTCAGCGGCATTGGAACCAAGAAACTGATTCAATTAGTTTGTTTAAAGAATTAACGCATAACTGTTAAACAATCTATGTAACTATTTTAATTTAATTAAACGAACTCTAAAATACTCAGTTTTATTTTAGCTGTTCCAACATTAGGTATTTCTATAAATATATAAGAGGACTATAATCATGAAGTATTTTTTAATTACACTTATAATTGCACTATCTGCATGTACGCCGTCCGATCAATCTAAAATTGATTCGGTAAAAAATGGTATTTTTGGAAATTATAAATCGATTACTGTGGGGCAAGCCTTTGATCAATGGAAAACGTGCGACCATAGCCAGAGTAAATGGTCGTTAATTAAAACATCTAACGGCGCTGATGTTGTTGAATTTACATGTGATGTTAAAGGTGTTGATAAATTAGCAGCAATATTAAAAAACAATATCAATCAACGACATGATGACCAAATAAAATCTTTAGATAAAAACATTCTAGATTTGGAGCAACAAGTTCAAAATGCCGATAGCGACAGTAGTAAATCATTTTTCCAAGAGCGGCTAATAAAAAATAAAGATAAATATGCATCAGATGTACAACGGATTAATCAAGAATCTGATCAATTACAACCTACCGTAAACATAAACAAAATTATCTACACCTCTCAATGGTTGATAAATAAAGATGATACTTTTGAATTATCATATTATGGAATTGAATATTTTTGGCAAGATGGAGCACATATAGAAAGTAAACTCAAGGCAGATCAGCTTGATGACGTATATCAAGATAAAAAGCCTCTTTTTGACATTGCAAACTCTACTTATGGATTCATATTCGTGACTACATTAAATAGCCTTTATAAAGAGGCTAAATAACAATCCATGCTATTTATTTGGATAAAAGATTAAATAAACCAGCATAATATAAATTATATAACTCAACCAGCAAAGGACAAAAATGAAAATTGTTTGTTTATCTGATACACATAGTCAACATTACTATTTTACAGAAAAACTCCCACGCAGGGGCGACATAATTATCCATGCTGGTGATTTAACTCGAGTTGGAAGCGTAGCTGGAATACAGGATTTTATCGACTGGTTTACTGAATTACCCTACAAATATAAGATTTTTATTGCTGGAAATCATGATTTTGCTTTGCAAGAAGAAAAATCACAAATACACTTTCCCGACAACATTATTTATCTTGAACATAATAGTGTAGTTATTGAGGGTATCAAAATTTGGGGTAGTCCAGCAATTGACTGCTTTGGCTGGGCGTTCGATAAAACAGATGTAGAGCGCGATGATATTTATTATACTATACCGCGAGATTGCGATATTATCGTAAGTCATGTACCGCCGTATGGTATTATGGATAAGAGAAGCATGATTAATCAGCATGTTGGTTGTAAAATTCTAAAAAGACGAATCGAAGAAATTAAACCTAAATTAGTCATTTTTGGTCATGTGCATGAAGCTGCAGGCATTTTTGTTGATAATGGTACGACTTATATAAATACAGCTTGTAACATAAATTTATTTAACTACAACAATGATAAATCTCCATAAAGTTAATTTTCAAGATTGTTATGTTTATAATTTAAAAAGTTTAAAACGTAAAAAGTGGATTCTTTAAGAACCCACTTTTTACTTAATTCACACCAGCTTACTGCCAGCCAAATTTGCGTACATAAAAGCCTTTTAGCGATTGAGTCAAGATCATATAACCCACCACGGCTAAAATTAAGAAAATAAAATAACCCGCTGGCAATGCCTGCATGCCAACCATTGCTGCCAATGGCGACATAGGTAAAGCAATACCAATGGTAACCGCACAGGTGGTCATTAATAACATTGGCCACGCCGCGGTACTTTGAATAAATGGAATTTTCTTAGTCCGAATCATGTGCACAATTAAAGTCTGAGTTAATAAGCCTTCGACAAACCAGCCACTTTGGAACAAAGTTTGATGCTCAGCACTATTGGCACCAAAAATATGCCACATCACAAAGAACGTCAAGACATCAAAAATAGAACTAATCGGACCAAAGAAAATCATAAAGCGTCGTAAATCAACTGGATCCCAACGTTGCGGTTTTTCAATAAATTCGGCATCAACGTTATCAAATGGAATTACCGTTTGTGAAATATCATAAATTAAATTCTGCAATAACAGCTGCACTGGTAACATAGGTAAAAATGGAATAAATGCCGAAGCGATTAATACCGAGAAAACATTCCCGAAATTAGAGCTTGCGGTCATTTTAATATATTTCAACATATTGGCAAAGGTTTTACGCCCCTCTTCAACACCTTGAACTAAGACCATTAAACTCTTTTCAA
>Ga0247839_1008113_pt1 | contig 11208 bp, 9 predicted proteins | sample LaCruzMarch2015__6_FD_192405 | JGI IMG/M metagenome (GOLD analysis project Ga0247839, IMG submission 192405) | Freshwater microbial communities from meromictic Lake La Cruz, Castile-La Mancha, Spain - LaCruzMarch2015_16m | ecosystem: Environmental > Aquatic > Freshwater > Lake | place: Spain...
ACGAAAGCCCAAGATTCAGGCGCCGCGTGCGCCCGTTACCCTACCGGAGTTGATGACCCATGGGATTTCTTCAAGACAAGCGCATCCTGGTGACCGGCGTCGCCAGCAACCGCTCCATCGCCTGGGGTTGTGCCGAGGCCATGCACCGCGAGGGCGCACAGATCGCGCTGACCTACCAGAACGACAAGCTCAAGGGCCGGGTCGAGGAGTTCGCCGCCCAGTTGGGCTCGGACATCGCGCTGCCGCTCGATGTGGGCAGCGACCGGCAGATTGCCCACTGTTTCGCGGCCCTGGAGGAACGCTGGGACGGGCTGGACGCCGTGGTCCACTCCATTGCCTACGCCCCCAAGCACGAGTTGGAAGGGGACTATGTGGACGCCCTGACCCGCGAGGGCTTCACCACCGCCCACGAGATCTCGTCCTACAGCTTCTCCGCCCTGGCCAAAGCCAGCCGGCCCCTGATGGCCGGCCGCAATGGTGCGCTCCTCACCCTGACCTTCCTCGGCGCCGTGCGGGCCGTGCCCAACTACAACGTGATGGGGCTCGCCAAGGCGAGCCTGGAGGCCAATGTCCGCTATCTGGCGGCTTCCCTCGGCCCCACCGGCACCCGGGTCAACGCCATTTCCGCCGGACCGATCTACACCCTGGCCGCGGCCGGCATCTCGCACTTCCGCGCGATGCTCAATCAGGTGGAGAAACACACGCCCCTGCGGCGCACGGTGACCACCGAAGAGGTGGGGAACGCGGCCGCCTTTTTGTGCTCGGATCTGGCGAGCGGCATCACCGGTGATATCCTGTATGTCGATACCGGGTTTAATATTTTGGGATTGGGATAAACGACCGCTATATCCCCCGTGGGAGCGGCGTCCCGCCGCGATGCGGTGCCGCGGTGACCGCTGACGCTGCGGCTGCACGCCCGGCCCCGTCGCGGCGGGACGCCGCTCCCACAGGGTCGCTGCGCGACTTTCGCGGTATGCCTCGACCTCCGTTTTTCTTGTGGCCGGAACGACGATCTAAGCCAACCATTGTATTCGCTTATTAATTGATTCTTTACTCGTTCATGAGTGAGCCAACCCACGCCGAGTACATCGCCGCCCTGATTGACCTTCATCGCGGGCTGCCGCGTCAAGGACCAGGGGACCCGGAACTCACACGACAGTTGTTGTGCCGGCTGCCGACCTTGCCGGCGCACCCGCGGATTGCCGACCTCGGTTGCGGATCCGGCGCCGGGACACTGCTACTCGCGAAGCACTACGGCAGCCTGGTCAGGGCGGTCGACGCCGTACCCGACTTCATCGAGGAACTGAGGGATAAGGCCGCCGCGGCGGGCCTTGACCATCTGGTCGAAGCCGTCTGTACCGATATGGCGACGCTGGACTGGCCACGCGCCTCGATCGATCTCCTCTGGTCCGAGGGTGCAGCGTATAACCTGGGCTTCGAGCAGGCACTGAGGGCCTGGCACCCCATCGTATCCACGGGCGGCGTCGCCGTTGTATCGGAGATGAGTTGGTTCAGCGACACCGTGCCGGACCCGGCGCGTCGGTTCTGGGAATCGGCGTATCCGACCATGGGCACGGAGCAGCAGAACATCGGTCGCGCCGAAACCGCCGGCTTCAGTGTCGTTTTTACCGAAAGGCTGCCGAGCAATGCCTGGTGGGAACACTACTATGATCCACTACGTGAGCGCATGCGCAGGCCGGATGTGGCCGGCATGAATCAAGCCGTCATCCGGGAAACCGAGCAGGAGATGGCGCTGTTTAAATGCTACAGCGACTGTTATGGCTATACGTTTTATATTCTGCAAAGGCCTTGATCATAAACCCGGCCACCGCGCGATCTGCCCGGTCGCCGGTCCGCACAGCGGACCCTACAGGTCACGGTGTTACCATAGAGTCCGCTGTGCGGACCATCCGCAACTGGAGGTCGAGGCTTTAGCCGGTGGCAATTCCCGAGATCTCAAAGAAAATCAGTGATGCTTGCGCGCCGGACCGGCTAAAGCCTCGACCTCCAGTCGCCGGAACGACGATCAAGGCCCACGGCCGCCTTGATCATCGCGCGAGCCGGTTTCCGCCGACGCCCTAGTTCAAAAATCCGTTCCACCGATGTTCACAGATGTTTTTCTTCATCTGTGAATATCTGTGTCATCTGTGGACAAATCCGGATGAAGGCCCCACCGCCGACCTTCCCGACAACCGCCGGCATCAGATAAGAATGTCGTCCGCGTGCAGTAGATCAGCGAAGAGATCCTTCTTGATCACCTCGTAATTCCTGCGCGTCTTGGCCGCTGCGCCGATGATGTAACGGCGGGCGATGAAGACTTTGCGGCTGTCCTGCGCCGCCTCATCCATGAGCAGCCAGCCGGTATAGAGATAGCTGTAGATTTCCACTAACTCCTTGGCCGCGATGCTCTGGAATTGTTTGTCGGTCTTGTCGGCGACAAACTTCAGGGCGTCGAGGAACAGCACCCGCATCTCTTTCAATTCATCCGCCAGGCGCGCCAGATTGCCGGAATTCTCCTTCTGTTCCAGCCTGGTGAAATGCTCGCCGAGAATGTCGCCAATGACGCCGCCGGTGGCCGCCACGATCTGCAACTGCGAGGTGCCCTCGTAGATGTTGGTGATCCGCGCATCGCGGGTCAGACGCTCGACATTGAACTCCTTCATGTAACCCGTGCCGCCATGAATCTGCAAGGCATCATAGGTGATCTTGTTGGCGTTCTCGCTCAGCACATACTTGGCCATGGGGGTGAGCAGCGCGGCGACCCGGGTCGCCTCCTTGAGTTTGGCGTTCTCCACCGTCGCATCCTTGCCCTCGGCCTTGAGCACATCGATCTTTTCTTCCAGTTTATTGCGCAGATCAACCCAATGGCAGGCGGCGTAGAGCAGGGAGCGGTCGCTCTCCAGCGTTACCCGCATCTCCATCAGCAGGTTGGCGACCACGGGGATCGCATAGATACTCTTACCGAACTGTTCGCGCGCCCTGGCGTAGCGCAGCGCTTCCTCATAGGCGGCCTGGGAAATACCCAGACCCTGAGCGGCCACGCCGAGACGCGCACCGTTCATCATATCCATGACGTACTTGATCAGCCCGAACTTGCGCTTGCCGATGAGTTGCGCCGGGGTATCGTTGAACTGCAACTCGCAAGTCGGCGAGCCGTGGATACCAAGCTTGTTCTCGATCCGCCGCACGACGACGTTATCTTTGCCGTAGCAGGCGAACAGACTCAAGCCACGCCCGTCCTTGGTGCCGGGTTCAGAACGCGCCAGAACCAGCAGGATTTCCGCATTGCCATTGGTGATGAAGCGCTTGACGCCCTTGAGACGCCACTGTCCGTCCTCGTCCTGATAGGCGAGCATGTTGACGGCCTGCAGGTCCGAGCCGGCGTCCGGTTCGGTCAGTACCATCGCCCCCGTGGCCGCACCGCTGGCGAATTGCGGCAGGAATTCCTGACGCTGCGCCTCATCGCCATATTTGTTGATGGTCTCGGCGATGTCCTGCAGACCGAAGAGGTTCATCAACGAGGCTTCGGCGCGGGCCACCATCTCGATCGCCATGGTGTAGATGGTGGTGGGGATGTTCAGACCCCCATAGCGCCGGGGCAGCGTGAACCCCATCAGCTCCGCCTTGGTCAGATCTTCCAGGGCCGCCTGAATGCCCTTGGCATAGGTCACCTTGCCGTCGGCGAAATGACTTCCCTCTTCATCGACGGCGGCCGCCTGGGGCGCCACGTTGTTCGCCGTGATGTCGCCGACGATTTCCAGGACCTTGCGATAATTATCCAAGGCATCCTGGTAGTCGGTGGGCGCGAAGTTGTAGCGAGTGGCCTCGGTGTAGCCGTGCTCGGCGATGTCAACCACCTCCTCCAGGTGCAGGCGGTCGAAATGAAACAGCAGATCGGTGTTATCGGTGAAATAGTTGGCCATGGCTCGGCTACTTTAACTTGTGCTTGTAGGCGTCGATGAGCTTGGGAATCACTTCCATCACATCGCCGACGATTCCATAATGGCAGACACCGAAGATCGGCGCGTCGGGGTCGGCGTTGATGGCGATGATCTTGTTGGATTCACTCATCCCGGCCCGGTGCTGAATCGCCCCGGAGATGCCGCAGGCGATATACAGCTTGGGCCGCACCGTGACCCCGGTCTGCCCCACCTGCCGGACGTGGTCGATATAACCGGCGTCCACCGCGGCACGCGTGCCCGCGACCTCGCCGCCGATCACCCGCGCCAGTTCGTGGAGAATCTGGAAATTCTGCCAGTTACCCATCCCGTAGCCACCGGCGACGATGATCGGAGCAGCCTTGAGATTGACCTTGCTCTCCTCATGGTGCCGGGCAATGATCCGCACCAGTTGGTCGGCGGCGTCAGGCTCATAGTAGACGGGCGTAATGCGTCCGGCGACCGGCTGCGACAGCGGGATTTTCTCCATCACCCCCTCGCGCACCGTGGCCATTTGCACCGGCGAATCCGGACAGATGATGGTGGCGATGATGTTGCCGCCGAAGGCCGGGCGAATCTGCAGCAGGAGCTGGGAGTAATCCTTGCGCAAATAGGTGACGTCCGAGATTTGCAGATCCGTGCAGTCCGCGGTCAATCCGCTGCGGGTGTGGGAGGCGACGCGCGGCGCCAGATCCCGGCCGATGAAGGTGCCGCCAAACAAGACGATCCGCGGCTGATACCGGTCCACCAGCTCGCTCATGATGCGGCTGTAGGGCAAGGTGTTGTAGTGGTTCAGATCCGGGTGATCCGCCAGCAGGACGTCCGTGACGCCGTAGTGAAAAGTCTCTTCGGCGACGGCCTGCATATTGTGGCCGATGAGCACCGCCTGCAATTCCCCATTCAGGCTTTCCGCCAGCTTTCTGCCCTTGGAGAGCAACTCAAAGCTCACATCGGCCGGTTTGCCGTCGCGCTGCTCAATGAACACCCAGACCAGTTTATTCTCATTCATAGGGGCTTATCCGAAGATGTGGTCTTCCATCAGTTTATCGATCAGCGCATACATGCCGTCCTTGGTAGGCGGTATGGTTTCATGCGCGCTCCCACCCAACACCACCGACTCGATCTTGTGCACCTTGGTCGGCGACCCGCCAAGGCCGCAGCGGCTCAGGTCGACATCCAGATCGTCGGCGGTCAGCGTGGGGATAAACAGCCCCTTGGACACATACTCCTCCTTGAGCTGATCCATATACAGCAACGAATTGCCCTCGGTCATCTTTTCCAATTCGAGCAGGGTATGGGCATTCTTGTAAGCCATGACCCGTTTGGCCCGGAAGGGCCGGGGCGTGGCCGCATCCTTCACCACCGTGAGCAATAGCGGGAGGGTGCCTTCCAACACCTCGAAACCGTTATCCACCTTGCGCTTGACGGTGATCGTCGACCCTTCCGCATTGAGGATCGCTTCCGCATAGGTGATCTGCGGCAGGCTCAGCTTTTCAGCGGTCTGCGGACCGACCTGCGCGGTGTCGCCATCGATCGCCTGCCGGCCGGCGAAGATGATATCGTAGTTGCCCAGTTGACGGAGCGCCTGCGCCAATACATAAGAGGTCGCCAGGGTGTCGGCACCGGCGAATTTCCGGTCGCTGATGAGAAACGCCTCATCGGCACCCATATATAAGCATTCGCGCAGCAGATCCGAGGCTTTCAAAGGCCCCATGGTCATCACGCGCACGGTGCCGCCGAAGCGGTCGCGGAATTGCAGTGCCAATTCCAGCGCCACCTTGTCTTCAGGATTGAAAATGGTGGGAAGTTTACTGCGATTGACAGTGCCGTCCGGCTTCATCACCTGCCCGGAGATATTGGCCGTATCAGGAACCTGTTTGACCATTACGATGGAATGGTAGCTCATGCTCTGCCTTGTAAGTTCTTCTGGGATAATCGGGGAATGCGGCGACCGGCAGACCAGACGATCAGCATACGGGGGGCCGTGGCGGCCACATCACCCGGAAAAAGGGACCACGAAATTTTACCATTTTTCGTAAGCCCATGCGATGGAGGCGGCGGGACCGAAGCAGTTCCAAGTTTGGGTAGCCGCCGCGGGCGGAGTGGCGGCGGCGAGGTGGATGGTGGATGCGCTGCGCTTAGCCACCCTACAAAAACCGGCTCCGCTGTAGGGTGGATAAGGCGCGCTGTTCGGTGTCAGGGACCCGGCACGTCGGTCGCGCGCCGCATCCACCAGGGGTCGCGCGATGCCGCCCAAGTCTGGAATAGCTGGCCGGGACCCATCCGGAATCACCCTCCCGCGGCCTGCCGCTCGCGCCGCTTGAGCCAGACCTCCAGACCTTGCGCATTGAGTTCGGTGTCGACCGCGAGCAAGGCGTCGATCCGCACGTCCTCTAAATCCACTCCGTGGGCGCGGGCACTGGCCGTCAGGTGCGCCGATACCGCCCGCTTGAGCCGGGTGAGGCGTTCGGGGTCATCGCGCCCCTCCTCCGCCAGGGCGATCCCCGCCATGTCATGAATGCTCCGGCGCACGTCGTCCACCAGTCGCTCCGGCGCATCGACCCGCCCGTAGTGCGTCAGGTACATGGCTTTCGGATTCAGGTTCATGAGCTTATCGAGGCTTTGCAGCCACGCCTCCGGATCGAAGGCGACCGGGGTAGTGGGGGCGAACAGCCAGGGGGCGCCCCCCGTATCGAACTCGCGGTAGGCAATACCGAAGGTATCGCCGGTAAAACAGCCGCGCGTCCGGGCGTCGTGGATGCAGCCGTGATGATTGGCGTGACCCGGCGTGTCGATGAAGGTCAGGATGCGGCCGGCCAGATCGACCTGCATCCCATCCTCGGCAACGATCACCCGCTCCTCGGGCACCGGAGTCAGGCCCCCGAAATCACGGGCGAAGGCCTCGGCACCATAGACCGCGCCGGCCCCCGCCAGCAACCGGGCCGGATCGATCATGTGCGGTGCGCCCTTGGGATGGATCACCAGTCGCGCCGCGGGACAGGCGGCGATCAGGTCGCCCGAGCCGCCCGCATGATCCAGGTGGACATGGGTCGGCATCACATAGTCGACGTGCGCCGGGGTCAGGCCCATGTCCGCAATGATCTTAAGCAGGGACGGCACCGTGTGCGCGGTGCCGGTGTCGACGAAAGCGAGCCGGTCGCCCGAGCGGACCAGATAGCACGCGGCCAGGCCGTGACGGTAGAGACCGGTTTCGATGCAGTAAATCTGGTCTGCGACCTCTTGAATGTGTGGAATCGACATGGCGGGGCTCCGATGGTGGTTGTATTGAGATCAGGATTGGTTTTAGATTGCATAGACCCGAGAGTCTAACCGCGCCGCTGGCCCGACGGTAAGTGGCCCGTCATTCCCGGATTGCCGGGAACCGGACACAGCGCGCTCACCTCAACGGTTCCGATCGCCCAAGATCTTCACAAAAAAGACACTCGGAGGACACCTTAAATGACCCAAGCAGCGACCGCCGGCGCAATGCCGACAGACACCCCCCACATCAACGAAATCAGCCTGGAACGCCCCTGGGAGTGGGTCGTCAAGGGCTGGGCCGATCTCCGGGAGGCACCCCGGTTCAGCCTTGCCTACGGTGCCGTGTTCGTGATCGTCAGCGTACTGATGACCCTGGGCCTGCTGGCCGAGAACCTGTTCTTCATCGTCCCCGCGCTGGCCGCCGCCTTCTTCCTCATCGCCCCCTTGCTGGGGATCGGCCTCTACCAGATCAGTGCAAATCTCGAGGCCGACCGCCCGGTCGAGTTCTGCCAGGCACTGCAAGCCTGGCGACAGAACGAAGTGCAACTCGCGGCCATGGCCCTGATCCTGGTGTTCGTGCTGCTGGTGTGGATGCTCGCCGCCATCCTGATCTTTGCGCTCTTCTACGACAACCCGGTACCGAACTGGGCCAATTTCCTGCCCACCCTCTTCCTGTCCGGGGAGAACAACACCTTCGTGGCGGCCGGCGTCATCGGCGGCGGACTGATCGCCGCCTTCACCTTCTGCATCAGCGTCGTGACCGTGCCCATGCTGATGGACCGTCCGGTCGACGTCGTGACCGCCATGCGCACCAGCATGGCGGCCGTCCGCAAGAACTGGCAGGCCTTGAGCCTGTGGGCCGCGCTGATCGTCATGTTCGTGGGGCTCGGCATCCTGACCTACTATATCGGTCTGTTGATCACCATGCCGCTGATCGGGCACGCCACCTGGCACGCCTATCGGGATCTGGTACCGCGCGACTGAGGCCGCGGACGGCAAAGAATGCCAGGAAGCGGATCTGCGCCCGCTCGCCGGCGACGGCGAGCGGGGCATGAAGCGAAATGCATAGCAGCTTGGACCCGCTGGCGAGAGGGCCTTGATCGTCGTTCCGGCCGCACGATCACTGGAGGCCGAGGCTTTAGCCGGTCGACGCCGCGCCTGCACAGAAGTGGGAGCAAGGTCGGCGCCAGCCGAGCGGGCCTCGATCAAGATTCCGGCCACTTGGGCTCGCCGGGTACGTAGTCAGGCCATCCTGGCCTGACACCGTCAGGGCTGGAAGCCCTGACTACGCAGGCCGCTGGCCGGGATTACGAGCAAGGCCGCCGAGCGGTGCGGCCAGGACGCTGCTCAAAGTGGCGCAGCGGCATCCAGCTGCGTTGCGGGAATTGACGGAGGCGTGAGGATTGCCGCAGCGTTATCCGACGCATTATAGCCAGATACGGTGTATGCCAGTCGCTATCGCGCGCGGTCTTTACCATTCTATGGTGTCGTGCGCTTCGCAAGTTCGATCCAGGTGGCCGCACTGTGGGGTCCACTGTGCTGACCGATCATCGCCAGCCGGCATGATGATCAAGAGCACTCCAGGCCGATTATTCCTGAGGATCAAACGAGTAGCCGAGCATTTCAATGTCCGTCTTGAAATGCCGCGCAACCAATTCTGCAGTCTCAGCCGTGTAATAGCTTCGATAGTCCTTGCGCCGATCGCTGGCCTCACGCGCATGGGGTAAGTCGGGGGGTTTGATCCCGATGCGGGCGCAGGCGGTCGCGAAGTCCGCGTGCAAACGTTCGTACCGACCAATATAGTCGACGATGGTCCGGCCATGGAGATCGATCAGATAATCGCTCTGCAACTCGATCGAGGTGTCGACGTGATACTGGTAGGGACGCTCGGGGTCCAGCTTCCAGCGCAGGAAGGCGTCGAAGGTCTCGTTGCCGCCGAGATAGCGCGGGCGTTCCCGGCGGATGTGGTGAAAGGAGCTGACCTGCAGGTCCCAGGGGTTGCGCACGAAGGCGAACTTGAACAACTGGTCGAAAAACTCCTTGGGCAACATTTCCTTGGCGGCGATGGCCTTGGCGTGGCGCGGCAGCTTGGTAGCGAGTCGGTGGCCGCTCAGGTGACTGAAGCGGCTGCACAGAAACATCGGCCAATACCAGGGATCCGCCCAGCGCAACCCCTCCAGCGCGGCGCGCACGCTGGTGCCGCCGGTCTTGGCGATATGGACGAACAGAAAGCGGTGTTTGACTGAGAGCAGCATGGGTTCGAGTGTAACATGACCCTGAAAGCCGACGCCGATGCGAACACGGCTCCGACCGCTGCCGTTCAACACGAGGACGCGGCCGGGGAGGCCCTGTGGATTGAGGTCATCCGCAAGATGGACGAGACCTATGCGGACCTGGTCCGCCATCAGGTTGAGCTGGAGGAAAAGAACAGCGCACTGGAGGAAGCCCAGCAGTTCATCGCGAGCGTCCTGGCGGCAATGACTGACGTGCTGATCGTCTGCGACGTGGACGGGCGCATCCAGCAGGTCAACGCCGCGCTGGAGACGCTGGTTGACGTGCCCGAGGCGCAGTTGCGCGGACGGACCTTCCTGTCCCTGCTCGCGGCGGAGTCCTTGCCGCTGGCGCGAACGTTCGGCGAGAAGATCCGCAGCAAGGCCATCCACGACTGTGAACTGCTCCTCGCGGGTCGCGACGGGCAGCCCGCGCCCCTGGCAATGAACTGCACCTCCCGCTACGACCACCGCGGCCGACTGGTCGGGATGGTGCTGATCGGCCGGCCGGTCGGGGAACTGCGTCAGGCCTATGAGGACCTGAATCGCGCCCACGCGGACCTCAAGCAGGCGCAACAACAACTGATCAGCGCGGAGAAAATGGCTTCGCTGGGTCGGCTGGTGGCGGGTGTGGCCCATGAGCTGAACAACCCGATCAGCTTCGTCTACGGCAACATTCACGCACTGGCCCGTTATCGTGAGCGGCTGGGCCGTTTCATCACCGGGGCCGAGGCCGCGGGGCTGTCGCCCGAGCTGCAGGACCTGTGGGATGAACTGCGCATCGGGCGCATCCTCACCGACCTGGATCCGCTGCTCAAAGGCACCCTGGAGGGCGCTGAGCGGGTGCGCGATCTGGTGCAGGATCTGCGTCGCTTCTCCTCCGGCGCGCAGGGCGAACACACGGACTTCGACCTCGCCCATGTCGTTCGCACCGCGGTGCACTGGGTCTCCCAGAGCGGTGCCAAGGACGCCGGCCGGAAGACCTCGGCGATCACCCTGAACCTGCCGCCGCACCTGAGCGTCCGCGGTCATCCGGGTCAAATCCATCAGGTGGTGATGAACCTGGTACAGAACGCGCTGGACGCGGTGCGGGGGCGCCCCGAGCCGCGCATTGGCGTGGACTTGACCACCAGCGGCGCCACGGCCGTGCTGCGGGTGCATGACAACGGCCCGGGCGTCTCCGACACCGACCGCCTGCGCGTCTTCGACCCCTTCTTCACCACCAAGCCGGTCGGTCAGGGCACCGGACTCGGGCTCTCCATCAGCTTGCGCGTCGTCACCGACCACGGCGGCACCCTCATCCTGGAGCCGACAACAGCGGGCGGCGCGGCCTTTCGGATGGAATTGCCGATGGGCTGAGGGGACGAAAAATCCCATGGCTCACCTCCGCAACCCCGAAGCCGGCGACTGAACCTGTTGGAGTCCAAGGCTTCAGCCTTGGCTATGAGGTCCAACACGCACGCTTTACCAGTTTATTCGCGTTCAGCGACGGACAATACTCACCCGATGCGCAACCCGGACACCAACCCCATGACACCCGAACTCGTGGTCCTCTGGCTCCAGTCCGGCGGCTGCGGCGGCTGCACCTTGTCGCTGCTGGGCGCCGAGTCACCGGACCTGACTGCCACGCTGGACGGCGCGGGCATCCGCTTGCTCTGGCACCCGTCCTTCAGCGAAGCGAGCGGTGAGGAGGTGTTGGACTTGCTGGATGGCGCGATCAGCGGCACGCGCGCATTCGA
>Ga0247839_1008118_pt1 | contig 11199 bp, 8 predicted proteins | sample LaCruzMarch2015__6_FD_192405 | JGI IMG/M metagenome (GOLD analysis project Ga0247839, IMG submission 192405) | Freshwater microbial communities from meromictic Lake La Cruz, Castile-La Mancha, Spain - LaCruzMarch2015_16m | ecosystem: Environmental > Aquatic > Freshwater > Lake | place: Spain...
ACATTGTCGATCCCATCTCAATTGAGTTTTGGCAGGGCAGATACTCTCGCCTGCACGATCGAATCCGATATGTGAGAGAAAAAAATAACAATTGGCAGATTAAACGGCTTAACCCCTAATATCTACCAATGAGTGAAATTAAGATCCCGGATAATTTAAAACCATCAGATGGCAGATTTGGTTGTGGGCCATCAAAGATTTTGCCCGCCTCCCTTGCAAACTTAGCAAGTAATTATGGAAAAGTTTTAGGAACAAGTCATCGGCAAAAACCGGTTAAAGAGGTAGTTGCACAGGTTAGAAGTGGTCTTAAATCACTCTTCGCACCCCCTGATGGTTATGAAGTAGTAATTGGTAATGGTGGATCAACTGCGTTTTGGGATATTGCAACCTTTGGCTTAATTGAAAATAAATCTCAACACTTAGTATTTGGTGAGTTCTCCTCTAAATTTGCAGCTGCTGCAAAAGCTGCGCCAATGATTAAAGATCCCACAGTAATAAATGCTGAGCCAGGCTCTCACCCAGTTGTAAAGATTGAAGCAGATATAGATGCTTACGCACTTACTCATAATGAAACTAGTACCGGAGTAATGATGCCAATTAGCCGCCCTAAGGGCTCAGATGGCGCTCTAGTTTTAGTTGATGCAACAAGTGCTGCTGGCGGCTTGGACTTAGATATTTCTCAATCTGATTGTTACTACTTTGCTCCACAAAAATCCTTTGCCTCAGATGGTGGCTTATGGATAGCGATAATGAGCCCAGCAGCAATTGCTAGAGTCGAAAAGATAAAGGCGGGCGGGCGTTGGGTACCAGCATTTTTTGATTTAAGTATTGCAATTGAAAACTCTCGACTTGATCAAACTTATAACACACCAGCACTTGCCACAATAATTTTATTAGCTGAACAACTTAATTGGATGAACTCAAATGGTGGTTTAAAGTTTGCAGCCTCTCGAAGTGAGGATTCATCAAATCGTCTTTATAGCTGGGCTGAGAAAACAAGTTACACCACACCATTTGTTGCAGATCCTGCAATGAGATCTAAGGTAGTTGGCACAATTAATTTTGATGAGAATATTGACGCTCTTGAAATTGCAAAGATTTTGCGTGCTAATGGAATTGTTGATACTGATCCATATCGTAAGTTAGGTAAGAATCAACTTAGAATTGGAATGTTCCCAGCGGTTGAACCAAGTGATATTGATGCGCTAACTGCCTCAATTGAGTATGTCGTGGAAAGGCTTGCCAAATGATGAGTCCTAGATTTAGAAGATTAGTAACCATAGCAATCTTGTTTGGAATGGTTACCATGGTATTAATTAGCGGATTATCTAGTTAGACTATATTTATGAAGCAATCAATCTTTGTAATTGCTATGGGAATTGTGCTTTGGATTATCGCTTTTGTATTTGCATTCGTAATGAACGCCGATAGTAATGTGCTGTGGATCTGTGCGGTCGGAGCATTACTTGGCGTAATTGGACTTCGTTACACAATTAAACGAGGCCGTAAAGGCTTGCTTTAATTTCCCTCAATTTGTGAGGCAATGCCGCGTAATACTTTAGCTAATCGCTCAGCATCGGTTGCAGATGAGCTGCGACCACTTCGCAGGCCATTACCATAGCGATCTAATATTTTAATTGTGTCTTCAATCATTGCAGCTAGATCATCATTTTTACCACGTGAATTACCAGCCATTGTTGGTGGTGCTTCAACAATTGAAACTGAAAGTGCTTGTGGACCACGACGGCCGTCAGCAATTGAAAACTCAAGCTTTGTACCTGGCTTAACAGTTGTTACACCATTTGGCAGGGCATCAGCTGAAAGGTAAACATCTTCGCCTTCATCATTTGAGATAAAGCCAAAACCTTTTTCTAAACTAAACCATTTAACGCGACCACTAGGCATTGGTATCTCCTTTCAAAATTTTATATATTCGTTTAGGCCATCTTCAGATGGGCAGGTGCTTAGTTTAACGCAACAACTAAGGTGCTTGTAACTAGTTTATTCAGCCTTAATTAGCGCTTCAGAGTGGGCGCCACACCCATGATCAAAGGAGACCACACGTGCATCCTCTGGTGAGATCGCATTTGAGCAAACACCGAAGGTAGTTCTAAGTGAGCCGGCAATTGGAATAAAGAAACCACAGGATTGACATGGCTTAGGAGCTGATCGCGCAATTGGAGTTCTTGGACCGCGATCTCCTTCATACCATCTCTTACTCGCTGCATCTCGACCAATGACTGATAAAACTCTTGCTCTACCTAAACCAAATTCAAATAATTGAGTTATATCTAACTCTTCATCTTCAGGAAGTGCGGCATAACTTGGAGTTAATCGCTCATCATCAGCAGCTGTTGGCACAACATCGCCAACTCCTAAATCACCAGGTTGAATTCTTTGTGAATAAGGAATCCAATTAGGTGCAAGTAATGCTTTAGTTCCTGGTAATAAAACTACATCACAGATAGTTGGCGCACTTTGCTCATCAACTTTTGCAACAGTTACCGCCCATCGCCAGCCGTCATATCCAGGAAGCTTTGCCTCAAAAAGATATGTAGCAATTCGCTCTTCATCAGAATCAATTGAGTAAAACTCACCGACATACTCACGCTTACCTGCGTCATCAATTACTGCTTGCTTTGCCATATCTAGGGCGCCGAAAACATCATTTTTATTTACTTCAATATCAATAACTGCGGGATAGGTTTTCGCCGGCGCAATATAAGGTTTTCTAATAATTGCAGGAGTAACTACCTGCTCAACTTTTGGCTTAGCAAGTGCTTCTAGAATTAAATCATCAACTGGTGCCTCAGGTTCTGCCACCAGTGAACTGCCAGATTTGCGCAGCTTTTTAAATAATGATTTTTTCTTTGCCATAGCCATATTCTAATCTGCTAATGATTAAAATGAAAAAGCCCCCGTTTTTAGGCGGGAGCTTTTTTAACTAAGTATCAGAACTTAGAAATCCATCCCGCCACCATCACCACCAGGCATTGGCGCAGCAGATTTTGGTTCTGGCTTATCAGCAATCACTGCCTCAGTTGTTAAGAACAGTGCGGCAATTGATGCTGCATTTTGCAGCGCAGATCTTGTTACCTTTGCTGGATCAATAATTCCAGTTTTAATCATGTCAACATATTCACCAGTTGCAGCATTTAAACCAAAACCAGTTTCAAGGCCGCGCACCTTCTCAACAATTACGCCACCTTCAAGGCCAGCATTAATTGCAATTTGCTTAAGAGGTGACTCAACTGCGTACTCAACAATCTTGGCACCTGTTGCTTCATCCCCAGTAAGTTTTAATTTAGCAAATGCAACCTTTGAGGCTTGTAGTAATGCAACGCCACCGCCAGCAACAATTCCTTCTTCAACCGCTGCTTTAGCGTTACGCACTGCATCTTCAATTCTGTGCTTGCGCTCTTTTAGCTCAACTTCAGTAGCTGCGCCAGCTTTAATAACTGCAACACCGCCAGCTAATTTTGCAAGACGCTCTTGTAGTTTCTCACGGTCATAATCAGAGTCACTTTTTTCAATCTCTGATCTGATTTGATTAACTCGGCCCTTAATTTGCTCAGCATCACCGCCACCTTCAACAATGGTGGTCTCCTCTTTAGCAATTACAATCTTTCGAGCAGTGCCTAGAAGTTCAAGTGTGGTCTGATCTAATTTCAGACCAACCTCCTCTGAGATAACAGTAGCGCCGGTTAAAATTGCAATATCTTGCAGCATCGCCTTGCGACGATCACCAAAACCTGGTGCTTTAACTGCAACTGATTTAAATGTGCCGCGAATCTTATTTACTACCAATGTAGAAAGTGCTTCACCTTCAACATCTTCAGCAATAATTACTAGTGGCTTACCAGTTTGCATAACCTTCTCAAGTACTGGAACTAGATCTTTAATATTTGTAATCTTTGAGTTTGCAATTAGAATATAAGCATCTTCCATAACTGTTTCCATACGATCAGTATCAGTTACAAAATATGCGGAGATATATCCTTTATCAAAACGCATACCCTCTGTTAGCTCAAGTTCAAGGCCGAAGGTATTACTTTCTTCAACAGTAATTACGCCCTCTTTACCAACTTTATCCATTGCCTCTGCGATCATTTCACCAATTGTTGTATCAGCTGCTGAAATAGATGCAGTTGCTGCAATCTGCTCTTTAGTCTCAACTGGCTTTGCCATCTTTAATAGTTCATCAGATATCACTTCAACCGCTTTTTCAATACCGCGCTTAAGTGACATTGGGTTTGAGCCAGCTGCTACGTTGCGTAATCCCTCACGCACCATTGCTTGAGCAAGAACTGTTGCAGTAGTTGTGCCATCTCCTGCTACATCATCAGTCTTCTTTGCTACCTCTTTTACTAAATCTGCGCCGATTTTTTCCCACGGATCATCTAATTCAATCTCTTTAGCAATTGAGACACCATCATTGGTAATTGTTGGCGCTCCCCATTTTTTCTCAAGCACAACATTTCGGCCCCGGGGCCCAAGGGTTACCTTGACCGCATCAGCTAATACATTCATGCCGCGCTCTAATCCGCGACGAGCCTCTTCATTAAAGGCAATCATTTTTGCCATTTTATTTTCTCCCTCTATTTTTCTTGCCGCCGTTTTACTAAAAGTTTCTACTAGGTGTCTTTATCACTCACAACCCTAGAGTGCTAAGGGTAAATCTAGAGGATTTATTCCCAATGCGCCAAATGAGCGCCAGGCTGGGTAGAGCGGTGCTTAGTTAGAGGGAGAAGCCGAGTTTGCTGCTAGATCGCTGAGCGGTGCGGCTATCTCGCAAACGACGCAGGCGCTTAACCAATATTGGCTCAGCAAGTAATGCCTCGCTTCGATCTATTAAATTATTTAATAATTGATAGTAAGCCGGAGGAGTTAAATTAAATAACTCTTTAATTGAGCTTTCTTTAACACCGGCATATCGCCACCAGGTTCGCTCAAAATCAAGCATCTCAATTTCAAGCTTAGTAAGCCCATTTGAGAGTGGTTGGCTAAGAGGAGTAGAAAATTCAGACATGGCAGTATCTTAAAAGAAAGGGGTGACAAAGGGTGGATTTAAGTTAGAGCGTGGCGAGAATCTCTTCAATATCCTCTTCGTTAGTCCATGGATTAACAATTGCAAACCTTAATATCGGCTTTGATTTATGTGAGGATGGGGTAACGAAGCCAATTTGATCTGCTAATAATTTATCGCTCCATTTTTCATAATCATTAATGTTCCAGCCAACTCTTTCAAAGGCAACTATGGAAAGTGTTGGTTCCATTAATAGCTTTAAGTTTGGATGATTACGTACTTGATCTGCGGCATTTTTAGCAACCGCCATTGTTCGCTCCATTGCTTTTGCATACTCGGCTGTACCATGAGCTGCTAGTGAGAACCAAAATGGTAATCCTCTAGCTCGCCTGGTTAAATGGATTGCATAATCAGATGGATTCCACTCATCATCCTCATCTAGAGTCTCTAAATAAGCAGCTTTTTGTAGGTGTGCTTTCTTTGCCAGCTTTGGATTTTTATATATCAAAGCGCAGGCGTCAAAGGGGGCAAATAACCATTTGTGGGGATCGACAATAAAAGAATCTGCTTTTTCAATTCCATTAAATAGTCCTCTAACTGATGGCGCACAAAGTGCAGCAAGTCCGTATGCTCCGTCAACATGAAACCAAATACTGCGATCTTTTGCACACGCTGCAATGGATTGCAAGTTATCAATAATTCCTAGATTAGTTGTGCCGGCAGTGGCAACTAGTGCAAATACTTGATGACCTGGATTTTCGGTGTGGTATTTATCAATTTCTATTGCGCAAGCATCTCCTTGAAGTGAGCCATCTTTATCGGGCTTAATTAATAAAATTCCAACATCCATAACCTCAGCAGCTGATCTAATTGAGGCATGAGAATCCAAACTTGCTGCAATTACCCACCTAGTTACATCTTTTCTCTTACTTCTAAAGGTATTTCTAGCAGTTACTAAGGCAGATAAGTTTCCAACCGTGCCACCTTGGGCAAACACACCACCAGCAGTACTTGGCATGCTAGCTAAATCTGAAATCCATTTAAGTGCTTGATTTTCAGCAAAGACTGCGCCCGCTCCTTCAAGCCAAGAGCCACCGTAGAGTGCTGAGGCGCCAACTACTAAATCAAAAAGGTTTGCATACTCACTCGGAGCTGATGGAATAAATGCTAGATATCTTGGATGATCCGTTGAAATACAAGCCTTAGCTAAAACATCTTTAAATAGTTTCAGGGTTTCGTGTCCGCCTAAACCTTTTTCAGTTATGGTATTACCAGCTAATTCATACAACTCTTGCGCGGTTTTAGGCCCATCAAGTGGTGGATCTTTTCGAAGACGAATTAGTGAGTACTCCAAAACCTCTTTTGCTAACTCCTCAACCTCAGTTGTGAATTGGTGCATTTGCTTCCGCGTAATCTTTTCGATTAGCGCTTCTAATTAAGTTTCGTATCATGGTTGGAAAGACGAAGATGTGAAATGGCATCACTGCAAACCAATAAAGCTGCCCACCTAGCCCGCGCGGTGAGTAAGTTGCTTCCTGGATAACTTCACTCTTACCGTTTGCCATTTTTCGAATCCTAAACTCAAGCCATGCTTTGCCTGGAATAATCATTTCGGCGTAGAGTTTTAAAGATTTTTCAGGCTCTAACGACTCAACCCGCCAGAAATCTAATGATTCACCTACTCTTAAATGAATTGGATCTCGCCGCCCTCGTCTTAATCCAACGCCGCCGATCATTCGATCTAATAAGCCGCGCAGATACCAAAGAAAATCTGAGCCATACCAACCATTATCTCCACCAATTTCCTCTATTGCTTTCCATAAACTACTTATAGAAGCATCGGTATATCTAACTTTGGTGTCTTTATAAAGTGTTTCACCTGCCCACTCTGGATCACTTTGTGCTTTTTGCCATGGCGCAGTTGGCAGTGTGGCATCAGACCAGCGGGTATCTACTAAATTATTAGACACCTTAGTTAAAGCTAAATTAATTGCATTTTCAACGTCAATTAATCCTTCTGGTGGCGGCGGAATTAATTTATCAATTGATTTTGCAGGATCTGCCACTACCTCACTAATTAATGAACCTACTAATGGCCTAGCTAATGAGGTTGGTACTGGTGTGACTAAGCCAATCCAAAGACTTGAAAGATTTGGAGTTAGTACTGGAATTTTTATTATCAAGCGCCTTCTTAACCCAGATAAAATTGCAAATTTTTGCATCATATCTGCATAAGTTAAAACTTCAGGTCCACCAATATCAAAGACAGCAGAGACTGGTTTTTCTAACTTTGCAGCATTTTTTAAATACCAAAGCACATCTCTAATTGCAATTGGGTGAGTTCGATTCATTACCCACTTAGGAGTAGTCATTATTGGAAGGCGATGAGTTAAATGCCGCAGCATTTCAAAGGATGCTGAGCCTGAGCCAATAATAATTCCAGCACGCATCTCAAGTACTGGCACAGAGGTAGTAGCTAACTCCTTACCGGTATTTGCCCGAGATTTTAAATGTTTACTTGTCTTGGCATCATTTGCAATTCCACCTAAATAAATGATTTGGGAAACCCCAGCCTCATGGGCCGCCTTTGCAAAACTGCGCGCCATCTCAGCCTCAATTTGATCAAAATTTGTTCCAACATTTATGGAGTGCAATAAATAGAAAGCGGTATGAATTCCAGTTAAGGCTTTTAATGTTGATTCGTAATCGGAGGCATTTCCAACTGCAATCTCAACCTTTGATGCCCATGGATGACTTTGTGCCTTATTTATATCGCGAACAAATACTCTGACAACAGCGTTATCATCTAAAAGTGATGTAACTAATCTGCCGCCAACATAGCCAGAGGCTCCTGTTACTAGAACCTTGCGCGCATCAACCATGGTATAAACAGTAGACTTAAGCCATGAATAAACCAAAAGTTGTGATTTTAGGTGGTGGCTTTGGTGGCTTAGCTGCTGCCCGCTCTTTAGCAAAGAGTGCGGACGTTGTGTTAGTTGACCGTCATAATTTTCAAACTTTCCTGCCATTGCTTTATCAAGTTTCAACTGCTGGTTTAGCCGCAGATCATGTGGCCTATCCCATACGAGGCGCCCTTCGAAAAACTGATGTTAAGTTTCGAATGGGTTCCCCAATTTCAATTGATCATAAAAATCAGGAAGTAAAACTTGATAGTAGTGAAACTCTTAAATTTGATCATTTAGTAGTGGCCTTAGGATCAACAACAGCGGATTTTGGAATTCCTGGTGTTAAGGAATTTACCTTAGGAATGAAGTCTGTCCATGAAGCTCTAAATATCAGGGCTGAAATTATGCGAAGGTTTGAAGATCTCTGCCGGTTTGAAGATGATACTCAGTTTTCAATCTCGGTAATTGGTGGAGGTCCTACTGGAGTTGAGATGGCGGGTGCCATAGCTGAATTAGTTCGTGGGCCGTTAAAATCTGATCATGCAAGAAGTGCGGCAAATATAAGGGTAAGAATTATTGAAGCCGGTGAGCGATTGCTACCAACATTTTCCCCTTCACTTTCCAAGCGGACAAAAAAAGATTTAGAGAAGCTAGGTGTTGAAGTATTCGTTAATTCCCCAGTAAAACAAGTTGAACATAGAAAAGTAACTGTGGCAGATGGCTTATCTTTGCCATCTGAAATAACAATTTGGGCAGCTGGTGTTAAGGGATCAGATGCGATGGCTCAACTAAATCTTCCAGTTGCTGCCAATCGAATAGTTGTTGAACCAACACTGCAGGTAAAAAATTATCCAAATGTTTGGGCGTTAGGAGATATTGCGGGGGCCTTAGGAAAAGATGGTAAACCTCTTCCAATGGTGGCACCGGTTGCTATCCAGCAGGGTAAATTCATTGCAAAACAAATCAATCGGGTGAGCGCAAATAAAGTTTTAAAAAACTTTAAGTATTTAGATAAAGGCTCAATGGCAACTATTGGTCGAAATAAAGCAGTTGTCGAGGTTAAGGGACTTAAGATTGCTGGCCCAGTGGCTTGGCTTATCTGGATAGCCCTTCACTTATTTTATCTTTTAGGTGGGCGAAATAAACTCACAACCATTGCCGATTGGACTTGGAATTACTTAACCTTTGATCGTGGTAACCGGCACATTATGGATTCCCAATAAGTCTTATGGCAAAGGCGGTATATCGAAAGTTTATAAAGATTGATGATCATCAAATTTACTCACTTAAATGGAAAAAAAATGGTGAGCCAGTTATTTTACTTCACGGCGGATTAAGCCACACTGCCAAGTGGGAAAAGGAAATACTTCCAGCTGTTGCTAAAACTCACGAACCATACGCATATGATCGAAGCGCACATGGCTATACCAAAGTTAGAGCAGGATATATGCACTTTGATTTTCAAGTTAAAGAACTTGTTAATTTCATTAAAACTGTTGTTAAAAAACCAGTCCATATTATTGGTTATAGCGATGGTGGAAATATTGGTTTACTAGCTGCAATTAAGTATCCTCAGTTAGTTAAATCTCTAGTAGGTATTGGTATGAACTACACCTACGATGCTGATTTATCCTTTGATTTAAGTAAAGTTGAAGCAAGTGATGAAGAGATAAGCAATTTTGTAAAGATGACAAAGCAGGATCCCAAGTTATTACTTGAGATTAAAGCTAGAGCATTTAAAGTCTGGGCAACTGAGCCAAGACTTAAACTTTCTCAATTAAAAAAGATTAAATGCCCTGTGTTAGTACTAGCTGGTGATGATGAGCCATTTGCTAGCAAAATGACCTTTGAGATGTATGAAGTAATTCCTAATGGCAGACTTGCTGTTATTCCAGGTAGCTCTCACGGTGTTGTGCATGAGAAAACTAAATTAATGCAGGAAGTTATTAAAGATTTCTATAAAACATTAGATTTTCCAATTACTAAAATGCCCAATCGAAGAGCCAAGAGACAAGCAAAGATTTTAAGAAACTCTTAACTCACCAACAGCGCCTTTTGGCACAAATGGTGTGATTGGCATAATCGCGTTAACTCTTTTATAAGCTGAATTCTGTGCTGGCCTCATATCTATCTCACCTTTATTTGGCCACATTGAAAATGCTCGCTCTGCTTGAGCAGTAATAGTTAGCGAAGGATTAACTCCAAGATTTGCCGTAACGGATGCACCATCGACAACATGCATACTTGGGTAGTTATAAACCCGATGGTATGGATCAATTACACCTGTTGTAGCTGAGTCACCTATTACACAACCACCAACAAAATGAGCAGTAAATGGTGCGTTAACTAAATCTCCAATATGACCGCCAGCAATACCACCATTATTAGCAGCCACTCGACGAGCAACCTCATTAGCAGCAGGTATATATGTGGCATTCGGTGTTAAGGAATCGTTTTGAGAGGTGAGGCGGTAACCAAATAAGCCACGCTTTGCTCTAACGCTAATTGCTGAATCAACATTTTGCATAATTAATGCAACAACAGTTCGCTCACTCCACTGCCTGACATCCATAATCTTTAAGACTATTGATGGCTTAGTAATAACCTGGCGAAGCCATTGTTTTCTACGATCCTTAATGTTTACACCATCTGTCATTACTGTCTGCAGCATTCCCATGAAATTACTACCCTTGCCATACCTAACTGGCTCAACATGGGTGTGATCATCTGGAAAAAATGAAGAGGTAATCGCTGAACCCTTACTAAAGTCAGTGCCGCCTTTAGGCATAATGCTGCCAGTTAGTGCTTCACTATTTGTTCTAGATAACTTACCTAACTGATCACTAATCTTAGGTAGCACCTGATCTAGTTTCATTTTATGTAATAACTTCTGAGTGTTATATGTACCAGCTGCTACTACAACGTGTGAGGCGCTAAAGCTTCTCTTTCCGCCAAACCAGGCAGAGCTTTTACGTGCAGTGATCTTCCAACTACCATCGAGTAATTGCTCAGTCTTAACAACAGTGTGTTCTGGAAATACTTTAGCCCCCGCTTTTTCAGCAAGTCCTAAGTAATTTTTAGGTAATGTATTTTTTGCATTATGTCTGCATCCAGTCATACAAGCACCGCATTGCAAACATCCATCTCTATCTGGGCCTACTCCACCAAAAAATGGATCCTTAGATTTAACACCTGCGCCATTACCAAAATACACACCAAGGGGTGCTAATTTAAATGTGTGACCAACTCCCATTTGATCTGCCACTT
>Ga0247839_1008119_pt1 | contig 11198 bp, 6 predicted proteins | sample LaCruzMarch2015__6_FD_192405 | JGI IMG/M metagenome (GOLD analysis project Ga0247839, IMG submission 192405) | Freshwater microbial communities from meromictic Lake La Cruz, Castile-La Mancha, Spain - LaCruzMarch2015_16m | ecosystem: Environmental > Aquatic > Freshwater > Lake | place: Spain...
CGGCATCCTTCGCTCGCCAGACGGTCGAGGTTCGGGGTCTTGATCTTGGTCGCCCCGTAGCAGCCCAGATCGCCATATCCCAAGTCGTCGGCCAGAATCACCACGACGTTCGGCCTGGCATCGGTGGAGGAGGACTGTGCAAAAACCGCAGCGCCTTGCAATCCTGCCATGACAAGTGCCCCGATCAATTTCTTCATGGTGTCGGATTTCATAGAGTCGATTTTTTATTCAAGCGTCAGCGTGATTGCGGGAACTTTGGCCGGGAGAGAAAGGTTGCCGGGACCGAAAATCGAATACAAATTCGCGAGCTGGTCGGTGATGTCGAGTGCCTCCCGGTCACTGATCTCGAGACGGAATGCTGCGACCGGAGTGGTTGTCCTCTGATAGTCGGCCTGGATCATTTCGGTGACATCCACTTCAATCGGTCCCGGCTTGTCGTCGCTGGTTATGAGCTGAAGCTTCTTCGAGAAACTCTGATCATCTGCAAAGTGGGCAGTCGTGAGGCCGCGCCAGCGCAGATCCGACGTCCAAGAGTCATCGCGCCAGTCCTCCGCATGGACAAGCCAGAGCGGCGGCATCGGCTTGTCAGTGGCCTGATGCGTGATACTTCCGATATTCAAGCGCAGTGTCGCGTGAGCGATCTTGCGTCCATCAAGCGGAGGAAGATGGAACAATACAAATTCCTTGCGCACGCGGTATGGAACGTCCGGATTGCCCACGTCGCCGACTTGAAGCGACCCCGCGGTGGGATTGACTTTTCCTCCCTGAAGGCCGGAAACCATCCCGGAATTTTTGAAGTCATCCATGAAATAGGCGACGACTTCGTCGGGCATCGTGATCGAGTTCACGAGGACTTCTTCAGCCGTAAGCGCGAGGAGATGACAGGCGAAGGCGGCTAGGCAGATAATCAGCGGTTTCATGGGAGGGTTTGTTGCTTCAGGTTTTAGTGTTTTTCAGTGACCGTTAGTGGTTTCCAGATTCAAGGGTTGTGGATGACTCCCACTTCCGGATTTCGATCTGATCGAACGTGACGTCTCCGCCTTCCGAGAAAAGGAAGAGCCGGTTGTTCGAAGGGTCTTTTGTCCCGCGCATGACCACGCAGTGTTGGGCGTTCAGCTCTGCATCGATCAGGCCTTCCGGACCCAGGATGATGTCGAGCACCACCGGCTGATTGAACTCGACATTCTTGGCGCCTCTTATTAACGGCGGGAATTGATGTTTGCCCGGTCCGGCCACCCGGCCGAAAGCGGCGGTTTTCTCCGTCGGGTTCAAAATCAGGGCGTTGCCGCCGGTGTAGTTGCCAATCCCCCGTAATGCCAGCCCGAAGGTTTTGCATCCGGCGGAAGGACGTGCGGTCAGGCGGATGCGTGCCAGTGGAGGCAGTCCGTCGATCACCGCCGCCGCAAATTCTCCGGAGGATTTCACTGTGACGCTCCTTTTTCCGGCTTCGGAAGTTCCGATCAAGGGCGAGGCTTTCGGATCCAGGACCTCGCCGCGTAACGGTGTCATTTCCGGAACGAATTTCTCACCGAGCGTTCCATCGGGCAGTTTCACCAGTTCATGGAACACGTCGTCGCCACCCCAGCCGCCGTCGCCGATCGTTCCGACAACGAGGCGGCGTCCGTCCTTGTATGGCGCCGTTTTTGTGCATCCGAGTGATGGATGCTGGATATCCTGCCAGGGCCCGAGGAGCCCCTCTCCCTTTCGCGCTGTGCTGGAGGCAAAGAAATAGTGACCGCCCTGAAACCGGAAGTAGTGCGGGCAATCGCAATTTGCAGGGGCGAATGCGAACGGCGACTTTTCTTCCTTCCAGTTTTTCAAGTCCGTGGATGTGTAAAAAAAGATCTGGCGCTGTTTGTCGCGCTGGCCGCGCGTCAGAAGACCATATCCGCCGCCTTCCATTTCAAAAATGTCCGGATCGCCGCCGGCAACCCCGGCAAGAGGCTTCCCTCCATCACTCATCTCAAAGTGAATTCCATCCTTGCTGCGGGCGACGTTCACTCCCACCTCCGTTTTTCCTTTCCGGACCGCAGGGGCGATCTTCAAGTTCCATAGAAGCCCGATATATTCCTCTCCGATTTTGGTGAACGAACCGGTCCAGACGGCCCCTTCATCGGGACCGTTCTTCACCGCGTCGGGATGCTCCACCCAATGCACCAGATCTTCGCTGGAAATGTGGCCATAGGAAAGGCCACCCCAACCCCAGCGTCGCTGCATGTGGCCGCGGTCCTTGAGGTAGTAAAGGTGCCAGCGCCTACCGTCGAACATCGGGGCGCCGTCTCCCGCATGGGTATCGAATCCGCGCGGACGGAAGAATGGTGGAGTGCTGTTGTTCGGCCCATAAATCTCCACCTCACGCTTCGCCACCGCATCCTTCCCGCCGCTGCGCTCGACGATCTGTTGATCTGTTGCCACGCTGGCTTCGACGTTCAACGCCTTCACCGCCTGATGCGATGCCAAGGGCTTTCCGGCCTCCACGATGGCACCCAGCGGCCACTCTAAATCCAGTGGAACGCCATCCACGAAGAGATTCATTTCCCACGCCGGGGGAATCAGCCGGACGGTGACCTTGTGAGGACCGTTTCCGATCAGCCGTAGCGGCGCAATCACCCGGGATAGCCCGCCCTTGGCGTCGGCCGCATCGCGAGCCGACGTGAAAAAGCTCTTCTTGTTAAAGTTCTCCTCGACAGCCTTGACGACATCGGGATCCGCGCTGATGTGCAATTCAAACACAAGCCGCCGATCCTCTCCTTCTCCTTCCACGGCAAGGCGCCAGCGTTCGCCGCCATCGCTTGATGATTCGCCCGCCAAAGTGACATCGCCGCTGGCAGGCAGATCTGCCAGATCCGCCGTGAGCGTGAATCCCTCGTTGGAGGGCAGGCAAACCGTTGGCGGGGCGGCCTCGTGGGAAGCGGACAAGGCAGCCGGGAGAGTTGCAAGGAATGTCAGGAGGATGGGAAAGAAGGTTTTCATGGTAAAAACAGCAGAAGGTTTGGCCGCAGATGAGCGCAGATTTTCACAGATTATAACTGACGGTAAGCAGGTTTCCATTTCTTCGCTAACCGGGTGAAGCGCTCGCTGCAATTCCACCTGGGTATATGTTGCTAATCTGCGGTGATCACTTCTGCAATATGCCGGGTTCATTTGTGTGTTGAAAAAATGCCTCGGGCGGCGCACCCCCAAGCACGCCGCCCGACAACCCCCAAATCGTCTAAAATAGCATGGTGGAAAGATACTCAGGCCCGCTGCCGTCTCATCACCATCACAAACGTAAGGCCTCCGGTAAGCGGCGCTCTCGATGTGAGTCGTTTCATGAGGAAGGGGTTTGCTTTCATGACAGAAGCACAATATCCGAGCGGGGGAACCCGATCAACAGGTCAATACAGAAAGAAAAATATACGTAAAATAGCCTTCGCTCCTTTTTCCTTAACGCGCAAAATAGATTTCATCTCCAGTTACATTCGTGGCGCTCGCACGGCTTACTAGAGAAAATGGCCGGCGCTCCGGAACGACACTCCCTGCCGTGGCGGGGTAGATGACCACGGATCGAGAATCAACCAGACTGCCCCGATATTTTCACCTTAGGCGCCAATCATTTCAACGTTTGTGAAAAGGGCTCAGCCGGAAGCCCGGCACTGTTTTGAAGGGTGACTGGGGGCTCAGGGAAACTCGCCCAGGCGTATCGAACGGTGACCGGATCGGCGACCTCCGCGCAAGTCAGCTCAACCGAGCTGGGTGATACAATCTTCGCGTGTGCGGCGTGAAAGACGCCATCCGCGCCAGCCACTTCAAACCCGGGCACATCAGGCTTAGCATCGGAGGTTTGGAGTCCGGTTTCCATTCCTTGGAAAGTGATGCGTAGCGTGCCATTGGATTTTTCAGATGCCTGGAAGGTCGGGCCGCGGGAGGCGATGGTTTTCCCATAGACGTCCGCCAGCGCGAGTCGGGCGAGGCGTTCGCCGACCGGCTGTTTCTTTTTCGGGTGGATGTTCTTTTTTTCGCCGCAGTCGATGGACACGGCCATTCCGGTATGAGGAACGGTGTCGCGGATGAACGCTTGCGCGGCGCGAAGCTCCGTCCATCCTGGGGGAGGGACTTCGAAGGCGGACTGTTGCACAAGAAGAAACGGCCAATCGGTCCGGTTCCAAAGCTTCCGCCAACCCTCGATCATCGTCGGCAAAAGCACCCGATACTCGTCCGGCTTGGTGGCGTTCCCCTCGCCCTGATACCAGATCACGCCGCGCGCCGTGTAGGGGACAAGGGGCGCAATCATGTTATCGAACAGCACGGCCGGAGATTTCTGGCTCCAGGGATTTCCGGCATCCGGATGTGTAGGCTCCGCCGGTCGGGGGCCCTTGTTTCCGCTCTTTCTCCATTCCGCCAGAGCCGCCATGAATTGATCCCATGCGGTGATTTCCGCCAGCCATTGCTCCTTGGTTTTATTCGCTTCCCGCGCCTGCCGGGTGGCGCTCGCATAGTGTTTCAACTCGGGTTGTCCCTCCAGCATATCGAGTGAGGTCCATGCCTCGGCGGGCGAGCCTCCATACGAGCTCTGTATAATGCCGATCGGGCGGCCAGTGCCCTTATGCAGGGCTTCAGCAAAATAAAATGCAACGGCGGCAATCTCGTTATCGCGGCTTGTCGAACCGGGGCTAATGGCTCTCCATTTCAAATCGTCCGCAGTGAACTCCTTTTCGACCGGAAACCCGGTTTTTGGGGGAACTTTGATGAAGCGGATTCCGGGATTTTCCCGCTTCAGCACCTCATCGCCACCAAGCGACTGCCCTACAGGCATCACCATATTGGACTGTCCGGAGGCCAGCCAGACTTCGCCGAAGAGGAGATCTTCCAGCTTGGCGGAATCTTCCCCGGACACGGCTTCAAGCGAGTGGGGACCTCCTGGAGGTTGCCCGGGCAAAATTGCCTTCCAGTTTCCCCCGGCATCCGCCTTCGTCGCGGCCACCTTCTTTCCGTCGAGCCGGATTTCCAGCCCGGCGTCGGGAGTGGATCTGCCCCAGACGTTCACCGGCATCTCGCATTGCAGGACAGCGGAGTTATTAAAAACCGGAGCAAAAGCGACCTCGGCGCGAGCTCCCGGAGCCAACGCCCAAACAAGAGCCAGCAGCGCGATTCGGAACATTCTCATGAAGGCACGCTGTCCCATTTGGAGGACGCGCGCAACGCGCATTATTCCGAAACAATTTATACGTAGAATAAATCGCTGCGTCATTTACTCGGTGTAGGGCATGGTGCCATCGGCCCCCACCTGGTAACCCCATTTTTTGATATAGTCGGCACCTGGCAAAAATTCATCGCCGGCCGCCTTGAGTTTGCGCATGAGGGTCGCGTCGAGATTGGCCTGCAATGAAGCCGATTCCTTTTGATTCACCAGATTAGTCATCTGGTAGGGATCGGACTGGTTGTCGAAGAGGAGCCACGGACCTTGCAAATCACGAACATAGGTGTAACGGGCTGTCCGGATGCCCCGGTATTCCTTCCCGCCTTTCCCCTGGTTCCACTGGCCGAAAGGCGTCGGGCAGGAAATGAGAGCGGCTCCATCGGTAGGGTCTTTTCCCCCGCGCAGATAATCGCTGAAATCGATTCCCTCGACTGTTTTTGGGATCGTCACTCCGCACAAGCCCAGCAGAGTTGGCATGTAGTCTTCCAAAGAGATGATGGCGTCGAGCGAACGAGCTTGGAGGCCAAAGCCTGCCGGCCAGCGCAGAAGCAGTGGTACTCGGATGCTTTCATCGTAAGGCTGCTGCTTGTCAAAGGCACTGTGCGAACCGAGCAAATCGCCGTGGTCGGAGGTGAAGACAACGATGGTATTGCGGTCGAGTCCCGTCGAGCGCAGGGTTTCCATCAGGTTCCCCATGCAATCGTCCAGCGCCGAGCAGTGGGCGTAATAGCCCGCTGCTGAACGCTTCACCTTTCCGTGCAACTCCCCTGGAACGTTCGGTTCCAGCCTGATTTTACCGAACGTATACATTTCCCGATATTTTTCGGGTGCCGTGTCGTACGGGCTGTGAGGAGCTCCCCATGAGAGAAAGAGGCAGAACGGCTTGTCCGACTTGGCATGGTCCTTCAGATAGCTCTCCGCATCCTTCGTTTGGGCGATCGCATCGTAGCCTTCCCACTTCAGCTTTTCCGGACCGTCAGCGAAGTAGCTGGAGTCATTATAATCATGGGTGCATTCCAAAACCTTCCAGTAGTCAAATCCCTGACGACGATCTTGCGGGATGAAATTGGATCGTCCGTGGCCATCCACATGCCACTTGCCAATGTAACCGGTATCGTAGCCCGCCTGCTTCAGCACCTTGCCGATCGTAGTCGCGTTCGGATTGAGCGGGACGTCGTTCAAAAATACGCCGTGCGTCAGCGCGCGTTGTCCGGTCAATAGCGAAGCGCGGGCAGGGCAGCAGACTGGCACGCTCGAGATCGCGTTCCGGCAGTTGACGCTTTCCTTTTGCAATGCGTCGAGGTGCGGGGTGTGCACATTCGGATCTCCGGCGAAGCCGAGCGCCTGCGCCCGCCATTGGTCGGCAATGACAAAAAGGATGTTCGGCCTGTCCCCGACGGGAGGACCAGCCGGATCCTTGGCACATACTTGACTGGATATCGGCAGCAATGCCGCCAATGCGAGAATCGGTATTCGTTTCATCATTTTCCTTTTTCTAATTTCGTGAGTTTGGTGTTTTGCAGTAATTCCTGTTTGGTGAGGCCGATGATCAATGGGGACTTGAGCGGCCAATCATTGCCAACCCTCACGTCCAGGGTTCCTCCCGTGGTTTCTTCGGTGGTTCTGTCGTTGTAGCTGACTTGAACCTTGCGGTCTTTGGGGGCATTGATCGTGAGGCGGCTGTTGGAGGCGCCATCAGCCAGCCAAACGTAGGCGTGCGGCACGCCATTGCGCAGAAACATACGGCCTAACAACGCCTCGCCGATGGCAATTTGAGGGTCCTCGAAGGGACGTGCTTCGCCCTTTATCTGGAATGTCCATTCGTTGCGGCCTGGCTTCACGTCGCGACATACGGCCACACCATGAAGGTTGCCGGTGGATCCATCCACGACGGGAACAAATCTCCCGTTCTTTGGGGACTCAACTTTGAGCCCACGACCGGAAAGAGGAAGGCGCCAGACGGCCAGCGGCAGAAAGGGAAAGGCTTTGGGCGAATCGACGGTGAACGTCACCGTGCTTACGTTTGCGCTGACGGGGGTGATTTTGACTTCCGCCTTGATCCCGGTGAGATCCTCCATCTTTGGTGTGAACGTGTCCGCCTTGATCAGATCTGGAGGGATGAGTCCGGGCGGGCTCTTCCGCAGGCCGGCGGCATCGTCCCAGACGGGATTCGACCACGGCTGGGTATAGTCCCAGTAGAAGCGGGGCAGCACGTTGCCATCCCAGTGGTCGGAATGGAAATCCGCGTTGCTGAGTTCGATGTGATCGGCGAGTTGATCCGTCTTAAAATGAGCGGTCAGCCCGGCATAGATATCCGGCCAGTAGATCCAGTTTTCCGGCTGGCGATCATAATGGTTCAGGAAGTAATCGGCGATCCCCTCTCCCTGGGCGAATACGATTTTATCTGTTCGCGCCTTGTTGCGGAGATACTCGACGGCGCGGACGCTGGCCAGATTCCAATCCTCCCGATCGGTGAAATTTTCCATGCTGATCGAAAGGAAGAGCGGTTCTTTCTGATAGGCGGCCATTTCGGTCCACATATCGATGGCTGTTTCGAGCCGATCGGCGTTTGCTGACTGGGCTTGGAGCTCGATCATCTTTGGATCGTTGCAACTGATCGGGGAGAGGAAAGCATTCTTCGGGCAGCTCTCTATGGCGGTAATCGTGAAAAGCCTCACGGCCGACGCGGTCCCCTGCGGGAGCTGGACGATGGATTTTCCTGGTGCGACTTTGCGAAAGTCGTCGTTCGCGACGTAATAGGGAAACGGCGGTGCTCCAACGTGGTTGATGAGCCAGTCGTTTCCGCTATGGCCATCGCACCAATTCTGCCACTGGCACATATTGTCGAGAACCTTGACCCCGGCATCCCTCGCAATAGCAGGGGTTTCGTGGCCCTGCGTGTAGGTGGCAAGAAGGTTCACCGGACCGAGGTCGAGAAAATCCCAGCAGCGTTTGAGCTGGCTGAGGCCTTCCTTCTGCACGTCAGGGGCCACCCGGAAGAGGTTGCGGTCGGGGCTCTTCGGGAGGATCCAATCGGCGTTGAACAAGGGTGAGAACGAATCGCCAAAAAGATGCTGGTTCTTTCGGAGGACCTCGGAGCGCCGGATCGTCTCGTCGGGTGGGAACACAAAGTAGCGGCTGTATTTGAACCCACCGGACCAGAAATCACCGGCCAACCCGAACTGGTGAAGAACATCGAACGCCTGCGGTCCTGAATACGGTTTGCCGTCGGAATCCTTTGGCAACTGCCCGGGTTCCCACAGGGTTGACTGGGTTGTGAATTGGAATCGATAGACAGCATAGCCCTCCCCGATCACTCCCAGCATGCGGCTCAAGGTTTCGTTTCCGGTGCGCCAGTTCACGGACCAATTGCCGGGACGGTCAGGCACAATTTCCACCACGGCCTCCTGCGCACCGGCGCTGGTGGGTTTCCATTTGAGAACGAGAGGACGTTTTTCTCCGGGATGGGCTCCCAGGCAGTCGGGCACGACCCATGCCTCAGATTTTTCGGGGACGGGTCCATTGGAGTGAAACGTGAGAGCAACGCCCTCGCCGGTGCGCACCAGTTGGGGTTGCACGTTCAGTCCGGTCGCATAGCCCCATTTTCCCGCCTCTTTTTGCTTGGTCACTGCGGCCTCAAGTTTGTCCAAGGTTTTGTCATTTTCCCGGATGCTGATACGCATCCATTCGTCACACTTTGCGCGGCATTCCGCCTCGCTCATCGGAGGGTGATCGCTAGAGGTGGTAACCCGAAAGTTTTTCATGCTGGCCAACGCTTCCATTGTGAAGGGATCGGCCCCTTCGATACGGATCATGAAAAAACCAGGCCGGGGAACCTGGCCGGGGAGTAGATTGAATTTCTCGCTCCCGACGGAAACCGCCCCGTTGGAGACGACCAGCGACAGAACAAAGTCGCCATCCGGCTCAGGCGTCAGATGTCCCGAGCCGATGGTTTCCCCCTCCACCTCCACGCGGTATGCCCCGGATTGCTCAACAGCCACATTGCCCCAGGACGCATCCACTTCATCCCATTCGAAGGGTTTGCCCCATGCAAAAGTAAAGATCGCTCCCTTGGTCTGCCCGAATGCAAACCGCATCTCTGCGGAGAAGGTGTCAAGCACCTGGGGGTGCACGGCAGTCCCCGAGAGCGTCGCGCTCCGGAACTTGCGGTTGAAGACCAAAGGCCCCGGCTTCTCGCCCCAGATTTTGTAGCCGTGTCGCCAAGCCGTCCCAGGCTTGCTGAAATCGAAGTCGGTCACATGGCCTTGCTGAGACTCAGCTCCCAAAGTAATTGGGGTGCAAGTCAGTAAAACAAAAAATCCAAGCCATTTTTGTATATTCATCATTCTCTTATTCCCGACCGGGTCGTGATCTTTAGTATGCTTCTGAGCCAATTCTCTTTTCATCTTATTGTTTAAATTCAAATGTCGACTCTACATTAGCGATGTCATTGGTCAAAACCTGCTACCATAGGGCGTGGGAGGTCGTTTCCAAAAATACGTTGCCGCTGCCCGTCAAATCCGAAGCGCTCTTTACATAGACAACTGCATTCCCGGTTTGAGCAGTAGTCTTGCCCTCTTCGGTGCTGAACAATTCGATCCAGTTACTGCAGATACGCCGAATGGGTGGACGCCGGAACAGTAACAGCCCATGCCTCTGTGAGTGCCGGGAGGGAGGCCTTCCCTCAACAGAAACAGAAAGCGACAGCAGTCTCATCATCGGTAGCATAAATGACTCGCGGATTCAGCCGTCGGCACAGTTTTAAGCAGGCCTCCAGCTACTTCGTCATCGTTCATGGCTTTTGAGCAACGGTTTGTCCAACTGCGGACGGATAAAATGTTCCACGGTCACCGTCGGTTTCCATGGACGAATATCAATATCTTGAAAATCCGTTTCTACTTTATCGGAAAAAAGAAAAATGCGGTTAAATGAAGAATCTTTTGCACCGCGGAAAGCAAGACACCTCTCATTATTGATCTCCAGATCAACGAGCCCTTCCGGGCCCAGAATAATGTCAAGCGACACCGGCTTTTCGAGACCGTTCACCTGAGAAAGTTTTTTAACTTCACGGAACTGTCCCTTGCCGGTTACCGGCCCCATTGAAACGGTTTTCTGCGCAGGATCGAACTTGGCCATAAGACCCGCTGCATAATCTCCATTGCCGCGCAAAACCACGCCAAACGACCCACCAACCGCAGCGGTTTTTGCCGTCAGGCGGATACGCGTCATCTGAGGAATCGCATCAAGCGCCACAGAGGAAAAACCGTTCTGACCGTTTACTAATACATGCCCCTCGCTAATGGTTGAGTTTCCAAGCATTGGAACCGGACTGATTGCGAGAAGCTCCCCGGTCACCGGAGTCATTTCATCAATGAATTTATCCCCCAGGTTTCCATCGGGAAATTGAACCAGTTCATGAAGGATGGCGTCGCCACCCCAGCCGCCATCACTGATCGATCCGGCGATCAGCCGCCGTCCGTCTTTCCACGGGGCGGTTTTCGGAATCCCCAGTCCAGAAACCGGAATTTCGATCCAGGGGCCATCGAGAGACTCGGACTTGCGCGCAATTCTGGATGAAAAAAAGTAATGCCAGCTTCCCATCCTGAAGTAATGAGGGCAGTCACAATTATCCGGAGCAAAATCAAACGGGCAATTCGCTTCGCGTTGCCAGTTGAACAGATCCGTCGATGTGTGGAAGGCGAACTTTCTCACGCCTTTTTCGTGCCCCCGGGTGATCAGGCCATAGCGCCCATCCTCCATGCGAAACACGTCCGGGTCGCCCAGCGCGACATTCGGAACCACGTTGGTTCCTTTGGTGAAGTGAATGCCATCCGGGCTTCTGGCAATCCGCAAACCGGGCTGAGCGCCAGGCAGTTCGACAACATTCAGCGGTGTTGTGAACGCCAGAAATTCACTGCCATTGGATATAACGGATCCCGTCGGAATGGAGCCTTCCCACGGCTCGGTAACCTGTACCGCCGGGGGATGTTCCGTCCAGTGCACCAGATCGGTCGTAGAA
>Ga0247839_1008126_pt1 | contig 11188 bp, 12 predicted proteins | sample LaCruzMarch2015__6_FD_192405 | JGI IMG/M metagenome (GOLD analysis project Ga0247839, IMG submission 192405) | Freshwater microbial communities from meromictic Lake La Cruz, Castile-La Mancha, Spain - LaCruzMarch2015_16m | ecosystem: Environmental > Aquatic > Freshwater > Lake | place: Spain...
TGTTGGCGTGCAGTCAGGCTGGGATTGCATCACCGAAGCGGATTCAGATGGCTTGCCGGGGTTTGCACGCTCTTCCTTGTTGAATGCCCCGAGTGCAACTGGCAACACACAGAGGACGCACAATACGACCACTGCCACAGACAAAAATTTATTCGAATTTTGCGAAGTTGATGCGGTTTTCATGACGACATCTGAATGATTTAACTAGTGGCTACGATAAAATGTCGCCGGGCCCCATGCATGAGCTTTCTCTGTAGGGATAGTAGGTTGGAGGCACAATCTGCATCCACTGACGTGGCGGCTGGTAAGCCCACCAGTTTTGGCTTGCCTGGCACTCAGGAGTATCTCGAGGCGCGCATCGTGAGTTCATATGAATAACCTGATCAATCTCCCACTGAATTTCGTAAATGTATTGGCGAATTTTGTATTCATCCTCCTCACATCCAGCGTAAATTCCGTAAAGTATTGTCTGTTTCCACACTTCAAGACCTGTTTTTCTCGGGGTTGCACCGGGCTTATCTATGGGACCCGATGGGTGGGGAGTGTCAACTTGCGGACAGCATTCTGGACAACCTAGATCGGGAGGGCCGGATGTTTCAACAGCTATGACTGTAAGTGGCGGCAAGACCATGATCAACGTAGCAAATAAGGATGCTGTCAAGGGTTGAAAAAGCACGCGATATTTCATTGTTTTTGAATGTGGAGTTGTATTTCTTTATTGGTTTCGTGATTCAGAAACGTGAAAGATGCCGATTGGCTTGAGATTAATAGGTCCCGCAATTCATTTACACTCAGTTTTGCAACAGGGGTTTCACTCACAGAGAGCAACTGCATGCCGACTTCAACTCCAGCGGTATGAGCAGGGCCGCTGAATACTTTTGTAACGACATACTTATCGTTTATTCGGCTAATTATCATTCCATATCTTGGCTCGACATCAAATTTTAGCATTGGCTCAGTTGAATCGGAACACCGACCAATCTCTTTCCATTTTTCAGGGAGCGTGGTGATGGTTTGCACAACGCGGTCATCAATAATAAAATCCACTCGGTTTATCAGACCGGAGCTTTCCACAAAATAAGATGCATGGCCTTCTGGGATTGAAATTTTGAATTCTTTACGCCCATCCATCAAGTTCATCCGCCTCGCAATCTCACGCCCCACTCTCGCGGCGGTCTGTTTTCCCTCATCGGTAGATTGATCAAGATCGCTTATCTGCGCAGCAGCAGCTTTCACGTATCCTCCCAATTCGCGGTCTGTTTGGATGTGCGCAAAGGATGCGAGAAGGGCTGCCCGTTTGAAATGCTGTTCTGGATTTCCGGCGAAGATTGCCCATTCGTCGCTATCCTTATTCACAGAATAACAAAATCCATCCGGCGTAGCCTGAATGGCGAAGTAAAGGGAGGGGCTTTCAGAATGCAATTCACTTTTATATCTGAAAAATCCAGTCGCTAGATTTAAAATCAATTTCTCTTCCCACACGACCTTGCCGCTTTCTGGATCGAATGTCTCAGAGGTGACGGAATAAACACCATTCCCAAGGTATTTTTGGTGCGCAAGAACATGGTCCCCAATTCGTTCTATCGAATTGGATCCTGTAGCAAACGCTGAGCGATCCGCAAAAATCAATGCTGCAGCAAAGATGAATAAAAACTGTGAAAAGTATTTAGTAACGCTCATTCTTCCACAACACTTGGTCGTTTAGTGTGATTGTTTGCAGGAATCCTTTCGCGGAGAACTCCACGGAACCATTTCCCATCTCTATCTTCTGAATGCCCCCATCCTCTCCATAAGACCATTTCTCAGCGCCAAAACCGCTTTCGCTGTGACTCAATAGTCTGCCTTTTTCGTCGAAGCTCTTTTGAACCATCGCAACAATCGAGCCTTCATGCCATGCCTCAATTCTCCGAAGTTTTCCTTGCAGCAATCCAGAAGTAAAAGAAATCTTTCGCTGTTTCAACCCATTCGAATCGACGGTTACTTCTTCTCCCTTGAGTTTGTTATACTCCCATTCCTCCTTGTTTCCTGACGCGCTCACTCTTTGAATTGATAGATGTGAATATGCATCGTCGTGAATCTGAACCGCGTAAATCCAGTTCTCGTCGGAGACAATATGCCGCGTGGCGGGATCCCAAGCGATTTTGAGCTCACCGATGGTCATCGTAGGATTCAGTTTCTCATCCACTGCGTATTCCCACGCCTGGCCTGTTTCGCCGTTGGCAAGGCTGCCGAGGCTTTTCACCTGTTGGCGCACCACAGGTTGTCCGGCGATAACCTCGATAACCGGACGGTCGGCGTAGCCGATTTCTGCTGTTTCGCCGCTGCCAATTTTGAGCGCGATTCCATCCCTCGATAGGCTCTTTTGCACCTCCAGCAGCGTCGAGGGACCTTCCTTCAGGGATGCTGTGCCGTCAGGGGACCGCTGCACATCCAACTTCTGCCCCTTCAGGTGCAAGGAAGTGATTCTTCCATCCCGGAAATCCAGTCTATCCCCGCAATCCGCCATCACCGAAATGCTGTTCCCGTGAATGACGCCTTTCCAGTTGCCTTGGCCGTGCAACACAGTCGGGTCTTTCTCGTCTCTCCAGAAGAGCCGATACCAGCCGGTCGGCTCCACCACTCGAAACCATCGTTCGTCCAACTGCACGATGTGACTTTCCAACATGGGAAGTTCCCAGCCGTGCCCGAGGTAGGGTGAAGTTGCGTTGCTCTCGGAGCGGAAAATGGCCCGAACCGGGAGCTTCCTGCCGTCCCGCAATTCAATTTGTCCGAGAGGTTCCACCAAGAACACGTATCCCTGAAAGCTCACGCCTTCAAAATGGCTTTTGGGTTCTGACCAGTTCAGGCCACAGGCCTTTGCTTGTGTGCACATGCTCGCGATAATCCACATCGCCATGAGGGCGATGGCAGTTGTCGTGGATCTCGGAACTTTCATGGCAGGGAGACCGCTACCGCCTGAATTACTCTTGGTGCGGGGTTGGTGTGGGTGTTGGCGTGCAGTCAGGCTGGGATTGCATCACCGAAGCGGATTCAGATGGCTTGCCGGGGTTTGCACGCTCTTCCTTGTTGAATGCCCCGAGTGCAACTGGCAACACACAGAGGACGCACAATGCAACCGCTGCCACAGACAGGGATTTATTTGAACTTTGCGACGTTGATTCGGTTTTCATTGGTGATGATGGACTGACTGGTAGCCTCGTAAATCGACGCATTGAAGACAACATTTTTCTCGCACAAATTCGTAACACGGAAATTCTCGCCCCGACCCCCGAGAACCCACATGTTGATTCGTTGTATTCGAACCCAATCGATCTTGCTTGGCCGGAAAATATTTGAGAAATCTACGCAGCGCATTGATCAAAGCGCCACGCCATGACCTTTTATCTTCTCCGCAACGACTTGGAAACCGGTCCCTTCAGTTGGGTTGAGGTCTACCTCATGCTGCGGAATGGTGAGTTGGATTACTCGGACTCCGCACGCAGCGAGGATGAGAATGAATTTCAGTCAATCGAAGCTCTCGGCTTTTGGAATGAGGGAACCGATGTCGGGCCTCTGACTTGGGAAGAAATTCTTTTGCTACGACAGGAAGCGGCTGTGGAGGGCAACATTCCGGCCAAAATTGAGGGAGAAGATGAATTTTCTACCTTGGAAAAGCTGCTTCTGGATCGCCCGGAACTGGCGCGCGTCGCCGAGACTCCCGCACCGCTCCATTCAATTTTTGCTGGCAAATGGTGGATTCCTACTTCCATCGCGGCAACTGCTTTGCTTTTTGCCGGGGTGGGATGGATGCTATATTCCGAATCCAATCGCCCCTCTGGGCAGACCACAGCGCCTGTTGCGAGAAAAATCGCGGAGGCCACGCCGACAATTGAACCCTCAGTGCCACCCCATGCCGAATCGGCAGTTCAGCAGACGACTTCGACGGACTCTCAAAGATCTGCGCCGGAAGGTATAGCATCAAATCGTCCAGTCACGGAGCAGGGTGAAGCGTCGTTTTCACATCCCGTTCCTACGCCGGCGCAGGAGATTTCAGTGCCATCCGAGCTGATTGCTTCCATTTCCCCCACGCCGGACGAACTCCCCACCCAAGGCCTTGCTCGCACAGAGCCCGTCCCAGCAGTGCCGCAAGAACCCGCGATCCCGAGTGAGTCTGCCACCCCCAAAGCGGATGTCGTCAGCGTGACACCGACTCCGGCACCTACTCCGATGGCAAAGCCCACGCCTCAGCTTTCCGAGGTTACTTCAAACTTTTTCGAAATCCATTCCATCAAACCATTGACCCGCCCCCCGAAGGACAACATCGGAGTCTGGAAAGTCGAGAAGAACGCCCGGGGCCGGGAGGAAGTAAAGGGTTTCATCCAATGCTTGGAAGTCCAAGTTTCCGCAAAGGATGGAATCGCCGCAAAGGACGTTTTTGCCAGGGCATATTTCTTCGATCGTTCCCGTTATCGGGTAGCCAGTTACAAGGAACCGTCAAAAGCCGGTCCAAAATCCAACGCAAGGGCACTCCACTCCATGCCGGTGATTTTCAATGCGGACAGCAAAGAGCGGCTCTTTTTTGAGATTCCTCCGGAATTGATTGGGCAGGGGTGGCAGGTCGTCGTCGTCTTTGGCGACAAGGAAGAAGCCAAGGCAATTACCTACCCTCACGGAAGCAGCTATGCCATGCTGGACTTTCCCGAAAAACAACTTGTGAACGACCGCTCGATTCGTGCCGTTCGCCGCAAGAGGGTGGAAGATCGGGTCATCGAATATGTCGCGAAGACAAAAAATCCGAAACATCCGCAAATCACCCTGTTTCTACGCCCACCAAAGGGAATCGAAGATTGGAGCGAGGTGAAGGGCGTCTATGCGCTTGTCGTTCTGGCCAACAGCGTGGACGACATTCGGCGCCGCATGCAGGCAATAGAGCTCGACGGCGACGAGGCAGGCTCCTTCGCGTTTGCCAACAAACACAAACTGGCCATCCTGATGTGGGGTTCACGCAGCATCTGGAATGCCAGGATGAATTACGACGACTACGATCAACGAGAAGCCAGGGAAAAGGATCGCGACTTTGATATGGTGGCCAACGCATGGGAAGACGCGATTCAACACTTCCACAAGGAATACGGAACTCCGACCAGCAACTTCATCCTGCGGGGTAACTGCGGTGCGGCCCAATGGGCAAAACGCCTTTGCTTGCGTAAACCGGATTACTTTCTTGCCGCACACATTCATCTTGCGGGGAGCTATGACAAGCCGACGCCGGAAGCCGCCAAGGTCCTGTGGTGTGTGACCACCACGGAACAGGACGGCGGATATGAACGCTCCCTACGCTTCCTCACTGCCGCAAGAGAAATGGGCTACCCCATCATCTACAAGGCTGCTACTCCACAATCCGGAATTGGAAGTTTGGGAGACCAGTTCTTCGAATTCGCAATGACCCTGAAAGATAAACGAGCCGCATATGAACAGGAATTGTCTAGCAAATCAAGGCAAGTAACTCTTACAAATGAGGGGCACCAAGGGCCTTGGGCCGATTCCTTCGCCGACCCTCCATTCTATGCGGATGTCGTCAACCAAGAAGTTTTGCCGGCCGAGCAGCTGGATATGATTCCTGAATCGTTTCGGTCAGTTATTCCTACAAAGGGATTAGCTGAGGTGTGGAAATAATAAGCTTAAAATATTATGTCCATCGGTGCATTGACCTGACCCCGTAAGTGGGACACTTCATAACTGAAGATCCGCGGTCTGTTTTGTTGTTTGGTTTTCTTGCCGCCAAGGTGCGGTAGCACCCAGTTCCCCCCGAACGCCTGCCGCGGCGAGCGGCGCGGGGTTTGGGGGCGCGAAGCCCCCAAGTGATTGCTTCTTTCGCATATACTCGCTCGGGCTAAGGTAGCCAAGCGAACTGTGTGGCCTCAGATCGTTGTATTCCATCCGCCAGGATTCCAAGATCACCCGTGCCTCCAGGAGGCTGCCAAAGAGTTCCCGGTTCAGGCACTCGTCACGCAGCTTGTCGTGGAAGCTTTCGATATGTCCGTTTTCCCACGGACTCCCCGGCGTGATGTAGATCGTCTTGATTGCGGCCTTTTCCAGCCAGTCCTGGATCGCGTAGGCAATGAACTCCGGCCCGTTGTCGCTGCGGATGTGCTCTGGAGCTCCGTAGCGAGCGATGGCGGCCTCCAACACCGTGATGACGTCCACCGCCCGGATCGACCACGCCGCATGCGTGGCCAGGCATTCTCGGGTGTGCTCGTCCAGCAGCGTCAAGATCCGGAAGTTGCTCCCGTTCTCCGTCTGGTCCGCCACGAAGTCCCAACTCCATACTTCCCGCGGCCGTGTCGCCCTGCGCCTCTCCGAGGTCGAAAGCCCGACTCGCTTCATCCGCCGTTGCTTCTTGCTCACTTTGAGTCCTGCCTCTCGCCGGATGCGGGCGATCCGCTTCGCGTTGACTTCGAAGCCTTCCCGCCGCAGCAGCGCCGTGATTCGTCGGTATCCATACCGTGGGTGCTTGGCGCTGAGCTCGATGACTTCCTTGCGCACCCGACGACTCTCCAAGCTCACCTGTGCTCTCCGATAATAGCTCGATCGTGCCAAGCCCAACGCCCTACACGCCGCCGCCCCTTTGCCAATGCCTTCCTCAATGCTCATTTTTACCGCCCGTCGCTTGGCTGTAAGCGTCACGCAGCGGACCGTCTACCGGAAGTATCATAGATGTCGTAGCCTCTGTGGCTATGACATCTACGACAGAGACAGCACTGGAGATCCTGAAACAAGACCGGAAGGGGCGTGTTCGAACGCCGAGGGCGAAGCAGGAGGCGATTCTGGACGAGTATGACCGCAGCGGGATGAGCGGGCCGGAGTTCGCGCAGTATGTCGGGATCAAGTATCAGACGTTGGCGACGTGGGTTCAAAAGCGCAGGAAGCGGAAGGCAGGCGCATTGGTCATTGGGAAAGGAGCGGTGAGTTGGTTGGAAGCGGAGGTGGGAGGAGAGGAAAGCCGGGCTGGGAAGTCTGGATTGGTGCTGGAGCTTGCAGGAGGAGCGAGGATGAGAGTAGGCGATGAGCGGGAAGCGAAATTGGCGGCGGCGGTGCTGCGTTACATGGGAGTTGGGAAATGCTGAGCTTTACAGGAGGGTTGCGGGTGTTCGTGGCGCTGGAGGTGTGTGACATGCGCAAGGGATATGAGGGGTTGGCCGGACTTGTCGCAGAGGAGTTGAAGGAAAGCCTGAAAAGCGGAGCGCTGTTCGTGTTCGGGAACCGGAGGCGGACGCGGTTGAAAATCCTGTATTGGGACGGGACAGGGTTGTGGTTGATGACAAAGAGACTTGAGGCTGGGACGTTCTCGTGGCCGAAGGACACGGAAGGCAAGAAGAAGTTGCGCTTGAGGCCGGAGGCACTGGCGATGTTGACCGACGGAGTGGAGCTGCGGGGAGCGAAGCTGTTACCGTGGTATGAAAGGGAAGAAAAAGTTGGGGAATGCTAATACTTAGGCATGCATCCTGCTATGTTGATAGCGCGTGGAAAACCTGAGCAAAGAGCAGCTTTTGGAAGAGAATAAAATGCTCCGTCAGGAGGTGGCCCGGCTCAATCACGAGATGGCACTGATGCGGCAGAAAATGGATCTTCTCATCCGGCGGATGTTCGGGAGATCAAGCGAGAAGATGGACGCGGGCCAGCTCGAGCTGTTTTTGCTCAGTATCGGGGATGAGCCGGGAAAAGGTGAGGCCTCCTCTCTGCAGGAGGCGGACCCGGCGAGGACTCAGAAGGCACGGAGCGGCGAACCCCGGCGGGAGCGCTGGCCCTCGGATCTCCCCGTGGTGGAGGAAATCATCGAGCCGGCCGAAGTGGTTGCCGCCCCGCAGGACTGGCGCTTTATTGGAGCCGAAATCAGCGAGCAACTCGATTACGAGCCGCCGAAGTTCCTGCGCAGGCGATTGGTTCGGCGCAAGTATGTCCATCGCTTGGACCGCGATGTCGCGCCCGTGATCGCGCCGATGCCCGAGGTGCTTTTGGAGCGCTGCATCGCGGCTCCCGGTCTATTGGCAGCCATCATCGTGGGCAAATACTGCGACCACCTTCCCCTTTACCGGCAGGAATCCATGTATAAAAACCGTAACGGGGTTTACTTGCCCAGAGCGAGCATGTCGCGCTGGATGGGGATGACCGCCGACTGGCTGCGGCCCATTTACGAAAGCATCCGCACAGGGGTAATGGGTGGCGGGTATGTGCAGGTGGATGAAACCCCGATTCGCTATCTGGCTCCTGGCCACGGGCAAACCAAACTCGGATACCTCTGGACGGCGCTCTCGCCCGGCGGCGACGCGTTCTACCATTGGGAAACAAGCCGGGGGGCGCATTGCTTGAAGAACGTCATCCCTGCCAACTTCCAGGGCAAGGTGCAGTGCGATGCCTACGCCGCCTACCCGAGCTTCACCAAAGACAAAGAGCAAATCGAACTGGTGGCCTGCTGGGCTCACGCTCGGCGCAACTTCTACGAGGCGCGAGACCATGTGCCGCAACGGGCCAAGTGGATCCTGCGTCAGATCGGAAAACTCTATGCCCTGGAGGCCAGCCTGCGGGAGATCGGAGCTGGACCTCAGCTCCGTGCCGCCTTGCGCGCCAGCCACAGCGCTCCGATTTATCGACGCATCCACCGTGCCTTGGTCGCCTTCAAAAAGTCCGGCCACCACCTGCCACGCAGCTCCTTTGTAAGCGTAACTTTTAGCACATCTACCGGAAACAGCAGAAGTGTCATAACCTTGGGGAATGACAGATCTACCAAGTTCGATAGAAGTACTGAAGGTTGACGTGGCGGGGCGTGTTCGCACGCCCAAAGAGAAACGGGAGGAGATCGTGGCGGCCTATCGCCGCAGCGGGATGACGGGGCGGCAATTTGCTCAATATTCCGGGGTGAAGTATCCGACCCTCATGAGTTGGGTGGGGAAAGCCGGGGGCAATGGGAGCGTACCCGATGCCGCCGGCTTGAAGGGCATCCAATGGGTGGAGGCCAGAGTGGAAGGCAGCGGAGAAGCCCTGGTGGTTGAAATCGGGGGAGCCGTGAAGATGGAGGTGGTCAATTCGAGACAGGCGGGGTTGGCGGCGGAAGTCATCCGGGGGTTGGGCATGATGGGCAAGCCATGCTGAGCTTTTCGGGCAATCTGCGCATTTTTGTGGCGGTGGAGCCCTGCGACATGCGCAAGGGCTACGAGGGGTTGTCGGCGTTGGCTGGTGGGGTCCTTGGGGAAGATGTGCGCAGCGGAGCACTTTTTGTGTTCAGCAACCGGAGGCGAACCCGGCTCAAGATTTTGTATTTCGACGGCAGCGGAATGTGGGTAATGGGCAAGCGCTTGGAGAAGGGTACGTTTTCATGGCCGAAGCTCACTGAGGGAGGATCGCCCAAAGTGATGCTGCGAGCGGAGGCTCTGGCCATGCTCACCGATGGGATTGACCTGCGCGGAGCGAAGATGAGGCCGTGGTATGAAAGGGACTGAAAAATAGCTAAACAAATTCGCATCCTGCGCAAACTTTGGCATGTGATCTGCTATGCTAATAGACGATGGCAGAGCCCACCATAAGAGAGCTTCTCAAGAAGCTTGAAGAGCGTGATAAGGTCATTGCAGAACTGCGAGCCGAGATCACCCACCTGCGCAACGAGAACGCGCGATTGAGAGCTGAGAACATGCTCCTGCGTCAAAAAGTCGACAAGCTCTCGCGTATGATCTACGGGACCAAAAGCGAGCCCTTCAATCCCAACCAGCCCGATTTTTTTCAATTGGTCCCCGCCACCGGGCAAGAGGCGGGGACCTTCCAGGAAAAGCCCGACCATGACCGCAAACAGAAAGCCCGTCGCACTCCCGGGATCCCCGATAATCTTCCGGTTGAGGAAACCATCATAGATCCGCTGGAAGTGCAGGCCGAGCCGTCGGCCTACAAGCACATCGGGGACGAAGTCAGTGAGCAACTGGATTACACCCCGGGAGCCTTCCGCAAAGTGCGCACCGTGCGGCGCAAGTATGTGCGCAAAAACACCGAGGATGCCAAACCGGTGATCGCGCCTCTTCCAGCAAAACTCCAGGACGGCTGCATGGCGGCTCCCGGTTTGCTGGCCAGCATCGTGGTGTCCCGTTATGTGGATCATCTCCCGTTCTACCGCCAGGAAGGCATCTTCAAGAGCCGCCACGGGGTCAGCATCCCCCGGCAAAACATGGTGCGCTGGGTGGACATGGTGGCCGACCGCTTGGAGCCCATCTACAAAATCCTCCAACACGGAGTGCTTGGTGGGGATTACATCCAGATGGACGAAACGCCGGTTCGCTATCTGGAGCCCGGAGAAGGGAAGGCTTCCCTGGGCTATATGTGGGTGACCTCGCGCCCCGGTGGCGACGCGATTTTCCACTGGGAGACAAGCCGCTCTGCCCAATGCGTGAAGGAGATCCTGCGTGAGGACTTTGCCGGCATCCTTCAGACCGATGCCTATGCCGCCTATGGCAGCTTTGCCAAGGAACACCCGGAGGTTGTGATGGCCGGATGCCTGGCTCATGTGAGGCGCAAATTTTACGAGGCCCTTGAACAAGCTCCCGTCTTGGGAAACTTCATTCTCAGCCACATCGGGGAACTTTACATTTTGGAGCGTTCTCTGCGAAAGCGAAGAGCCGGACCTGCTCTGCGGGAGGCCGAGCGCAACTCGGCTTCCCGCCCGATCTTCGCACGCATGGAAAAAGCCCTCAAAATCATGAAACCCAAGTTCCTGCCCCAGAGCAATGCAGGTCGGGCTATCAGCTATGCGCTTTCCATCTGGGACTCCCTGCTCGTTTATCTCGATGCAGGCCGCGTGGAGATCGACAACAATCTCATTGAGAATGCCATCCGCCCCACCGCCGTGGGCAAGAAAAACTGGCTCTTCATCGGAGCGGCCGAGGCGGGAAAGAAAACGGCAATCCTCTACACCATCGTGGAATCCTGCCGCCGCCTGGGCATTGATCCCTACGCCTACCTTCACGACGTTCTCACCCGCTTGCCCCGCACCACCAACCACACAATCTCCGCTCTCACCCCAGTAAACTGGGCCAAGAACCGTTCCTCCTCCCGGTCCAATCAAGCAGCCGCTGCGTAGCGGGTTGTAGATGTGTCAGATCTCTGCGATCTGACGGTTATGGAAAATCTACCGTCGGTTATAGCGGCCTGTGCTATAAGTTACGCTTAC
>Ga0247839_1008131_pt1 | contig 11184 bp, 3 predicted proteins | sample LaCruzMarch2015__6_FD_192405 | JGI IMG/M metagenome (GOLD analysis project Ga0247839, IMG submission 192405) | Freshwater microbial communities from meromictic Lake La Cruz, Castile-La Mancha, Spain - LaCruzMarch2015_16m | ecosystem: Environmental > Aquatic > Freshwater > Lake | place: Spain...
GGAATTCAAAGTATTACCAGTCAGTGTGGCAGCTTCAGCTGTGACTGTGATATTGCTGGTGCCATTAAAGTTCACCCCATTGATCTGTCTAGCTGTGGCCAACTGTGTGGCAGAATTTGCGTTTCCAGTGAGTGTGGCTCCCACGAATGTATTGGCCTGTACCACATTGAACACACTAGTCCCTGAATTAATATTCACATTACCAAACACGGTTCCTACAAGATCTGCTGAGATAGTGCCTGCTGAAAACCCGCCTTCTGAATTTCTAGCTACCAACTTACCTATGACGTTTGAGGGAGAGGCATCTACGCTCCATGTGACTTCTGTGCTACCGTCAAAATCAGAACCTAAAATGTAAGTACCTCTGACCAATTTGTTAGTAGTGGAAGATTTTATCGTGACGTTCTGTTGACCGTCAAAAGGCACACCATTGATGGTTCTGGCTGTAGTGAGCCTATCTGCGCTGGCAGCATTACCCGTGATATCACCTTTGATTTTAGCGGTGGTTGAAAGATTTATACCCGCTACTAAATTGTTTTCAAATCCAGCCACTGCATTAGAAGGATTAATGGTAAATGCCTGTGAGGTACAAATAGCTAAGGCAGTGCCGTTGGTCTCTAGAATTATCACTGGTCTAGGATCACCTACAGAATCATCTAGAGAAGTGGCTCTGGCTCTAGTAACTCCAAAACCGGCCACTGCTTCAGGACCAATAAACGTCCATGCAGAGCCAGTGTAAATTTTCAGTTGATTCGCAGTGGTATCTAGCCACAGTGCGCCTGCGTTAGCATCAGCCGGGGCAGTTGCGCTTAAAACCGCAGCACCTATGGGATTCCATGCTGTACCGTCGTAGGCATAGGTTAAATTAGTGGTAGTGTTGAACCAAATCTGTCCCTGCAACGGTCTTGACGGCGGTGCTTCGTTGGCAAAATTTTCCAACAAAAACACAAAATTTTCATTCTGTGTTTCGCCGTAGCCCACATAATTTCTACCAACTAGGCCCAAACTGGTGGAGGTGTCGATAGTCCCATCTTCTAGAACTATTAACTGCGCTCCACTGAATTTATTAACTATGTAGGCCATTTATTGCGCTCCTGTATGCATTATGGTGGTAAACTTAGATCCGACTGCCAGGTCCACACATTGGCTACGATCTGGAATGTTTTGATTATTCTGGTGGTAGAAATACTGGCTGCTGCGATGGTAGCTGTGGAAAAAGCAATACTGGTCACTGCTGCTGAACTGCTACCTGCTAGATCAGTTAAGAACGGATTAGTGCCAACGCTGGCAAGTGGATTAATGGCCAATGAGGTGCTGGAAGGATTTATCAGTGTACACAGTATCCTTGCATAAGTGCCATTTCTAAATTCTGCCACAGGTGCAAGATTATTTAAAACATTGGCGATAATGTATGAGTTAGATTTACCATCAGACAGATCCATGCTGAATATCAGTGGTCTAGACTCTACAGTGCTGTCTACGTATTCCTTAGTGGCCGCATCCTGCTGACCTACGGGATCCTGCATGCCCGTGATTCTCGGTGAGCCGATCAATGCTACATTGCCTGTGCCATCTGGTTCAAGTTCGATGTCAAAGTTTGTTGACACAGTGCTGATCCTGTGATTTTCCAATCTCATCTGAGACACTGGAGGCGCACCGGGACCAATGTTTATGACGTTCTGCGTGCCAAATGCTGTAACTCCCGGAATACTGGTTATTGAACTTCCGAGGCTGTTGCCATCTATGACCTTGACTCCGCCTATCTGTAACTGTTTGCCTGCGGCTAGGTTAAGGTCCTCGCTGACATCGAATACCCCAGTAGGAGGAGGTCCCTCGCTTGTGCTTCTATATATGATTTCCTTGTCGTAGGCAGATGAATCTGCACCAGTGGATCTTATTTTTATTCCAGCTCCTGTGGCTGTGGTTTCACTGGGCGCTGCTACATTGGCCAATGTCAGTAGTTTATCTTCGATAGTTACATTAGCAGTGTTGATTGTGGTAGTGGTTCCTTCTACTGTGAGGTTCCCTGTTACCACTAGACTGCCGCCAACGTTGACTGTGCTGTCAGATTTTCCTGAATAGATATCTACGGTTCGTGAACTGGAATCTATGGCCACTGCGATTTCTTGATCGAGGCTTTTTCTAACCTTCAAAAATAAATCTTTATCACTGGCAAAATTAGATACTTCTACATCTCCTGAGCTCACCAAAAGGTTCATTTGGTTACCTGCTCCTATCACTATACCTGCATCAACGTTTACACTTAATTGACCGTTGAGTGTATTGGATGTATCTCGTCGAGCATAGGTAGTGGCAACTGCGCCTCCTAGTTGTTCCGAATTAGTACAGGTCACTCGGAACTTGATATTTGCCAGTGTACCTGCATTGAATCCTGGTTCAATACTGCCGCTGAATCCGATGATAGCGATTTTAGGAGTGAAACTGTCTTTGCTAAAGATTCCCAACAATATACCATTGTTATAGAGATATGTAATGACTCTGGTTTGATTCAGAGTGTCTAGTATGCTGTCAACTTCGAGTCCGCTTTTGCCCTGTGCAGTTGAGTATGCTGGTCCAATTAATAAAGGTTCAGAGCCATCGAAAAAATATAATTGAGCTCCTACGTCATCAAACCATAGATCGCCTATGCTCAGTGTGTCTGGTTGTGTGCTAGAAATGGTAGCAGAACTTACCGGGATAAATGTTACGCCATTATAGACTTTAAGTTTATTTTCTGCATTATCGAACCAAACCTGACCTTTGAGTGGATGCAAGGGTTCTGCGGTGCTGGCAAAATTTTCTAGTATCTTTATTAGGTTTTCATTGAACGCTTCACCGAATCCACTGTAATTTTTGCCTATGAGAGTGATGTCAGTGGATAGGGTGTCTATCTGCCCGTCTGCCACTGTGGCTACGATAGTTCCGTCTGTTTTGTTTATTTGATATGCCATTCTTGTTCTCTAATTAAAATAACGGTGGTCCGGATCTAATAATATAATTTATTGTTAGAAATGGATTCATAATACCTATTGGTGTACTCAACGTAGTCAGAGCTGGTTTTTTAATACCGCCCGAATCTTTGAGATATTGTGCCTGTCCAGGTGCAGTTGGTCCTAATCCAGTGGTGGCTGCTGGATCGATAGTTGTTGAGACCGCTACTGCTGCATAATCTTGTGCTCCGGAACTGAGTGTATGGCTGTGTTCTGGCAGATTAGCCAAGGTCAGCGTTGCTGAACTCTGACCTGCATCGCCGCCTAGCGTAGTGGCTTTTACGTCAGGAACACGGCCTGCTGTCCCGCCGCCTGCATCTACAAATCCGCCAGTGATGATCGGCACTGTTCCCGCATTGTCCATGTTATCTTTGCCTAGGGCGAATCTGCCTCTAAGATCCGGCAGTCTAAAAGTGTTCACTCCGATCAACGCCGCTAATCCATTATATGTTGTACCTATTACGTCATACAGCACTGAAAATTTTGTTCTTTCAACTTCTGATCCATCGCAGAATAAAAATCCGTACGGAGCATTTGCTCCGGCGTAAGGAATAATTCCGCCGATTGGAATACCTAAATCTCCTACAAATGTGTCTCTAGTCTGTTTTAACAGTCCTGATGATGCTAACGATGCTTCGCTGGCTCTGTAGGTCAGCACATAATCAGTGGGTTTTGATATGTTAGGGAAAGGTTGATCTTTGCTTACAATAATATTGGCAGTCAGTGAAGTATTGAACACCTTGGTATAACTTCCAACCTGTCCATCAAACTGCACAGCTGGACTGGTTACATCACCTGCTAGTTGAAAACTTGTAATATTTGTGAGACTGGTGGCGGTATTAGCATTACCACTGATATTTCCGGACAGTATGCCCTGAATGTCATCTGCTATGATTGTCTTGGCTCTGATTGTCCTCCAGCGTTTGAGACTTGTGCCTAGATCATATATTTCGGTGGTCTTTGGCTGCAGATTATTAACTTGTGCGGTACCAGTGATATCAACACCATCTCCTACTATGAGATTTTTTGTAACCGCAGCACCGCCAGCGGTTCTGAAACTTCCGTTGTTGAAATTAGTGCTGGCAGTGTTGTTTGTGACTATGATTGCGCCAGTAAGTGTCAGGCTTCCGTCGATATCTAGGGCTTGGCTAGGAGTAGCTTGATTTATACCTACTCTGTTGTCTACCACCTTAAGAATAGTCGAAGGAATACCATCTCGATTGGTCTGAATGTCGATGGAACTACCAGCGGCGCTGTTGTATATTTTGGCCGCTGTGGCTGTGGTACCAATGTTAAAAGTGCCATCGACTCCCACAGTTACACCGTTGTTGTTTCGTATATTAAATGCGAAATCAGTGGTATTAATGGTGTCGGATCTCAAGAATTTTCCTGACTCTACTTCAATTCCGCCCACATTGAGCGCATTAGCACGAGTGGCTGTACCGAATAATATTGGTTCAAATCCTCCAACGAATTCTGCTATTTCAGGTGCGGTACTGGGGTTAGATATATTGATACCGGACCGCACAATGTCAAAACCGGATATTATGGTCTTGGGAGTAAAACTGTCCTTGCTGAAAATAATAACCGGTATGTCTGCAATATAGAATACGAGAATAAATCTGTCAATGTTGTCAGAGTCTGCGATCTTTTCAACCACAGGACCGTATCTTAGTCCGTCGACTGCACTTTCTGATGGTCCTACTAGAATCCAACGTGTGCCGGTGAAAATTCGCAGCTGTTGATTCGTGGTATCGACCCATAATTCTCCTACCTTACTGGCTGCCACTGCGGGCTCACTCACACCTTTTTGTATACCTGAGGCAGCTTTCCATGCAGTATTGTCCCAGATCTGTAGTACTCCGTCGGTGCTGTTATACCATAATTGTCCTTCTATAGGGTTTATTGGTTCGTCAGCAGAAGCAAAGTTTTCTAGCAGAGCTAGAAAGTTTTCTGCGATAATCTGTCCATATCCTGTGACATTCCTGCCTGGAAATGTTAGACTGGTGTCAGTGCTGGAGGTATTGTCAAACACCGTTATAGGTGTTTTATTTTCTTTATCTGTGAAATTAACTGAATATGGCATTTATTATACCTCGGTGAAACCGGTCAAGCTCTGTACACGGATCGTATAATCGATCTGTAACAGTCTGTTTAGGCTTTTCTGCACAGGGTGAAACACCACATGAGTCAATAGTTTTCCGGTGCCGCTGGGATTATAACTGATCAATCCTAGCTCATCGAACACGAAGTTTCCGTTCATATCGACCGAATTATCAAAGGCCTGTTGTTCCAAGGGCTCACCGTAGTCTAATAAACAACTGATCAATATATCGCTGTAGGTAGCACCACTGACATGCCTTATCTGCATGAGATTTCTAGCAGGATCCGCGTTTTCGATGGCATTTTGGTCTACGACTTTCACGTAGGTTTGATTGTAGAGGCTGGAGTTTACTCCTATGGTATTGGGTGTTAGGTAGGTAATCAAGCCTGTTGGATCTACTATCGTACCGCCAGAACCAAATGCCATCTGATACACTGTGCCTTGTCCTTGGTTGCTGAGGCTCTGTACCATGGCCACACTCATGTTTTCATAGTGTATGGCGTTGCGTTTATCAATAAACACTTCTTTGGTGCTAGGATCAAAAATCTTGATGTGCCCTTCAAAATGGAAACCGCCTGTTTCGTTAGGGCGAGTCTGAGGAATCTCTGGAATTTTTGATTGATTTTCTGACATTTTGTTCTCTGTTGAATTCATCATATATTTATCGAGGTAATCCCGTGGTCTTCTCCGCTATGAAACGAGCGATAGCAGTTGTGTTGTCTAACAATGTAGCACCTCTGGATGCTGTGGTTTCTCCACGATCGTACCAGATCCTGCCTGTTCTTTTGATCACTGTGATCCTTGTTCCTGCTGCCAAAGGTTCAGTGAGTCGGATATAGGCAGAGACACCGTCTACCGCGAATTCCGCTTCCAGCGTTTCGTCAGCTGCAGGGCTGTAGGCTCCGTTGTCTTCGACCCACACATCTATGGGATCTTTGCGCAGTCTGCGGCCACCTGCGAATACTTCAATTTGATCACAGGCTCCGTGTGTGGCAGGCACAGTATCTCTGTACCACGAAGTTCTTGGACCTTGGACGGGTACAAAATCCAAAGGTCCTATCAACAACGAACTGCCATCACTGACGAAATCTGTTCTATCTTGGGTTTCATTATAGGGCAATATTTGTTCGTAGCCTACATCTACAACCACAGCGCCTATTGAATGTGTTTCTGCTATGGCTGTGCCCTGCGATCCCCTACGCAACTGCGACAACACATTACCAACTTTACTCATATATTCTATGCGTTCTCCACCAACACTGATGATTCCTGGCACATTTCTTGATACGATAGGCTCAGTTAATTGCGAACCGTCGTTAACCGTGATAGAAGTATCATAGTAGTTTAGAACGGTAGTCAAGTTTACTTCGCCTCTACTAAATCTATTATAATGATAGACATTTAACATATCTTTGTGGATTTCAAAAGCACTTGGTGATCGATAAATGCCTGATGAGAACAGCACTATCTTGATCTCGTCACTGAAGATGGAATCTGTACCTAGATAAACCACATTTCGAGGAACGCTTACATAGTAGTCTTGATCCTGGGTAAGTCGGATTCCATTTTTATATACCCAAACATAACTAGCAGATATAGGAGCGCGAGGTAATTGATATTGTATCTTGCCGCCTACGATTTCATCTGATATCATATCCAATGCAGCATATTCGCTGAACCAAGTAACGTTTATTTCTACATTGTCTGTTTCGTTGGCAGTTATCATCTCTACACTGGAATCTATAACGAGATTTGCGCCAACTATAGAATATTCTGCCCTGAGATTATTTTCAATTTTTATGTCGTCGCCGACAGTGAGCACCGATGAGGCTATAACCAATTCTTTGGTAGCACCGTTATAGGTATAATCTGTGATAAAAGTCTTTAACTGATTGTTTACGTATACTCTGATATTGCTTGGAAGAATAGCACCAGATGCTTCCAGAGGATCTTGGCCTAAAATAAACGTGTTATTTGTTCCATCATATTCCACATAGATCGTATCTGCTCCTCTAAGATATCGTCCATCTACTTCTACCAACAATGAATTAGGTGCAGATCCTCTAGATAACTCCACAAAGCCTTCGAGATCAAAACTTCGTGTGCTGCCTTCAAAATAAAACGTTTGAGCATTGACCTGAACCACAGACACACCCGAACTATCTACATCAGCACTGGCTTCTAGGCTGATGATTTTTATCACGGCTTCTGCTGGTGGTACTATGCCAAATTCTACCAAGGTCTTTCCTGATACATCAATAACCCCTGTGCTGTCTATGAAACCAACATCCACAGGCTCACCGTTGACAGTGACGAAAATCAAGGCTGTGTCCGCATAGTTGGCATCCGTTAGGAATAAATTAGTGGCTCCATCCGCTACAAAAACATCTGCAGATAATATGCCTATTCCACCTATGCCTATAGAGATAATTTCTATTACCGAATCGCTAACGGGTGCTGCGAGAAATTCTATTCTGTTCTGTGACAGATCTAAGGTGTAATCTATACCTAAGTATTTTTTTACTTTGTTAACGTACACAATCACTGAGCTGTTTCTGACAACACGTTGACCAATATCAAAAACGGTATCAATTCCGTCACCTTTGACAATTTTAGACTGCAAGGCTGCTGATCCTGCGGGTGTTGATTGAAACACTTTGATAGACACGCTGTCCATGATCTGGCCAGGAACATTTTCTTCTGGGGCAGGCACATGATCGGGGTCAGTGAATTTACCTCCTGTGATAGCTATCTCTTCTGCCGTGGTTCCTTTGGCAGTGACATACACGCTGTCAATGGCAGACAAGGTTCCTCCACTGAGTTTGGTATCTAATAGATTATCATCAGTGATAGTGACTGAGCCGTCGCTTTCTATAGGACGGAAAATCAATGTGTCACCGCTTTGAGTTGAAATATAATCGCCAATTTCTATCACATTGTTAACGCCATCTCCTATGAATGTAGGCATTTCTGCGCTGGGATTTATACTATTGGAAGAATCAACTTGATCATTATATGCAGGATCGTCTACCCTTGTTACTCGTGTTTCTCCCGCACGTTTGATGTAGATATTGATTTCTTGTCCCGCTGCGGGAATATATGGTAGGGTCACTGTGTTTGTGCTGCCGTCGTGAACTATGTAAAAATCACTGTTGGTTTCAACACTGTCCCAGTTGTCCGTGAACCATGGCAGCGCATCCCAACCGCCTGTGACTTCGAACGTTGTACCCTGTATCTGCACACCGCCAAAATCTACTCCGGTCATCAGTTGGTTGAGTTCTTTGCCTATCATCCCTGCGGTTGGATTGTAAAATCTATCTATTCTGTTCACTGCTGCTAGTAATTCTATATTCTTCTCATAGCTGACCGTAATTACATCACCGATCAAAGGTGCGATGTTGAATACAATTTTTCCTCGCAACAGAGAATTACCAGCAGTGGTTATATAGTATAGACTGATAGCGTATTCGTTGGTCAATACTAATTGATTATTTCTAAATATAATAATTTTTGTCTTGTCTCTGGTCGGAGCATAGGCCAGTTCAAATACTGCTGTGGTGCCTGTGGCCACAAATGTTTGATTTTGTGTGTATGATTGATAGTCGCCTGTTTTACTCACACGGTCAAATTTCACTGTGAGGTCAAAGGTTCGAACTTTGGTATCGCCTAGAACTGCTGTGGCCTTGGCCTGTGTGCCATCATTACTATTCCCTCCGACCAGAGTAACAGTGGGTCTTTGTGTGTAACCGCTGCCTGCGGTCAAAATTCTAATTCCAGATACTCTACCGTTAGATATATAGGCCTGAGCCGTGGCTCCTGATCCGTTGCCTTCTATGATTACTCTAGGCGCTGTGGTATAAGTTGTACCACCGGCGTATAACAGAATGTCAGTGACTTGATATCCGTTGTTATCTGTCCACCAGCGCCAAGGATATTCTGTTAATTCTGTGCGTTCGAAAGTTATAGGAACTGTTTTGCCATCAACGGCTGAATAAGTGGGAGCAAGATCAAAGTCTGCGATCGCTGACTGATAGGGATCCGGAGTACTGTAACGGCTTACATATTCTCTTACCGTGGTTCTATAAGGTTTAACTTCATCTATATATTGTTGATAACTTTCAAGATTATCATTTTTATAATTTAATTTTTGTTCAAAACTGCCCACAGAGTGAGTGGCATTTAAGAAACTGGTTTTAAAAACCCAATCCACATACTGTTGTTCAGCTAGGGCGTAGCGTATGCTAGAGAAAAATAGTTTGTTCCACTCCACGGCGTAGTCGGCAATAAAAATATCTTCTTTTACAGATTGAAAAATATTTCTCAATTCAATTGAGTTAGAAATGTCATAGGTAGTGTTATCAAAACTCTGTGTGTTGTCAAATCCTATGCCTGCCACTGTGGTGTCATACAACGATGATTTTAACTGAATGGTCCCATTTTCTCTTGCTATTAGTTTAAATCTGTCTGAAAAAGTTGCGCCGGCATCGTTGATTTTTTCAAATATTGCCCAACCGCCGGCACCATATTCTTTGACTCTTATCAATACACCAAGTGAGATTTGATATTGCGGTTCTTGGAACACACTTAGAATTTCTAGATTTATCTGCGAATCTTTGTCGTATCCTGTGAGATACCAATCTACGGTGTTCCAGTATTTGGTGGTATCGTAGGCCTGAGATTGGCTGCGGAAAAATACCTTTCTTACATCGTCCCAGGCATAGACGCTCCAAAAATTATCTATGGTAGCATCGTTGGTTACCAACACTGAAAAATTTCTTATCTTAGTTAGCAGTGTGCGGTATCTTTTGCCTCTGGCCAACACTGTTGCCGAAGCTATCCTTCCCTGATTGTCTAGAGTCACTGCGACTCTTGCACCCGATCCGTCACCTTCAATCTCTACCGGCGGCACTACCCTATATCCGAATCCCGGTTCGACAATGTCCACAGTGTCCAGCTCACCGTCAACAAGATTAGCTCGAAGCACAGCCTGTTTGGTTCGTACAGTACCCACTGTTTGTAGATCTATTTCAGTGTCTACCGTGGCATCATATAGATTTAATATTTCTGCTGGCACTGGATCTTTAGAATTTAAATTTGTAAAATCTATGAGATCAGCAAATGGCTGTTGTGTTAAAACACCGTTGATATTAGTTATGGCTAATTTTAGTGCTGTGATTCTATCAACGAACATGCTTTGTCGAGGTCTAAAACTTATACCGTATTTCTGTTTGGCAGATAGTTTTGTATCTGGAACCCTATTTCCCTGTATGTCAGTGCCTATTAGGCTATCAATCCATTTATTTTCCAGCTGAGGAGTCGGAACACTGTCAGCCACAGCTTCTGTCAACAATTGATATTCGCTGTGTATAGGTCTTTGAGATTCTAAATCATTTCTATATTTGATGTTAATCAGTGCAGTGTCTGACGACATCACTGACTTAACATTGTATAAAATAAATTTGTCAGCTGCTATTAGTGCTGCAAATGCAGCACCGGTACCTACAGGATTAGCAATGATGTTGGCTACTTCTGCTGCTGAGCGTGTTCTATCTGGCATGTTTGTAGGTACAACTGCTTTGTTTTTTACCCAATAAAAGTACACAGTTTCTTGTACCTGACCTGTGGTGGGATTAAGAGTTTGTTTGAGACTGTATACATCGTTGTTGGGATACAAAGGTTGACCACTGATTCCCGCTGCTAGTCCTTGGTTAGTGTCAGCCACTGCTGCCCACTCGTTGGGCAACAACACACTCTGTACCCATTCGTAGACCTCAATACTGCTGCCTTCTACCTGTTGATTCCAGTTGCCTGTTCTAAAAGCAGCATCACCTTGCTCAGCATAGCTCCATTTTGCAGCGGCAGTGTTCCACCATAATTTGCCAACATTTGATTCCAACCAGGCTATGGCGGGATCAGTTACTACTTGATCATTGCCTATGGTGTAGGCTGCTGGGTCGTATGGTGTTTTAAATTTTATTTCTTGTTCTGCGGAATTAAGGATTTTACCTTTGGCAGCATCTACATAGTCAAGGTCTTGTATTTTAACATTTCGCACATTGTCGTAGAGTTCTATGCTGCGGATTTTTCTTA
>Ga0247839_1008143_pt1 | contig 11155 bp, 7 predicted proteins | sample LaCruzMarch2015__6_FD_192405 | JGI IMG/M metagenome (GOLD analysis project Ga0247839, IMG submission 192405) | Freshwater microbial communities from meromictic Lake La Cruz, Castile-La Mancha, Spain - LaCruzMarch2015_16m | ecosystem: Environmental > Aquatic > Freshwater > Lake | place: Spain...
CTAAATTGGCTGTTGGCTTTACTTTAGATGAATTGCGTAATGAGATTACTGGCGGCGCAACGCCAGCTTCATTTGAGCCGTCGATTGATTACGTGGTTACCAAAATACCGCGCTTCGCTTTTGAAAAATTCCCGCAGGCAGATTCTCGTTTAACCACGCAAATGAAGTCAGTGGGTGAAGTAATGGCGATAGGTCGTACTTTTCAGGAATCCTTTCAAAAAGCCTTACGCGGACTTGAGGTTGGCGTGGACGGACTGGATGAAAAAACCACAGATTTAGACACAATTATCAAAGAAATGGGTGTGCCGGGTCCAGAGCGTATTTGGTACGTGGGCGATGCGTTTAGAATGGGCATGAGCGTGCAAGAAGTCTATGATATTTCTAAAATTGACCATTGGTTTTTGGTGCAAATTAAAGATTTAATCGACCGAGAGCAAGCGCTTAAAGGTAAGCAAATTGCTGATTTAGATAAAGCTGCGTTGCTGAAATTAAAACGTAGCGGTTTTTCAGACAGGCGTTTAGCATCATTGCTTAACACAGACCAACACGCGGTGCGCGCGTATCGGCAAGCCCTACAAGTTCGCCCTGTCTATAAACGCGTGGATACCTGTGCCGCCGAGTTTGCAACTAATACTGCGTACATGTATTCAACTTATGAAGAAGAGTGTGAAGCAGCGCCTAGCAATAATAAAAAGATCATGATTTTAGGCGGCGGGCCAAACCGCATTGGACAAGGCATTGAGTTTGATTACTGCTGTGTACACGCTGCTTTCGCCATGCGTGAAGATGGCTATGAAACCATTATGGTGAATTGCAACCCTGAAACCGTTTCTACTGATTACGACACTTCAGACCGCTTGTATTTTGAGCCAGTCACACTGGAAGATGTATTGGAAATTGTTGCACTAGAAAAACCAGTCGGCGTCATTGTGCAATACGGCGGTCAAACACCTTTAAAATTAGCGCGCGCTTTAGAAAAAGCAGGCGTGCCAATAATTGGCACAACACCAGATGCGATTGATCAAGCTGAAGACCGCGAACGCTTCCAAAAAATGTTGCAAGAGCTAGGTTTAAAACAACCGCCAAACCGCACAGCTAGAACGCCAGAAGAGGCGATACGTTTAGCGGTAGAAATTGGCTATCCGCTAGTAGTACGTCCTTCCTATGTTTTAGGAGGTCGCGGGATGGAGATTGTGCAAGAACAATCTCAATTAGAGCGTTACATGCGTGAAGCGGTAAAAGTATCCAATGAATCTCCGGTGTTGCTAGATCGATTCCTGAATGACGCATTAGAAGTGGATGTAGATGCACTATGTGACAACACGGGCGATGTGATTATCGGCGGCATTATGGAGCACGTTGAACAAGCGGGCGTGCATTCTGGCGATTCAGCCTGTTCATTACCACCGTATAGCTTATCCGCAAAATTGCAAGATGAATTGCGTGACCAAACCAAACTGATGGCGCGCGCTTTGGGCGTGGTAGGCTTAATGAACGTGCAGTTTGCTATTCAAAAAACAAGTCAAGGTTCGGCAGTTTATGTACTGGAAGTGAACCCACGTGCATCACGCACCGTGCCATTTGTTTCTAAAGCCTGCGGCTTGCAATTAGCCAAAGTCGCTGCACGCTGCATGATAGGAACATCACTCAAAGCGCAAGGCGTAACACATGAGATTATTCCGCCGTTCTACTCCGTAAAAGAAGCGGTATTCCCATTCATTAAGTTTCCAGGAGTGGATACTATTTTGGGACCTGAAATGAAGTCAACGGGCGAGGTTATGGGTGTAGGCACAACTTTTGCCGAGGCATTTTTAAAATCGCAACTTGGTGCCTCAACTAAATTGCCAGAAGGCGGTCGGGCATTTATTAGCGTGCGTAAAGAAGATTACAGTAAAGTGGTTGAAATCGCCCATGCTTTGCATGATTTAGGCTTTGATTTAGTCGCAACTAAAGGCACAGCAACGGCGCTAACCGCCAATGGCTTAAAAGTGACTTCAGTTAATAAAGTGGCTGAAGGTCGCCCGCACATTGTGGACATGATTAAAAATGGTGACATCAGCTTTATTGTGAATGTTACTGAAGATAAACGCGCGGTTGCGGATTCTTACGAAATTCGCCGCAGTGCGCTGCAAAATAAAGTGACTTATTACACAACACTAGCAGGCGCTAAAGCGGCCTGCGTTGGTATGGCGCATCTACAAGAATTAACTGTAGAATCATTGCAAGACTTGCATAAAAAGCTGTCTTAAAATACACTAGTTTTTTGTACGTAACCACACTCGGTTTGGGTGTGGTTTATTTTTTTAGATTGATAGATAAGGTTTAGTAATATGGCAGTTATCCAAGTACCCGTTACCATTAAAGGCGCTGAACTACTTAAAGCAGAGTTACTTCGCTTGCGTAGTGTAGATCGTCCAGAAGTTATTCAAGCTATTGCTGAAGCGCGTGCGCAAGGCGATTTATCTGAAAATGCAGAATATGAAGCCGCTAAAGATCGCCAAAGCTTTATTGAAGGCCGCATTTCAGAAGTAGAAGCTAAACTTTCTAACGCCACAATCATTGATCCAACCACGCTACATGCAGATGGTCGCTGTGTGTTTGGTGCAACAGTGCGTATAGAAGATTTAGATAGTGGCAATATCATTACTTATCAAATTGTGGGCGATGATGAAGCGGATATTAAAAATGGAAAAATTTCTATTAGCTCGCCAATTTCACGCGGCTTGATTGGAAAATCAGAAGGTGATATTGCTGAAGTCATGGCACCAAGCGGCATTAAAGAATATGAAATTCTAGAAGTGCAATATATTTAGTATGCAGGCTATTTAATGAAAAATCGCTGGTTAGATAAACTAAGTTTAATCCTCGTTACCTTTTGGGTGGGCGCGCTATGGACAACAGGTGTAGCTGCTTATGTGTTATTTAACACCTTGCCTGATAGTCAATTAGCGGGGCAACTGGCAGGTAAATTTTTTACTTATGTATCTTATTTAGGTTTGTTTTCCGCTTCTTTTTTACTGCTTCATCGTCTGTTAGTGTCTGGTACATCCGCATTAAAGCAGTCCTATTTTTGGGCAGTGTTGATTATGTTGCTACTGGTGTTGGCTGGTCATTTCGGAATACAGCCAATATTGGCGCAATTAAAGTCTGATGCAATGCCAAGTGATGTGATGCAAAGTATATTTGCCAGTAGATTTAAAACTTGGCACGGCGTAGCGAGTATCGCCTATGTGGCGCAATGTTTGCTGGGGGTTGTGGTAGTACTTAAAAAGTAAGTGGTATCCACCACAGGCATTCAGGTTTGCTAAAGGCTATACCAGTGCTCAGTATCCCAACAGAATATATCGGCTATGGTTCGGCAACCTAGTAGATTATTCAATGAGAGGTTAAGATGAAAAAAGTCAGCGCGTATTGTCTTTTTGGTTAAATCTCTTACATCCGTTAAATTAAAAATTACAGTATTTGAAAAATCATCTCACAAGTACAGAGAAGCTCACCCTTCCTTACATAAAAATTAAGCCGCAATCACGCCGAATAAACTACCCACGCCAGCCGTAGCCGCCATGGCTAATATGCCCCAAAATGTAACTCGCACCATGCCAACCCATACTTTTGCACCGCCCGCATTTGCTGCCAAAGCGCCCAATGTGGCTAAAAATACCAAAGACGTTGCCGCGACATAAGGTGTGGTGCTAGATTCTGGCGCAAAAAACGCCACTAACAATGGCAGGGCTGCACCAATGGCAAATGTTGCCGCAGAAGCGAGCGCAGCCTGAATTGGCTTGGCGTTCATCATCTCGGTAATGCCGAGTTCATCTCTTGCGTGTGCGCCAATCGCATCATGTGCGGTAAGTTGCACGGCCACTTGGTGTGCTAAGTCAGGCGTTAAACCACGGCTTTGATAAATGCCCGCCAACTCTTGTAATTCATGCTTTGGTTGCGTTATCAACTCTTCGCGCTCACGCGCTAAGTCAGCCGATTCAGTATCGGCTTGTGAACTCACAGAAACGTATTCCCCTGCCGCCATTGCCATCGTGCCTGAAACTAAACCAGCAACACCTGTTAATAAAATTGACTGATGCGAAGCGTGCGCGGAGGCTACGCCAATCACCAAGCTAGCAGTAGAAACCAAGCCATCATTAGCGCCAAGTACCGCTGCACGTAGCCAACCAATACGATGCGAACGATGATTTTCAGAATGTCTCATCATATATCTCCAGTAATGTATATTTAATAATAGGTGAAATTTTAGGTCATTATCGTATTTTACGTTCTTAAAAAGCCAAGTTCATACACCTGTGGGCGCAGTTTGTCGCCTAGCATTTTATAGGCAGTTTCAAATGGGGTGAAGTCCACAAGCGGGAAGTCGTCGCTAGCATTACGCGCTTTCAGGGCATTGCGGATTTGGTACCAGCCGACATCAGGGCGGTTGAGTTTGAGTTCGTCACGCACAGTGCGCACATCGGTGTGGGCAAAGTAGGCTTGCCAAAGCGTTCGGCCAGCATTGAGAACGGCGTTAGCTTCAAGAGACAGGCCATTTTCGTCAGCGTCATTGCGAGGAGCAGAGCGACGCGGCAATCCAGTAGCGGCATCTTGATTGTCAACCAAGCTGGATTGCTTCCCGCCACGCGTTGCTCGCGGTCGCAATGACGCAAGGTACTGCACCATAAAGTCAGATTCAAAGCGGTCTGGTGCGTTGACTTCGGCTTCGGTGTAGGGGATGAAGTGGTTCACAATCGACCAATTTTTGCCGTTCCATTCCAAATCGTTAGCACTCGCAGTAAGGTTGCTGCCGTTAAACAGCATCCAAATTAGGCAATCGCTTTTGAATTCGTCAGAAAGCGGCGCGGTAGGTTGCAGGAATTGATCGCGGTCGTTAAGCCAAGTTTGTTTAATTACGCGGCGCACTGTGAATATAATTGCGACTTGCCAAAGGTTTTCTGAATTTACAAAGAAAGCACCTGGACTGCTATAACCTGATGATAGTAAGGCGGTTAAGTTGGCATTTTGCATATCGCTGGCATGAGCATACAAACAACCAATTGCATTGTCAGCCCAATAGGTGCCACGAACATCTTTTGTTTTAGTAGCCGGAATAATGGCATTTTTTAATGGAAGTGCGTTAGTGGTATTAGCTTTTGGTCTATTTACCCACTTCGTTAGCAACTGTTCAGCAGGTAAGTTGTAAAAACTCTTTTCACCAATAGGTGCAGATTTTTTGTCTAAAACTTCAGCTGTAATTTCTGTAATAGGTGTTCTTTTTATAGCATTTTGATTTGTTGTCCAAACTAGAAAGCCAATTGGAAAATTACCGTTCAATCCATCAAAAGCCTTGTTATGTACTACAAAGCCGCCTAAATACTTTGCATTCCATTTATCACGAAATTGCTCAAAATTTGGGGCAATAACGTACTTTAAGGTACTAAACATCGCAATTGTAGCTGTGGGTATTTCTCGATAAATTCGTGCCAAGAATTGAGCAAATAACTCACGTTTTGCGTATCCAAAATTATCCATAGCTTCTGACATTTTTGTTGTAGCAACGCCTGCTTTATTGCCGCTATCAACACCAGCGCCTGACTCCGCATACGGCGGGTTAATCAACACCAAAATCTTCTTACCTTCGGCAATGGCTTTGCGTAAGCCTTCTGGCACTTTGTTGGTGAGGTTGTAATCAATTAACGATTCACCCTCACCCTCAATCCCTCTCCCAGAGGGCGAGGGAGGCAAACCCCCTCTCCCCTTGGGAGAGGGCTGGGGTGAGGGCGCTTTAATATCATCATTCAAATAATCATATTGAAAGCGCGTGGCGGCGACGCAGGTTTTGGTGGCTTTCATCACGTCCACATCGGCGGCATCTAGCGTACTCATGTAAATGTTGCGCGGGTTGCTGTGTTTGGTTTCCAAGTTGCCTACGCCGCAGCACATATCCCACACGATGTATTCGCGCTGCCAGTTTTTGCCTAGGGTTTCAGCCAGTTTATCGTAGGCTTTATCCACCACGGCAAGCGGTGTGTAGTACGCACCTTTAAAGCTACGTTCGTCTAGCGGAATCAGGCTGTCGCGGCGTTCTAGCAGGTAGTTGCGGTATTCGGCTTTGGGTGGGCGGTGATAAATTGCCCAAAATTGGCGGTAGCCTTCTTTGTTGCCGAGTTCGTACATTTTTCCGCCTAAACTAAACACGGGCGCATTGTTTTTGTGCAGCAATTCGGCTGGCAAGTTGGCATGGGTAGAAACCGTGCCGTCGTGCATGATGTCAGCAAAAAAGAGTAGCGCGTAGTCGTCATCACTCACACCGTTAATCTCGCGCCCTATCATGGCGACCCATTTATCAAACACTTGCTTGAGGTTATCTGGCGTAATTTGTGTGCGAATAATGTCGCCAGATTTGATGGCGGTTTTAACGGTGCTGATCAACTCGTCTTCGTGCGTGGCAATTCTGAATGAGACAAAATGCGTGCCGATGTGGGTAGAGACTTCGGCCAAAGCTTCCTGTGTGTATTGGCTGGCAGACTTGCCCCACTTAATAGTCTTTTTAGCAAGAAACGGCAACACATCGCTGGTTTTCATCAGCGCAGCTTTTTCAGTATCTATCACCGCTAAAAATGGCGGGATAGCTTCGCCTTTATTAAGCGCTATTTGCACGTAATGCAGCAATTGCGTGAACATGGCGTAAGTGGAAGTCTTGCCTGTGTCTTTGGCTTCAAACCAAATTTCTTTGGTTTGAATGTCAATTAAACCTTTGGTGTAGCCTTTTAGCCCTAGTGCTTTGATATAAGCGTCTTTAACGTCTTCTTCACTTTTGGCTTTTTGTAGTTGTTCGTAGAGGTGCATGGTTTTATGGTCTTTGGGCTACGTTAGCAAAATAGAATAACATTCTGAGACCTTTATGCAAAACTTAAAGCTGTTTAAATTCCAAGACAAATACACTCTCTCGTCATTCCCGCGTGGGCGGGAATCCAGCTAAGCTAGTTGACTTGACTGGATTCCCGCCTACGCGGGAATGACGGTCGGAGGGGATTTTTATTAAAGTTTTAACTAAATTTAGCTTTTGTGCAAAGTAGTTCAAATTAAAAAGGCGACTATGTTTTAACATAGTCGCCTAATGATTACTGCTCGCTTACATGTGCAACAGCGGCACAATCAGCAACGCTACAATGTTAATAATTTTAATCAACGGGTTCACCGCTGGGCCTGCGGTATCTTTGTACGGGTCACCCACCGTATCACCAGTGACGGCGGCTTTATGTGCTTCAGAACCTTTGCCGCCGTGGTTGCCATCTTCAATATACTTTTTGGCGTTATCCCACGCACCGCCACCTGTACACATTGAGATTGCGACAAATAAACCTGTGACAATGGTCCCCATTAACATTCCGCCCAATGCCACAGGGCCAAGTAATAAGCCTACTGCAACGGGTACGGCGACTGGTAAGAGTGATGGCATCATCATTTCTTTAATGGCGGCGGTGGTGAGCATATCCACTGCTTTGCCATATTCTGGTTTGCCTGTGCCGTCCATAATACCTTTTATATCGCGGAACTGACGGCGTACTTCTTCAACCACTGCGCCAGCCGCACGACCAACAGCTTCCATTGCCATTGCGGCAAATAAGAATGGAATTAGCCCGCCAATAAACAAGCCGATAATTACCATTGGATCGCTTAAATCAAACTTGGCGACCATGCCCGCGCCTTCTAGTTTGTGCGTGTAATCGGCAAATAACACCAATGCCGCCAAACCAGCAGAGCCAATCGCATAACCTTTAGTCACCGCTTTAGTGGTGTTGCCAACCGCATCTAATGGGTCAGTCACATCACGCACTTCTGCGGGCAAGCCTGCCATTTCTGCAATGCCGCCAGCGTTATCAGTAATTGGGCCGTAAGCATCTAAGGCCACCACAATGCCTGCCATACTGAGCATTGAGGTTGCGGCAATTGCCACACCATACAACCCACCCAAATAGTGTGATACAAAAATGGCTAAACATACTGAAAGTACAGGCCATGCGGTTGACTTCATTGAAATGCCAATGCCCGCAATAATGTTAGTGGCGTGACCTGTGGTTGAAGCTTGCGCAATGTGTTTGACTGGTGCGTATTGTGTGCCAGTGTAGTACTCGGTAATCCACACCAAAGCCGCTGTGAGTACCAAGCCAACCGCACATGCACCAAATAATTGGTTTGCAGAAATGGTTAAGTCGCCCGTAGTTAAGCCTTCTGGGAACATTTGCATGGTGACAAAATAGAACGCAATAAGCGACAACACGCCCGCAACTGCTAGGCCTCTATACAAAGCTGGCATCACGTTTTTCATGGTTGGCGTTGCTTTAACAAAGAAGCAGCCAATGATAGAAGCCACAATAGACACCGCGCCTAGCATAAGCGGATAAAGCACACCGTTTGAGCCAGTAGCATTGGTGATGAGCAAATGACCCAGCACCATGGTGGCGATAATTGTGACTGCATAGGTTTCGAATAAGTCAGCTGCCATGCCCGCGCAGTCACCTACGTTGTCACCCACGTTGTCGGCAATAACCGCTGGGTTGCGAGGGTCATCTTCTGGAATGCCCGCTTCAACTTTACCTACTAAGTCTGCGCCTACGTCTGCACCTTTAGTAAAGATGCCGCCGCCTAAACGCGCGAAGATTGAGATGAGAGATGAACCAAAGGCAAAGCCAATCAGCGGGTCAAGATTGATACTTTCTCCCACAGGGGTCGTTAAGCCTAAATACCAGTAAAAACCAGCAACACCAAGCAAGCCTAAACCAACCACCAACATACCAGTGACTGCTCCGCCTTTAAATGCCACATCAAACGCTGGGGCAATGCCACCAGTGGCCGCTTGTGCGGTGCGTACATTGGCTTTAACTGACACATTCATACCAATAAACCCGCACGCGCCTGATAATAGTGCGCCTAGTACAAAGCCGATAGCAGTGTTAGTACCTAAAAATACCGCGACTAAAATAGCCAACACTATGCCCACCATGGTGATGGTTTTATATTGACGGGCTAAATACGCTGCTGCTCCCTGTTGAATCGCCCCTGCAATTTCTTGCATACGCGCATTGCCTGCTGGTAAATTGCTAATCCACTTACTCATTACTACACCATATAATACCGCCAAAATAGCGGCTCCCATGGCAATCATCAATTCAACTGACATAATTTCTCCCTATCTAAATTTTTTAATCTGATTTTTTAACTGATTTTTTAAAACGTAAAAAAATAAAACTGGTACGAACTGAAACTTAAAAGCGTAAAACAAGTGTAACAATTTAGTGAAAACTAGAAGTAAACAAAACAAGATTGCATACAACGGATTGATGTAACTGATTTGTAACGACGGGTCATTATTGCACTATTAAGCCAGCCTAACAACCACTAGATTTAACAGGCACAGCTAGCTTGTATAGAAACTATTAGTCTGCTTTTGTGGCTAATCTAGCCAGTGCATCACCTAATGCGGTGCCAGATAGTTTTTTAGCAAGCTGATGTAGGTCAATTGCAGCCTTGGCACTCAGCTTTTTAATGGCTTTTGGCTTGGCTTGAGGGGTAGATTTTACTTGCACTTTTACCCGAATTGAAGTAACTTCATACCCTTGCTTTTCTAGCTTAATCAATAAGCTAGGGATGAATAGTTTAATTTTTGCAGCCACGGCATTGTTATCCGCAAATAGTAATAGCTGTTGGTTTTTAATGCTGCTGGCATGGCTAAATTGTGCCAAATTGTCAGGTGCAATAGTCGCCCAAATAACTTGTGCCGCTTGCGCCTCTTTGCTGTGCGCATTGAGCGCAAGTAACTCGGCTTGATTAAGTAGCACGCTAAACTGACGCATAGCAAGCAATACAAAAGGTGTTTAGAAATACGATGAATATCATCTTTGTCTCAAATAATATGGCGAAAGCAAAAACCTTATCAATACTGCAAGTGGGTATGATGATACTCGCCTTGATATTGTTACCAGTGTTGCTTACCTTGTTGCTGATTGTGCCACAGGAAGTCGCTGCGCAAAAGGGGGGTAAGTCATTGGTACCTGCACCGCTTAGACTTTCTTTTAATATTAATAATCCACAGAAGCATCTTGATGCTTACGCTGTGCAGCTAGGTGAAATGCAAGCCCGTATGATGCGCTTGGATGCACAAAGCGAGCGCCTAGATAAGCTGGCAAGCGAGAAGGGCAAGAAGTCGGCTTCACCAGCCAAAGCCGGGCTGGGAAAGCCTCTACCTAAAGCGAATAGTGGTGGCCCTTTGGTGCTCAGTGCGCCAATGACAGAATTGAATCTACAAGATGAAATTGAAAAACTAAGTGCACAAATTGAATTTCAAACAGATTATTTAAGCAGCGTAGAAGCTAAGTTGTTACAACAAAGCGTGCTAAAAGATATGTTGCCTAATAGTAGCCCTGTGAATGCGGCTTATAACTCCTCCAGTTACGGTTGGCGTATAGATCCTTTTAGTGGAAGCAAGGCTTTTCATAAGGGTTTAGATTTTTCTGCGAACACAGGTACCTCTATACGTACGACAGCCGCAGGGATAGTGTCGTTTACAGGGCAAGTACCTGATTATGGTAAAATAGTCAGAATAGATCATGGCTTAGGCTTAGAGACTCATTATGCGCATTGCTCAAAATTCTTGGTTAAAGAGGGTGAGCGTGTAAAAAAAGGACAAGTTGTTGCCGAGGTTGGTAGCACTGGTCGCTCTACAGGGCCGCATTTGCATTATGAAATAAGGTTAAATGGCAACGTGTTAGACCCTAGAAAATATATGAATGCAAGCCGTTGAATGTCAGTCATTGAAAAGATAATTAACAGCTCCATACAAATTAAACACAATCAATACATTTTAAATTTTCACTATCATCATTTTTGTGCATTTAAGAATGCACAATCACTTCTTACCTCAAGCAGAAAGCGCATCACTCCATGATTTCAACGTTATTTAAAAAATTATTCGGCAGCCGTAACGACAGGCTTGTTAAACAGTATGCGCAAAAGGTGCAGGCCATCAACGTACTAGAGCCAGCAATGCAGGCTTTGTCTGACGAGGCTTTGCGGGGGAAAACGGAGGAGTTTAAACAGCGCTTTGCGAACGGTGAAACCTTAGATCAGCTACTACCAGAGGCGTTTGCCGTGGTACGTGAAGGCAGCG
>Ga0247839_1008144_pt1 | contig 11153 bp, 15 predicted proteins | sample LaCruzMarch2015__6_FD_192405 | JGI IMG/M metagenome (GOLD analysis project Ga0247839, IMG submission 192405) | Freshwater microbial communities from meromictic Lake La Cruz, Castile-La Mancha, Spain - LaCruzMarch2015_16m | ecosystem: Environmental > Aquatic > Freshwater > Lake | place: Spain...
CCTGACTAACAGCCTTTTTAGGTTCATCTGTCTTCTTGACTAGGTAGCAAACTCCGCGCTTCTCAGGAGGTGTTCTGGTCGTGCGCTGCAGCTGCAGATGGCATGAATCACCCGCTCCGTCATCGCCGCAAGATTGAAGCGCCGGTTGAAACGGTAATTGAAGGCTCCCAGGTAGCGGTTGGCGTACTTATCGAATCGGAAGGCATGAAAAGTGCCGCTGAAGCTGGTTTTCAGATTGCTCAGTACCGTATTGATCCAGCGGAATTCAGACAGTTCGTTGGGATGACGACCCCTCACCACCACTGGCTGATGAACGCAACCGACTTCTGTAACGGCACGGAAGCAGGCCAGCCCGTCAGAGATGACGTGACATCCTATCGCCAGTGAATCTTGGGCCCAGTCAGCGATGGCGGCAAAGGAGAACGTAGCCACGGTGGCAAGCTTCACGTAGCGGGGGTGGCCAGCCTCATCGATTGAGACAGCTGCCACGATTGGCACCTTGTTCTCGGATCCTCGACCAGGCTTGCCACCACAGCGTTCTCCGCCGAGGTAAGCATCATCCACCTGCACCTTTCCCCGCAAGACGTAGGCCTCCTCCCGCTCGCTCATCGCCTGCATGATCTTGTTGTGGAGCAGCCATGCGGTTCGGTAGTTCACACCGAGATGGCGCATCAGCGCCAGAGAGGAAATGCCCGTCTTTGCCTGCCCCACCAGATAGAAGGCCAGAAACCAGGTGGTCAGAGGCAACTTTGTTGCCTCCATGATCGTTCCAGCGGTGAGGGTGGCCTGATGACGACAGCTCCGGCACTGATAGCGCTTGTGGCGCCTGCCATGGATGAGCCCATACTGCTGAGCATCACAACGCGGACAACGGAAACCATCCGGCCAGCGCGCCTGCTCCAGGGAAGCCTCACAGTTCTCCTCTGCTCCGTAGAGCTCCATGAACTGGTGCAGCGACAGACCGTGCTGGAACTGGATCCGATTCATGGCCATGGCGATCTTGACTGGTGCCTGTGTACCAGCATAGACGCAAAAGGGGTGTTGACGGAGCTTGCTACCTAATCAAGAAACGGTAAGCAAATGAGAAGGTAGTTAACATCAGAGAAACGTGAAACAGGACTACAATTGCGAATTCGTAAATACAAGGAAGATAGCAATCTGTCACTCTGTGCAATAGCCATGCATGGAGATTATGCCAACAGAGCAGACATTACTAACCAATAAAGGAGACACCTTTAAGAAGGGAAGAAATGAGTCAGCATTCTAGATGAATATTCGAATATATTATAACAACGAAAAAGAAGAAAGATCGAGACATCCTGGGGCAGGATAACTTTACCATGCCTTAGCCTCAGCATTCTAATATCAGCATTAAAATCAGAAGTATTGTTAGATAGTCGTTGTCCTTCATAACAATAGGAGGAACAAATGGCTGAACATGATCCTACTCGTCTTCCACTCTCAATCCACCGAGCAAAAAGATCTGAATCAGCAAAGAGACGAAACTTTTGATCAAAAGCCTTAAGTTCAATTAAATCACTTGTTCGACACAACACAGACTGTTGTGTAAACATTACAGCTAGGAACTTAAGCAAGGACCTAAAACACCAAGGGAATGGAAAGTGAGGAATCATCTTGATGTAACCACCCGCAAGATCAACAACTCTAGTTCTCCCATAAACAAGGGTTAAATGTGGAGAGGTATCCAACAAGCGAATTAGCTGGCTAAAACCAGATGCCCAGTAATCATCATCATTTATATAGGCAAAGTATTTAAACCTAGAAGCAAGAGTGAAGACAGCAAGATTAAGAGCTTCATAGATACTATGGCATCCTTCATCATCGAGTAGATAGACATTAGGATTGCATTCCACAATCCATTTAGTATGTCCTATCGGACCAACAATACAATGAAAGACACGAGAGCCTCCAATACTCGCAACAGACTGGATGGTACGGTTAACTTGGGATCGCTTCCCTAATGTGGGTGTAACGACGAGAATATCCGCTTCATCATCATGTGCAGGTAGCGGGCAAGTCGTATAGGATGAAATCATAAGGTTTACGATCTTAAAAGGTTAAAGAGCAACGAACACAGACTTGCACTAAAAGAGACTTAACGGCATGAATAAATGATCAGGAGTTAGCTCATTAATGAGCAAGAGCCTCCTCAACATGAACCATCATGAATAAAGCATGTGTACTGGGATAAAGGATTGTCTAGATATGAATAAAGAAAGTAAACCAAGACAACGCGGTAGAGTGAGGTTTTATAAGAAGTGTTTAGTACAGGAAGTTAAATACGATCAACTAGATTTAGGAAAACTCTGATCAAGCCGTCTATTTCAGTGGAGACCTGTCTCATTCTCGCCAATGAGACGACCATGAGTCATTTTGGCCTTGGCCTTCAGCGCTGGACGCGCAATCAGCCTGGTTTGAATATTCCCAGGGGATCAGTATTTGTTTTGCCGTTTATTGACTCCGGCAAGACACACTGATCCTTTCATTTACGCTATACAAGGACAACGCTCTCGCACGATCCAGAGATTGGCCAGGGCAAAGAGCATCTTGAGCTTGAGGTCGTTCTTGTTGATGCCTCGGTGGTAGACCTTTCGGAATCCAAAATGGCATTTGATGATCCGGAATGGATGATTCACCTTCGCCCTGAAATGCGCTTTGGCCGTTTCAATCAAATTAAGCAGCCTGCCTTCTCCTGTGTCCTGTAGCACTCGGCGCTCTCCAGGCTTCATGGCTATACGCATCTCAGCCTTGCAGTCTTTGAACGCATCACGCTTGTCAATGCCGATGTGGCCAGCATCGCCGTGGATCCCGCGTTACTCGCCATGGATGCGATCGGCCGCGGTGTTCAGCTCATGCACGTTCGCAGCCGTACTCATCACGGAGTGGCCCACATCCGAGCCTGCATCAACACCGATGTGGCAGCGCATCCCAAAGAACCACTGGTTGCCCTTAGCCACCGAGTGCATCTCAGGATCCCGCTCTCCCTTCTTGTTCTTGGTTGAACTGGGCGCGTTGATGATCGTCGCATCCAAGATCGTCCCCTCCTTGAGCATCACGTCCTTCTATCTCCGGCTCTGGTTCACACTCACCAAGATCTGTTCCGCGATCTGGTGCTCTTCCCCTAAGGGCCTGAAGTTGAGGATCGTTGTCTCATCAGGGATCCGGCCCTCGATCATGTCGATCCCCGCAAAGCGGCGTAAGCAGGGAGTGTCGATCAGCATCTCCTCCATCAATGGATCGGAGAGCGTGAACCACTGCTTCAGGAGGTGGATGCACAGCATCACCTCCAACGGGAAGGGAGGTCGCCCACCCTGCCACCCTGCGCCGTGGGCTTGTAGTACAAAGGCTGTATGAGGCCCAGGAATGAATCCCACGGGACCGTGACGTCCATTTCCTCGAGGAAGTTCTGCCGACGCGCCTTCTTCTTGGCGTAGGTCTGTTCGTAATCCGTAAAACCCAACTGGAGGGGGATGGCCATCCGTTCCCAGTCTCAACCTTGGATCTGGACTGACTCTATCGGATTTTTCAGAGTTTCCCTAGACTACAAGAATTGAGCTGGTTCTCCAAACACCAATTACGCGTCCTTGAGAAACACCATCGTCACATATTGTAAGCAATGGAGAAGGGAAAGAGTAGGGAGGCCTACAGAGATTGATATTTCTAAAGTCTCCAGTTCTTATATCTGAATTAAACCACAAGTCATTTGTAGTAGCAATCAGGAACTTTGAGGTATTTTTAATATTATTCAGGACCTTAAGACTGTCTTCAAAAGACAGATGAAAAAGAACTTCACGGCAAAGCGCTGCATCAGCATTAGGCAATGGTTCAGAGATGGCATTAAGCTGCATGAACGCTACATTATTACTCGTATGCTTGGAGTTTGAGAGAATCACTTCACTAACAACGTCAACACCAAGGTAGTGACAAGGCAGATTCAGTTCTTTCATCCAAGTCCAGTCACCGCAACCAACATCAACAATGCTAGTAACCTGAAGCGCACTAACAACTGAGGGAAGAAGTTGTCTGATGTTAGATGTAGCCGACAACTCCGAGCCCAAACCAGACAAGGCTTTCTGTGAATCAGTATTGACCCATGCACCTGTAGCATAGATGGATTGAAATCTGCTTTCAACAGTTGCCTTTCTCAAGTGTGTAGTCTTTACTCCCAGTTTTTCTCGGCGATAGTCAAGAAAGTTTCCGTAACCGATCTTCAATGCAACATGACGAACCAATTCCTTAAGCGATTGAGAGGCTTGTCTTCTAAGCATAGTAAAGAATTGGTAGATAAGACCTGGATAGAGAGTTTAAGATGAGTAGCTTACAATTTCAAACTGACTAAAGCCTAAGCGATAGAAACTGGACAGTGTTTAGCAAGAGTTAGGTTCCTCCAAAAGCAAGCTATCCCTCAATGGAAAGGACAAGCTGTGACTGTCAACTGATCAGATTGCACGTTAGAATCTATTCAGTTAAACGCAATTGAATGGGACAGTGGGTCACGTCCCTTCGCATGGTGTAAATCCCGAGGCCCGAATGCCCTGATCTGAGGGTGAACAGGGATGAATGACGGGCTTTCATTCGCAAGGCGTTAATTAACCTCGTTGCTTCACGCTGAATCCAGACAAGTGACTTGTCAAGTCTTTCGTCTGGATTGCCGATTGATTTTGGGCTACGCCTGCAATCTTGGTTGTGCCGCTATGTGTGCCGGTCCCAAGGCGTTGATCGCCGGCGCAGCGTCGTGTGGGGGCGCTACGGCGAGAGCGCCTGCGGCCTGAGCTCACGCCGTTGCTTCCTGCAGCGATGCCTGCGCCGGCCCCCGCTTTCAGGGCCAGAATGGCAGCCATGCTGTAGGCCGAAAAAATGCGCCAGCCCTCGAGGTGCCATTGCTCATCCTGCTCCAGCAGCAACGCATCCACAAGGAGGGTGTTCGAGTCGTCGATGGGGGAGATGCCCACCACCCGTGTTCAATGTTTGACCTCCTCATTGACGCGCTCGATCAGGTTAGTGCTCCAGACCTTCTTCAAGGCCTGCAAAGGGAAGTGGCGAAACTCCAGCATGTCGTCCCTGGCCTGAGCCATCAACTCGGAAACCCTGGCGAAACGCTCGGCCAGTGAGGCGGCCAGCTCAAACCAGCAATCAGCCAGGCCAGCGGCGTCTTCCTGGCTGAACACCGAGCACAGTTCCACCGTGACCATCCCCTGGTTGTCATGGGTACCCACTGCAGCAGGTTACGCGCGAGATGAACGCGACAGCGCTGCCAGCAGCAGCACTGGAACATGCTCCTGAGCGCCTTGGTGAGGCCCACGTGGGCGTCGCTGATCACCAACTCGACCCCAGGGAGGCCTCGCTCTACCAGGGTCTATTAGAAGTCTGTCCCAGTAGGGCTCGCCGGCATGGGCTGATTACGGTGGGGTGCGCGGGAACCGCTCCGCCTCGTTGTCATCCCACCCTGCCGATCCGGCTGCCGCCACCGATCTGATCAGCTTCCTCAAGGCCTTGCCGGATTGCCGCATGCGGCGCGGCATCCGGTTTCCCCAGTGGTGGATGCTGCTCGTGGCGATCCTGGCGATTCTCAGCGGCCAGGGCTCCCTGGTGGGGATGGAACGTATCGCAAAGCGGCACCGGCAAACCCTCAACGAGTTGCTGGGTATGGATTTCGGCAAGACGCCTTCCGATTCCACGTTCCGGCTGCTGCTCGCGCAACTTGATGTTGATGCCTTTGAGGCGCTCCTCAAGGGCTGGATGGCTGCCCAGCCTGGCGTCGCCGAGGGCCTCTATAGCCTGGTGTGCGACGGCAAGACGCTTCGTGGGTCGATTTTGGAAACTCCCTCGGGCGCAGCCACTTTCATTGCCCAGGTGAGCCTCTACTCCCAGTCGCTTGGCGTGGCGATCGCCCAGACCACCTACGCCACCGATGCCGGCAGCGAAACCCGAGCCCTGCGGGAACTTCTGGAGAGCGTGGACCTGGCTGGCGTGCTGGTTCAGGCGGATGCGCTGCATGCCAACCGCCCTTTTTCGCCTACCTCGCCCAGCGCGACGCCGACTTCCTGATTGCGGTGAAACACAGTCGCCGAAAAGGTTTTCAGCTGATCCGTGATCGCCGCACCTACGGCCGCAGGGTGCCCCTCAAGGCCATGGCCAGCGAGGTTGGCCATGGCCGCGACACCACCTGGAGCCTGAGGGCCATGCCGGCTCCTGAGTGGGTGATGGACACCTGGCCAGGCAGCGCCACGATCATCGCGGTGCGCACCACCGGCATCCGTAGCGGCAAGCCGGTGGATGAAACCCGTTTCTACGTCACGAGTTTGCGAACCAGCGCCGAGGCCATGCTCCGGCACGTTCGCGATCGCTGGTCCATTGAGAACTCCTGGCACTGGGTCCGCGACACCCAGCTACGGGAAGACGCCCACCGCTACAGGGAAGTGAACAGAGTCCAGATCCTGGCGACGCTGCGAACGATGGGTCTCAACGCCTTGCGTCTCGATGGCAAGCACTCGATCGCCGAGGGCATCGCAGCCGTGGCCCACGACATCCGCGCACTGCTTCGGCTGCTGGGCTGGCGAGAAGCCGCGCTCGCGACGCAACAAGACTTCTAATAGGCCTTGCTCGCTCTACTGCTGCGCAGAAGCCTGCGGCTATGAGCGAACCAATGAAGGGCTTCCAGAAGCCCTTGCTCTCGCTGCCACCAACCTACAGGTCCAACAGTTCGCGGCAGCCGTCGGTATTGAAGCCCATGGCGATCACAGCAGCCCTGGAGCAGACATGCAGGGCCCGTCCCAGCAGACCGTGGAGTACGTCGCGCCGAGATAGATATAAGCGTAGCCGGTCTCCTGGAGCAGCCGGTTCAGCAGGGCCTGCTCCATCAGGTCGATGTCCTGACAGATCCTGCTCACCTAGGATTTCGAAATGCCGCTCTGCACCCAGCGGTTGTCAGGGGGCAAGTCTGCCTCAAAAAGGGACATGGAAGTCCTTGATTGAAAGCAGACCGTTATGCTGCTTCCAGTACATGTGCGGCCAACATCAGTGACAGCAATCCACAATTACTGGGTTCCCTGTGAATTAATTGCCTTCCAACCGATGAGAACAGTTGCGGCGCAGGTGATTTGGCCTGTTTCAGGAGACCCCCCTTAGGCAGATCTGCTGGTAAGAAATACCATGTGACATTAGCATTAATCTAACTGTTTTTGAATGAGTAGAGTGGTTTTTTAAAAGCAACATTATTGCCGAATAATGCTTCATTAGTTAAGTTAACCACGTAGATTCCTAGGTTCAGAAAAGTCAGTTCTTGGTTGGAGAAAGAATATCCAAGAGCCAAGGAAAGTCATGAGGCCAACTAAGGTAAAGAAACTGATATAGAAATTGTCTCTGACAATCAGTCTTGCATAAGCAGAGAAATATATTAGAAAAATGAAACCAGCAACAGACCGATAAAGAGAAAGTTGTTCGATAATCCTTAGGATTGAAGCAATAATGATAGGAGAGAGATAACAGAAACTAAGTCCTCCAGCGATATATGCTTCCGATATTATGTTCGTTGCCAAGCCAAAACCCAAACGAGAATCATACACATTATATAAAGTTTGGGCAAAACCACTTAAAGGATACTTTTCTATACTCGAGATGATCTTAAGAATAGCGGACGGTATCATGTACAAAACAGCGTTCTGAAGATAAAGGGCAACATCAGCTTGATATGAATTAAAGTTATAGTAGTCAATAGCTATTGGCGTTGACCAAAAACTATAGAAAACGTCAGCAAAGAAAATAAATCCAATGAAGCCTAAGCCATCCTCTATCGCCCCAGTAGTGCGAAGGACTCCCACGCCAATTATAAGTAGAACAATACTAATCACAAGTATATATATCCAAGTCATGTTCTTATTTTTTGTAGTCCCATACTTGAGCCTTTGGTGACACAAACTTGCTTCACGGGATGAGGTCATTATATCTGTCTCACTTCGTACATTCTTTATATCACGCAAGCGATGATCAACATTGGTGGATGACGGAATAGATGTTATTTTATTTGATGAGATAAAAATAATAGAAAGGAATAAAATGAGTATGAATGTCAATGTTCTGCCTTGAGTGAGGATCTCAATAAAGATCAAAGGTAAACAGCAGAAAGGAATGAGAATGTAGCTCTTCTTACACAGAATAAGAATACCTGAAGAAACGCATAGCAAAAAAAGAATTATACCAAGTTGTGAAATTAGCGAAGAAATAATATCAAGACCATCTTGCCTAAAGGCTACATTAGAAAAGGTCGAGCGATTTAGAAAATAGAGTAAGGATGTATAAAGACCTGACAAGACCAATACAACCCTGGAAGACATAACGATCAAAGGATTAAACTTATACACACTGTTACAAGAAATTAGTTTTGGTTTTATTGATAACTGAAACAGCAAGAATACAGCGATCGTATACGCACTTAAGGTTTTAGTGGTTAATATTGAAGTCTCCATTATGCTGGAAAAGAATACTGCATAATACTTATAACGTGCAAAAGTTAATGCTAAGTCATAGCCCATCGCTCCTCCACCAATATAAGCAGTTACAAAGATAAGCATATAGAAAGAGGGGCTGATTAATGTCGACACTAGAACCGGAGATCTCAATGCAAAATAAAGTCTTTTGAAGATTATAAAGATCGAAAGGGAAACAATAAGGATTAGCATATTAAAGCTCGATGCAAAAAGGATGAGAGTTCGTTAGAACATCTGTTCCCTGAAAAGCTATAGAATAGTACCTATAATTTGTCATAAGGAAATTGCATGTATGACACAGTAGATGCAACGCTAGCAAGAAGGTTATTCAGCTTTGAAGAGTTGTGAGATCAGAGAATTGACGGAGTTCCCTTAATACTATGCCAGGAAGAACACCAACGATCACGAACTGATGAATGCAATGGCTCATGGCTATAGCATGTAGAAATAAGAGTGTCTTGTGACAATACAGTGAACATGTCTGTTATCCTTAAGAATTGTTCTGCGTTCTTCAATTATGCGATGAAGCAAATTGTCAAAGGCAAGGAACACATTTAACAACTAAGAGTAACACCAAATAGGCTCTAGGCCGCGATCAGATCTCTAGCAGACGTAGAACCTACTGGGCATTGGAGAGAATGAAACAAACACAACAATAGCCATGGCGATAATAGAGTCCGACAGGAATGCTAGGTGAGTTTCTCACCAGATCCTTGAGTAATAAGCAGCCGCTGCGGTGACTTTCAGGAAAGGTGTCACTCCTAGGCTGCCTGTCAGACGGCCTGAGTTAATGGTACCTCCAGAGTTGAATCCTGATCTTCTGTTGGCTTGTTGATCCACACTTCTTTTGGTTGACGCCAGCAGCGGGGGTGCGCCGGCTCCAGCGTGTTGGATGGGCCTGCCGGGCATTCTCATAGACATCTGAACGCTGCTGGCAGATCAGCGTGGCGGCTCCGCTGTGACGCTGATGGGGCGTCAAGAATTTGATGGCGCTGTGGCGGTGCCGGTGGCTGTAGCAGTCGACAAACGCAGCTACCCACTCGCAGTCCTTGTCTTTGCTGGCGAATGGCCGGCTCGGGTAGTCGGGCCAGGGCTGACTGAAAGTCAATTCACCCTGTTCCTGCCGGGATGGCGCCAACCCAGCCGAACATTCGGCATATGTCATGCGCCACGGCCATCAGGCCAGCACGGATTGACCGAAAGCCGTTGCAGCGCAACAGGTTCAAGGCCAGTGTGCGCAGCAGGGCCAGGACCTGAACACCATTGCGTTGGCTGTAGCGGTGGGCATCCTCACCGAGTTGGGTGTCACGGGGCCAGTGCCACTGGTTTTCGATTGCCCACCGCTGCCTGACCAGTCGTAGCAATGCTTTTGGGCTTGTGCGCAGGGTGGTGATGAAGTAGTGGATGTGGTGAAACGCCTTCCCATCTCGCCGGCCGGTGCTCACCAGCTCGATGATCCAGCTGGCACAAAGCCAGCGCTCACGGATGACATCTGTGGCGTTGCGGGCTCTGAGCTGCCAGCGCACCTGGCGGCCATGGCCGGCCTCGAAATCGCAGATCTCCACTGGGAAGTGCCGGTGGCCGTGGAATTGGGAGACGATCTGCTGATACAGCCGGCGTTGGTTGTTTTTGACCGTCAGGAGCAAGTCGGAGCCCTGCTCGGCGGCGAGCTGAAAAACGCGGGTGAGGTGTGGAGGGCATCCGCCTGGATCAGCACACCCTCCAGTTCGAGGGTTCCGAGCAGGGCCTTGAGTGCGGCGCGATCGTGGGATTCTCCGGTATCAAAGGACGTCTGGGCGATTGCCACGCCCAGCTCCCTGGCGTAGAGCGTCACCTGGGTGACAAAGCGAGTAGCCCCATCGGTGCCATCAGGCTGAGGAGCTGAACCTCTCAGCGTATTGCCATCACAGATCAGCTGGTCGAAATCCTTGTCCTGATCAGCAATCTGGGCCAGCATCCACTCCCTGAGCAAGCCAAAGAGCTGGTCGAGCTCGACCCGCTCAAACAGGTAGAGGAAGGTGGAATCACAAGGTGCCTTGGGCATCTCCAGATCCAGAGCTAAGCTGAACGCCTGGCGATGCCGCTTGGCAAAGCTCTCCAGATCCCTGGCGCTGCGGCACCCACTGAGGATGCCAAGAATGGCCATCAACAGCAGCAGCCACGGGGATAACGCACGCCTCGGCGCTTGCGACCTTCCGGCAGGGCCTGCAGAAAGGCGATCAGATCAGCACTGGCAGAGGACTGGGCCAAGGGACAGGAGCAGTCCCAACAAAACCGGAACCAGCATGGCCGCACCAGCCGCCTTGTGCCCCACTTTCAGTCGGCCCTGGGTACTCGGGCCGGTACTTGACCGGTCGGAACAGGGATTCCGAGTAGGGATTGTCGTTGCTGACCCTTGGCCTGGAGAAGGATCTGAGCACGCCCATCTCCTCCAGGCGTGATTCCAGCGTGGACCCGCGCAACTCTTCGAGAAGCCTGCGGCTAGGTGAGTAGTCCCACCAGGTTTGTTCAGCTCACAAGTGTGAGGTCGCCAGGGTCGGGGTGTCACCTCCCGTCCCAAGACCCCACCACCCATGCATAGCCACCCCAATGCCCGATTGACGCCCATCGGTCGTGAACGCCTGATCTGCAGGCATCTCGATGATG